>WNFI01330141.1_pt1 | contig 15541 bp, 14 predicted proteins | sample 5400471 | NCBI WGS metagenome assembly WNFI01 (sample SAMN13153348, study PRJNA577476) | soil metagenome | isolation source: 100 cm saprolite on Douglas fir-dominated hillslope | place: USA:California | collected 2013-09-17 | reverse complement strand
CGCCACGTTTGCCGATTACTGTGTCGAAAGCACACCTTGCCCTCTACGGAAACTTCCATATTTAACCCCTGAAGAACATGATCTTTTCCTTCATCTTGCAGAGAATGGCCTGCGCCTGGAACAGGAACGGATCAGCCATACCTATGCATTGAGTCTCCTGGAAAGAGCCATAAGGAGAATGGGATGAGGAACGCTCACAGTTTTTCCTCTAATCGATCTTTCGACCATGCCATAGCACAATCCCCAACCAGATGTACCAGACTGGATTGGCCACAAACCCGCTCAGCAGTGCGGGAAGAACATTCCAGATCCGTATTTATGATATCCTTACCCTACAATCCTCTTGCAAGCTTTCTTACTAACAAATGTAAGGATCATAATCTTTTCGATTAGCATACGACAGAGTGATCCAAAAAAATGGTTCTTACGTTTACTGGTTGAGAGAATACAATTGAACGCCTGCGACAAAAAGAGAAAAAGGGACAGGATGGTATAGCAGACCCAGTAGTCAGGCTCTTTCTTTTGTGACGCAATTGGTAAAGCAGGAAGAGCTAACATGACCAATTCCATAAACGGAACGCAAAGAAAGGAGGGTCGGCATTCTCCAACTTACAAGAAAAGGAGAGGATACCGATACGGATATGGCAAATCTCAAGAATCATCTCAGCTCTGATGCCTCGTTGAGGACTTTATTGACCAGCCGCTTCTCGCATCATCCCGAGCGTTACGTCGAGATAGTCAGCGTCCTGCGCAAGTATGAATTGCACCATATCATCGCCAAGTTTATGTTGAGTCACCGCCACGAAGAGGAAAATGAGGATACACCTCTGCTCCCTGCTCACCAAGAGGAGGATAACCATGCCGAGGACCTGGCAAAGGCACTTGAAGAACTCGGACCTTGTTTTATAAAACTGGGACAATTGTTGAGCACAAGGCCAGATGTGCTTCCGGCGGACTATATCGCAGCCCTTTCTCGTCTACAGAATACAGTGACGCCGGTACCGAGTGAGAAAATTGCCGCTATTATCGAAAGCGAGCTGGGAGCACCTATCACCGAGCTATTTCAATCATTCGACTCCACACCTCTTGCCACCGCTTCAATGGCGCAAGTACACCGTGCCATACTGTGCAACGGAGACGAGGTAGCCGTCAAAGTCCAGCGTCCTGGCATCCGCCAGCGTATCGAGATCGATATAGAGATCTTGCATGAGATCGCTAGTTTCGCCACAAAATACACCTCATTTGGCCGACGCTATGGCTTCTTACAGATCGTACGAGAGTTAGAACGCAGTCTAAGCCAGGAACTCGACTTCCGCCTGGAGGCCGACAGCACGCGCATCATCGGGAAGCAAATCGCCGACTTCCAACGGCTCACCACTCCCAGCGTTTATGATGAATACAGCACGCGGCGTGTATTAACTCTCAGTTTTATACATGGACGTCACCTTGCGCAGGTAAGCCGGGAAGAGTTGGATGAACTCGATTCACGCACTATTGCTAGAGAATTGCTCTCAGCGTACCTCAAGCAGATGGTGATCGATGGTTTCTTCCATTGCGACCCCCATCCAGGGAATATCTTCCTCACTGATGATGGCCGCCTGGCCCTGATGGACTTTGGCATGGTCGGACGTTTTGACGCCGGCCAAAAAGATAGGATCATCCTTCTACTCCTTGCCTTTTCCGAACGTCTAGGTGAACGGGTCGCCGATACCTACCTGGAAATGATCGAGATCCCCGCAGATGTTGACCGCCGCTCATTCACCCAGGATGTCTGCGGCCTGGTGAGCCGCTATCATGACATGAGCGGCGGTCGCATGGCGATAGGTACAGCGCTGCTGGACCTGACGAGACTGGCCCAGTCCCATCATACACCGGTACCCACTGCGATGACGCTGCTTGGAAAAGCCATGCTCAATCTCGATGGGACGATCCGTGTACTGTCGCCTGCACTCGATCCAGTCCAACTCATCCGTGATTATATGCTCAATGTCATGGAGAAACGTGTGTTAGGGCAGTTATCCCTTGGTCGAGTATTCGCCTGGGTACTCGATATGAAACACCTTATTGAGAATAGTCCACGTCACACCGAGTTGATTCTTGACAAACTGGCGAATGATCAAATCACTATCCGTCTGGAAGTTCAACACTTTGATCAAGCAGTAAAAAGCATAAACCGGGCAGCCAACCGCCTCTCACTCAGCATTCTCGCTGCCTCATTCATTATCGGAGGAAAGTTCGCGTGGGATAGCTTGCAGAAAACATCACCACGAAGCGGCAACAAGCGGAAATGATCGCCCGCCTTAACCGTTCACGCCCAACTGCTCAAATGTCTCCTGGGCCCTCTTAACGAGTTTCTGACCGCGCTCTAAATCACCTTCACTACTACGGGCAAGGAAGAAGAGGCCGTAGGCTTCCTGTGTGCGTGCATACTCTACCACGTCATCGAGCGCCAAAAGCTCGGCAAGAGAGCGCTCGAAGCATGGCTGTGCCTCTTCATACCTGCCCTGGGCCTGGTAGATACGCCCCTGGAGACGCCGGCCTATGGCGGGAAGTTGTCGATATTGACGATTAAGCGCAAGCTCCATCCCTTGATCCAGGTAGTATTGTGCTTGCGTAGGTTTGCCCGCAAAGAAGTATGCCTTCGCTGCCTGAACGAGCAGGTATGGATAAACCAGCAAGGTTTCGCTCTCATTTACCGCTATCTGAATCGCCTCTAGGATGTCGGAGATAGCACGCTCCCAGTTCCCCTGCCAGCCAGCACATACGCTGCGGCTCCATAGAATGCGAGATTGCAGGTCTGCATCGTGTAACATACTCGCAATAGTATAGGCATTATCTCCGGCATGCTTTGCCTCATCCCATTGCCCAGCCTGGATGGCAATGAAGGCTGACACCAGGCAAGACCAACCTTGCGCTCCCACCACCCCATGCTGCTGTGCTTTCTCAAGTGCAGTTCGCGCCGCCTGTTCGCCCTCTATCAACTGACCAAGTAGCATATAAGCCCAGGCGACCGAGTAGTTCATCATTGGCTCCCAATCGGGCTTATTAACGGTGCAACATACTTCCACTCCTTGTAAAGCATACTCGAGCATCTTCTTAGGAGAATCCGCAAGAAATGCACACCATGACCTTGACCATAACGATACGACAGAGATAAAAGGATCATTTCCTCCTACTTGCGAATGTAGCATCTCTGCTTGACGCAGCTTATCAAGCGCCACAGGAATTTCACCCATAACAGTGGCAGCCAATCCCCAATTCGTATAGGCCTTCGCGAGCAAATATATCTCTCCGGGCTTTTTCTCAAGACATGCCAGGGCGCACTGGATATATTTGACAGCATTGGCTTCTCGTCCTTGCCAGTGGCAGAGGAAAGACACATCAAGATACGCCTCTGCCTGCTTTACAACATCGCCAAGGTCACTCCATAACGTAATCGAGGCAAGACCTGCCTTCATAGCTTCATCGAGATGGCCCGTATAGAGGTAGAGATTGGCGAGTTGATGTAAAAGCGCAGCACGCCGGGTCCGCTCTTTGTCACCTATTAAGAGATCAAGTGCGGTCCTCAAATAAGCGGCGGCATCGGTAAAGGCGTAAACACTTGTGGCCTGGTATGTGGCCTTCAGTAGATAATCCACCGCCTGTGCCAGTTCCTCGGCCATCTGGTAGTGATAAGCGAGGGCGCTATAGTAAGGCGTGAGCTGCTCTGCGTAGCGGCTCTCGATAGCCTGGCTCACCCGGCGATGGAGCGCCCGCCTACGCAAGGGATTGAGCCACTGGTAGAGCACTTCGCGAATCTTGTCATGGGTGAATGCGAGGTCATCATCCTGCCCATAGTCGAGACTCGTTAGCTTGTTCCTGCCGGCTTCATAAAGAGAAGTGAGGATCTGCGCCTGGACTGCGAAATCGATATGCTCCGCCACAACCTCTTCAGAGAAATTGCTTGCCTGGCAAAGGAGAGCAGAACTAAACTGCCGTCCCAGCACGGCAGCTAATGCCAGGGTGGCGCGGCATTCTGGCGAGAGATGAACCAGTCGACGCTCGATGACGAGCCGCACGCTTTGTGGTATGTCTAATTCCTCAGGCTTTACGGTGGCCTGCCAGCACTCGCCGGTCCATTTAAGTTTTCCTTCAAAGATGAGCGAACGGATGACTTCACCGATGTAGAAAGGGTTGCCCTCGGTCTGGCGATAGATTTCATTGGCGAAGGCTGGCTGAACATAGTGCCTCGCCATGTTAACCAGCAGCTTTTGCACTTGCTCCTCATTCAGGCGCTGCAAGCGCAATTCTTCGCCGATGTTGCCACGTACAAGGGCTGCAATAAGCTCACGTAGGGGATGCGTCTCGTGTACTTCACCCGTTCGATAAAGCATCAGGTAGAGCGGCCTGGTATTGCTCTTGTTTGAAAGGTCTCCGTCATCAAAAGGGCTGCTTCCAGCATTCTGCAAGGTTAAGAAATTAAGCAGCTGCATAGTGGCGGCATCGGCCCATTGGAGATCATCCAGGATAAGCATCAACGGCCGTTCTGCCGCCAGAGCATTGAAGTAGCGGGCAACGGCACTGTACAGGTTACGCCGCTCAATCTCGGGACCCAGCGGCTCAGGTTGAGGTAAATCAGGAAGTTTGAGACGTACTTCGGGCGCGATTTTGGCGAGGTCTACGGCAGTGTTCCCCAATAACTGGCGCAGTTTTTCAGGGCTGCACATTCGGATATGCGCATTGATGGCATCGATGATTGGTTGGTAAGGGAGTAAACCGCTCATTTCATAGCAGTAACCCCAAAGCACTGTAGCTTGCTGTGCCACCTCGTCCCAATGTGTAAATTCGCGTGAGAGGCGCGTTTTGCCAATGCCGGGCTCACCACAGATGAAGATAACCCGTCGCTGCCCATTACATGCCAGGTTAAAAGCTCGCTGCATGCGGGCGATTTCCTCTTCGCGCCCTACCAGCTCGGCCTTCAATATTCGATCAGGATCGAGTTGGCTGGGAGCATCCTGTTCTGGAAGGGACACGAGGGCGGTCGAGACCGATCTGGTCCCTACAGCGCCGCTCGCTTCGGACTCATGACCGCTTGCATGCGAGTGGGTAGATGTATCTTGCAGGCTGGAAGTTACGGGCAGTAACGGGCCACTTCCACGTATTGTTTCTGTAAGATCTACCGCTATCTGGCCCATTTGAATGTGGCGAAAGAGTTCATTTGTCTCTGGCAGTGGGTTTGCCCGTAATTCTTCGCGCAGGGCTTTGCGTAAAAGGAGATACTGACCATGCGCTTCATTGCGTCGGCCCATGCGAGCATAGGTTAACATGAGCTGGCGATGCGTCTGCTCATCTGCCGAGTTGCGTTCTAAGAGAGCCTGGTAGTACTCGACAGCATGCATGCCTTTCCTGTTGACCAGCGCCAGTTCGGCGGCATTTTCTAAGAGCCAGCTATGGAGGCGACGCAGGCGATCACGTTTCCGCTGGCTCCAATCCTCGTAGAGATCCTCTGGTAGATAGTCTCCTTAGTAAAGCGCCACCACCTGGTCAAATTCTTCGAGGAGGTCGGCATCTTCCTGGCCAGACTGCTCTTTGGCTGAACGATTGCGCATTTTCGCCTGGAGCGCTTTGGCGGAAGCTTCAAATATGTTGGCATCGATGCGCATACTCTCGAGGATAAGCATGAGTGTGTCGTGGTCCAGGAGAACATAAATCGACGCACTCCCTTTACCCGCGGCTAAATCCGGCTCCAGGGCGCGACGCAATAAATAAAGGGTTTTGCCGAAGGAATTGGCAGCCTGCTCACTTGACGAGGTCGGCCAGAGTATCTCCTGGATTTGTTCGCGATGAAGGCGATGCCGCTCTGCTGAGAGAAGCAACTTGAAGAGATCGACAACTTTCCGTCGGCTCCAGTTGCCTCCACTCAGAGGATAAGAGTTACGACGTACTTCAAAGCGACCTAAAGTTGCTACTTCAAGGTAAGGAGTTATGCCAATCATAATGGACTCCCGGAAGCTCAGGGGTACACCTATACATTGAACATATGATGATGGAATCTTTTCACAACAATTACAGCTTGGTAACTACCACTCCCAATTTTTTTATAGCAGTTCTTCCTTATTATCCTTCTCAACTGTTAACCTGTCAATAGAATCCGTAAAATTACCTGCCAAGGTCTGGCTCCATTCGGAACCGGTGTTCCTGCATTTCCGCCCAAAGGCGCGATCAATCGGACACCTGCACAAAATTTCAAACCCATACAACTCGCGGTAATCCAGCGGTAATCGTGGGGAAACAAAGAGGTAATAGTCCGCAAGTAGACTTGACTTAACAAATATGAATCAATCCATTAGTGATAGAGAGGCAGGTCTAAAATGGCAACAATTGCTCTTCAAGAAGCCCCGACAAGATTCGTTATCCCGGCAAAGGTGACAAGGAAGCCAGCCCCTGTTCAAGTAGATATTCCTGGACAGATAACAGCTTCAATCCGCGAGAACTCTACCGACGAGGAGCTTATTCTAGCAATTTGCGGTGGTGTAGAATGGGCGATGGAGTTGCTCTACCACCGTTATGCGCGCTATACCTTTGCTCTGGCGTATAGGATTCTGCGCGATATTTCTACTGCTGAAGATATTGTACAGGAGGCGTTTCTCCTGGTATGGAGCAAGGCTGCCTACTATCAGAGGCAGGAAGGAAGCGTCCGTAGCTGGCTGCAAGCGATTGTACACCATCGTGCAATCGACAAGATCCGTTCAGCTTCCCATCGTGATTTGCAATGCTTACCCTTACAGACTGAGAACGAGCTGAATCTTCCAGATGAGCAGCCAGATGTCTGGGAGGAGGCCTGGCGTAACGAGCAGCAAACATTGATACATTCAGTGCTTGCTCAGATTCCAGCTGAACAACGGTATGTTATTGAACTGGCATACTTTGGTGGTTTCACACATGCAGAAATAGCCGAGCGAGAAGGTATTCCGCTTGGTACGGTGAAAGGTCGCATGCGCTTAGGCATGCAGAAATTGCGGGTGCTCCTTCAAGAAAATGGCGTGGATATGGCAAGCTAGGGTTTGCCTGCTTGATACTCTCCCATGCACACCTGTTCTATCCCGTGGTTTAATACACGCCCCAAACGTTGCTCTTCCTCAATAAGAGTAATCCAAAACAGATGCACTTACGTTTACTGGGGCAAGTAAAAGATTTGAGCGTGCGAGACAATCAAAGAGAGGCGATTGATTTGGCTAATAACAATTATCATTTTATCACCCATTGGCGCGTAGAAAGCACGATTAATGAAGTATCTGAGGTCTTAGGTGATCCACTTGCACTTATGAGATGGTGGCCCTCCGTCTATTTAGATGTCAAGGTAGTGGAACCTGGTGAGGAATATGGATTGGGTAGAGTCGTCAACCTGTATACGAAAGGCTGGTTACCCTATACGCTGCGTTGGGATTTTCGCACTACTGAGGTACGAAAAGATGGTTTCACACTAGTGGCATGGGGTGATTTTGATGGACGCGGTATCTGGACATTTGAGCAAGACGGCCCCTGGGTAAATATCACATATGATTGGAAGATCAAAGCTGAGAAGCTCCTGCTGCGCTACTTCTCTTTCATCATGAAACCGCTCTTTTCAGCCAACCACCACTGGGCAATGGCAAAGGGAGAAGAAAGCCTGAAGCTTGAGCTAGAGCGTCGTCATGCCGCGAGCCAAGCTGAGCTTGTCCACATTCCAGCACCGCCTCAACCTACTTTTAGTTCCCCTGTGCCACTTCTGTTTGGAGCAGTAGCTGTGTTCGCGATTGCAACCATCTTGTTCTACTTTATAATGAGGCTGTTCTCAAGGGATTAACTCGGACTCCTAAGTTTGACTCCGTATCTCGCCTCCTTGACATTCCTTACTCTTCCCACTTATCATATGGGATAAGAGGTAACTTTCTGTTAATCCCCAGTTCATCTATNNCAGATGGGGCTGGATAATTGTCGCGCCAAATTTCGTGTCTTTCGCATGGGTGGGAGCAATGAAGTGTACCTGTATGAAGAGAAGCATAGTAATGTGCAGGTGGTAGGAAAGTTCTTTGCGGGAAATGGCAATGGGAGGTTTCATATACCTGAGAAATACCAGCGCATGGAACAAGAATTTCACAATCTGCACCTGATGCGCGGTTATGGATTGATCGGATACCCGCACTATGTCGTACGTCCGCTTGGCTACAATGGCTGGTTGAGTAGCCTGTTGGTTGAGGAGTATTGTAGTGGGGAGCCGCTAAGCGACGTCATCACGGATGCTATTCGTGCTCGACAACCAGGCAGACTCTATAGCAAGCTCACCTCCCTGGCGTACTTCCTGGCCACATTTCATAACCGGACTGCAAACGGCTATGGAGTGAATTTTCACGAGGATTGTACCTACCTCGACCGCCTCGTGCGCAAGCTCTCAAAAAAACAGTTCATTTCCTGGGATGAGGTCCAGGAGTTTTCCTGGCTGCGTGATCGCTGGCGCGAACAGCCACGTATGTGGGAAGACCAGCAAGTCCTGGTTCATGGTGACGCTACGCCATCGAACTTCCTCTTTGAGCAGGGACTAAGCGTGATTGGGATCGACCTGGAAAGGATGAAGAGGGCTGATCGTGTCTTTGATATTGGGCGTATCACTGGCGAACTGCAGCACTTCTTCCTACAGAACACGGGCAACAAATATGCAGCCGAACCGTTTATCGGCCACTTCCTGTGGGAATATGCCTGCCACTTTCCCGACCGCGATAGTGCGTTTCGCTCCATTTGCGGACGCGTGCCTTTCCAGATGGGCCTGACTTTGCTGCGCATCGCCCGTAACTCCTGGGTCAGTTCCGACTATCGTCGGCGGCTGATCGAGGAAGCAAAAATCATCTTAAGGACGTTTTAGTTAATGGATATTCGTGCGCTGATCTTCGACGTAAACGGAACGTTAATCGATATTGAGACGGATGAGGGATTGGAGGAGATTTACCGGGCTATTGCGCATTTTCTGACGTACCAGGGCATTTTCCTGCATCGAGGGGAGGTACGCGACCTGTATTTTCAGATCATGCAGCAGCAGCGAGCGAAAAGCGCCGAGATGTTCGCGGAGTGGGATGCGGTTGAGGTCTGGCGTGAGTTCTTGCACAATAAGGCCAGCGACTACACACGCTCTTTGTCCAAGGAAAAGCGAGAACAGCTTCCTCTGTTCCTGGCGGAACTGCACCGGGGCATTGCGCGCAAGCGACTCCGCCTGTATCCCCAGGTACAAGAGACACTCGACCAGTTGCGCTCACGCTACTCTATGGCAGTCGTTTCGGACGCCCAGAGTGCATATGCTATTCCCGAATTGCGTGCGGTAGGGCTGCTGAAGTACTTCGACCCTATTATTGTCTCTGGAGACTATGGATATCGCAAGCCAGATGCCCGGCTGTTTCAAAAGGCGCTTGATGCGTTGCAGGTACGACCGGAACAGGCCCTCTTTCTGGGCAACGACTTATACCGCGATATATTCGGTGCCCAGCAGGTGGGGATGAAAGCCATTTTCGTCTCTGCCAATCAAGAGAATACGCCTAATCAGACCATTTCGCCCGACTATACGATCTACCGTTTTGCTGATTTGCCCCAGGCGGTCAACCACTTCGTAGCGCTCGGATAAAGCCTCCATATAGCCTATTTCTCGATAACTTTTTTCAGCTGCGAGAAGGAGGGTCCCTTCTCACCTTTGGTCCCACGAACAAGCCGTAGAAGCCATATGAGCATGAATGTCCTCGTATAGATGTGCCATCGTAGCATATCATATTACATTATCTATTTGTGTTGAAGGTACTTCCATCAATGAACAGGAGAAGAAGGAAAGAAGTAGAAGAGAAATGAGATGGAATCGCCTACCCTCTACCCTGATGTCAGTTGATAACGCTTCAGTCCCTTTCGTGCGTCTAGTTCAAACAACGCACCGTGTAGGACTCCTTCTCCGTACGCGCTTCCCGGATTGATGCACACGGTCTTCCCGATCTTGACTGTACCTCGTGACTCGTGGATATGGCCGTGTAGGGCCATAAGTGGTTGATAGCGTTCGATTACATTCCGCACTGCTTGCGATCCAGCTGGCCCCATGAGTATAGCACCGCCCTGGATAACGGGACTCAGGTTCTCGTCGACAACAGGAGCGGTATCAATAGGGGTACGAATAGGAGGAACATGCAGGTTGAAGACGGACCTGGCCGGGTCGCGTAGTAGACCAGCCAGATCCTCGATATGGCGCTGTAGCTCTTCCTCTGGCATCTCGCGCGGCGAGTGCCAGGGAGTCGGGTTCGCAAAGCCACAGGAGAGCATCTGGAAGCCCTCGCCAAGTTCAATGGTGCGATCCTCAGGATCGACCACAATCGGGGAGGCCGCCAGGACTTCGCGCAGTGCCGGTTCGTCATCGTTTCCCAACATAACGTAGAGTTGTACCCCCCTGGCTCGTAACCGCTCTTCGGCCAGGCGAAGCCAGCGTTCCAGGGTTTCGCTCATGATCTGCTGGAAGAGCGCATCTATTGCCCCCTGATCATGCTCAACCGTTGCCAACTCATCCTCGCTCATGCGATAGGGATACTGGCCGAGATCGCGAATGCGCCGCTCTAGAGCGGGCAATTCGTCTTCAGTAAATGCTCGTTCACCAGCGAACCCTGGAGCATAAAAGGAGGTATTCCGGCGCACAATAGGGATGACAGCTTTGCCGGCGATGTCACCGCCCATGATCAGGACCTCAACGTCATAAAAACCAGCGGCGTTGATAAATTTTCGCCACAGCATATCCGAGCCATGAATGTCGGAGGCATAAAAGCATTTGAAACTCACGGTACAACTCCCTAACAGTAAAACTAGTGACAGATACTACCCATATGGCCCTGGCCCCATCCGCGTTTTATCCTGCAATCCTGCTTGTATCTCTCGTATTGCTGCTTCTGGACTTGCCGCAAAACACAGCATATCGAGGTCTACATCACTCACTACCAGGTGCTCGCGGATGGATGCGATGACCGGTGGCCAGCAATCGCCGAGTAGCACAAGTGGTACAGAACGTCCTTCGGTCTGGCTTGCAGCCCAGGCCATCGCCATCTCGGAGAGCGTTCCAACGCCGCCTGCTAGCGCAATAATCGCGTCACAGCGCAATATATGGTTGATGCGAGTACCGTAGTCGCTTGACCAGCGCAAACCGGCATTCCACTGATTCGGCACTATGCCCGCCCAGTGTTGCATAGGTAAACCGATCACGCGTCCGCCCTTCTCATGCGCTCCACGGCTGACAGCTGCCATGAGCCCACCATACCCGCCCGTCACAACGACATAACCTTTTCCTGCAAGTAGCTCACCCAGTTTGTGGGCCTGCATCCAGCGTGCATCGTCTTCAGTAAGCCGCGCGGAACCCATCACACCGACCTCAAGTTCGCCTTTTGCTGATGGATTGCTATCATTCACTGGTATGTTATTACTCATGCGGGCTCCCCTTGTGTGACCTGGTGGATTGTTTCGTAGTGCTCCTGTGCCACTTCTGGGCCTGGAAACTCAAAACGCTCCTGGCCGCTTGCGCGGCTCAGATAAAAGGCAAACAGGCTCAGCGGCAGAGCTGCCAGGAGTGGTGAGAACTCTTCCGGTAAACCTGGAGCAAGAGGAATAAACGTGCCGGGCTCACTGAGGGGTCTCGTATCGCTCACGAATACCGGGTTAGCACCGATAAAGTTCAACTCAGAGAGGATCTCGCTGGCACGGTCGAACGAGGCCCCAGACGGCGCTACGAGGAAAACAGGTGTCCCTGCGCCGCTCACGAAGTACTCCTCGTGCGCCCACTCTTCGATGTTTGTAGCCACTCCTAGCTTTTGCGGCCCCTCGAACATCTTGGCAGCGCCAAAATGTGCTGTTGCCAGGTTAGGCCCAGCTCCCAGAAAAGTCAACCAATCGTGCTTTACAAAGCGCTCCGCTACTTTCTGCACCGGCTCATTTGCTTCCTCGAGCGTTTGCCTGGCAAGGTCGGGTACATTCCTAAGGAGCGTCCGCAGTTCTGATAGTCTTGCCGCATCTCCTCCAGCGCAAACGAGCGGTGACCAAATCTCGTCGCCTGTATGGCAGCCTCAATGGTTCTGCCGACCTTGCCGGAAAAGGAAATGCACATTACCGCGCTACGTGCTGGTAGGTAGCGCACACGGTAACGAGCAAAGTCAAGAGCATGAACGCTTTCGGCGTGAATACCAGCATGTTTCTGGAAGGCGAGAGCCGTTGCTGCACCTGCAAAGGCCGAATCTCCGCATCCGACAAGATAGAGGTGCTCGATACCTCCTGTCGTCAGTGCGCTAGCCAGCTCGTGCAGCGATCCGGCCAGCGCACCATGCTGTTCCGCCAGCAGTTTCGGAATCATTGCGATCTCCTCGCGCATCATATCCACGGTGCTGCTGATTCCTCGATCTGCCCCTGGAACCTCAACTTCCAGAAGCCGTTTGGGTGCGTCCAGGAGATGCACCACTGGGGGATCAGCAAGAATACGAGCCTGCGCCTCGGCGGGAACAACACGGGTCAAGTGTAGGGAGCCGAAGCCCGCCACGGCATACGATGCCGAAACGGTGCCGCGTTGTGCTGCCTCTAGCGGGCCATATCCAAGCGATAAACCTGCTGCAAAGCCTCCGCAGAACGCATCACCTGCGCCTGTCACATCCGTTACTGGTCCCTGCGCGATAGCTACCTGGTGCAATGTCCCTTGCGCCTTATCCCAAACCAGTGCGCCATCTGCCCCCATCTTGATTACAATTACCGGTGTGGGTAGAGCGACAAGCTCGGCGAGAGCGCGGCGCGGATCGTCGTAGCCCACCAGGTCGGCTAGCTCCGCGCGACTGGGCAGGAAGGCATCAACCCTCGCTGCCAGCGCCTGCAATCGTTCACGATAGTCAACGACATAATCCTCGTGGGTGTCTAACGTAATCATGGCGCGGAGAGAGATTCGCCGCACTGTCTCCACGATGGCTTCTGCCGCTTCCAAGGGCATGGCTGTAATATGCACCACCGGCGGCGGCTCCACTTCTAGCCATTCAACTGGCAGATCACTTGCCTGTACAGCCACCTCGCGCGACCTTTCTCGTGGGGTGCGGTAAATCCAGTGTCGCTCACCATTGTTCTCATATACCACCCAGTTACGGACGGTAGGACCCTGAATATCGACAATTCCTTCAGTCGCCACGCCGAGGGAGTGCAGCACAGAGATAAGGTCTCGTGGGAAATCTTCACCCCTACGCGTCACCAACCCTACGCGCGGTTGCCAGAGGCGCACACCGAGCGCGGCGTACAGGCTATTACCTCCCACGCTGGACATTTGAGTTGTGCCATCGGGCAGTACTACGTCGTCGATGGTCAGGTTACCTACCACTATAACTCGTGGGTGCGACGTGGAAGCCACAGGTGTCTCACGTTGCTCGTTCGTTTCCATCCCCATGCATCTTACTCCGGTGGAATCTCGCGGTACGTCAAACTGACATCAATACCCTGGTTGCGATTCAAGAAGTAGGCACCTACGTACCAGAGAATACCCACGACAACAACGCCGATCATAAAGCTAAGGGACAGCCTCGCGGTCACCCCAAACGTCGAGTTGATCGTGCCATTGAAGATGAACAAGAGCATCAGGGTACCGAGAACCAGCACTCCGCCTATACCAGCCAATGTAACCGAAGGAATCCCCAGGATTTTATGACCACCTGCTGATTCCCACACGTGCCGTAGTCGATAGGGGAAGAAAATGCCCGCGATCGATACCAGGATAAAGGCCGCAATCTGTGCCAGCAGGGCGCCGAGCAGGCTAGCTTGTGGCACGGCTACCAGTGCGATCAGTGCGAGCGTTCCCGTCACGGTACAGAAAACGATGGCTTTGACTGGAGAGTGAAAACGTTCGTTGACGTCACCTAACTGCGAGGGAATCATGCGGTCAACCGCCCAGGCCAGCATGTAGCGTGTAGCCTGGAGTTCGGAGAGAGGAGTTCCCATCAGCGCCCAGAATATAAAGCCGATGCCGATGATGAGAGGAACCAGCACATTACCCGTGAGGAGACTTACGATGAAATTAAAGCTGGGAGAGAGATTACCCGGCAAGTTAAGCAGGCTGGGATTGTTTATGGAGAGATAGCCGACGCTCCCAATCCATTGCACGCTTACTGCCTGCGTGAAGGCAATCACCAGCAGCGCCAGCATCGCGCCGTTGACCAGCACCCCACCAACCATCGCCAGGTACTGATTGCGGGAGGCACGTCTGACCTCACCTCCGATCTGAGCGGATCCCTGTGCATAGCCCACGACAAAAAACACCCAGGGCAGCATGAGTAATGTATCATTCAGGCTGAAACCGCCTGGTAGTACATATCCGTTCTTGACTGCCGTCGGGATCACCTGGTTGAAGGTCAGTCCTTTGTTCTGGATAGCAAAGCTGTTCCAGGCATGCTGGATATTTCCACCGTCAAACAACAAGAGCAGGAAGGCCAGCACAATACTGCCACCGGCAAAGAGGAAGAATACCTTTTGCCAGCGCCAGAAGCTCTGGCCGCCCAGGATCAGTAGCACAGCGAAACCGATATTGATGAGCAGGCCGATGATCAGCACCCACCACTGCGTAGTAATCCCCAGTACGGGAAACGATGCCAGCAAATTGTTGCTCAATGCAATCCAGCCGCTTTGCCCCGTGGCAGCACCAATGGTAGAGAGCGCGACCGGTACGGCAAAGGTAAGAGCGAACCAGGCATTAAAGCCTATCCAGAAAAAGATGAGCCACATGCCCTGGCTCCAGCCCAGCAGCCAACCCAGAAATGGATGTAATACGCGGCTGACGAACACGTAGTCGCCACCAGAGCGGGGCATGGCAGCCGCAAAAGTTGAATACACCCACAACAGCGTGAACGCCATCAGCAGGGTGCCGATGATTACCGCCACCAGCATATTACCCTGGGGGAAATACGCGGGAGCCTGTAGAAAGAGAAAAACAGCACCGACGGCAATATTCATGCCGAAGGTGTTCATGATGAAAGCGTCAAGCAGTGACACTTCCCGCAGAAGTCCGGTCGCATTACGCAGAAACACTTTGCCTTGACTGCCTTCGATCGCTGAAGAAGTCTTATTCATGGCCGTGCGCCCTCCTCTTTATCCGGCGCGCCGATGAGGTGCAATACACGATCATCCCGCCGGAAGCTTTCAATGGTGAAACGGAAACGGTCGGCTCGATAGAGCACCTGCGCAAATTCCACAAATCGGTCTGTTACGTCATAGGTCTTTCCCTCCACTTGCAGCATCGGCGTTCCTGTTGGAATACCGAGTATAGTTGACTGAGTACCACGACAGCGCACTACTTCAATTGTGCTTTCGGCTCGCGCCAGCACGATACCATAGCGCTCTTCCAATGTTCTATAGAGTGATTGGCCATTGAGGTCTAGCGCCTCAAGTCCCCCCACAAGCCGCACCGGTAGATAGGAAGAGAGTAGCGCTATCGCCTTATCTTCGATCACGGCGACGCGTTGGAGAAATACAAATTGCTGGTCTTCTGCTTCGAACATTGCCTTGA
>WNFI01150731.1_pt1 | contig 15542 bp, 12 predicted proteins | sample 5400471 | NCBI WGS metagenome assembly WNFI01 (sample SAMN13153348, study PRJNA577476) | soil metagenome | isolation source: 100 cm saprolite on Douglas fir-dominated hillslope | place: USA:California | collected 2013-09-17 | reverse complement strand
CAGTGGCTGCATCCTCTTCGCCAAAGAGTGGGCGCGGAACGAAGTTTTGCTCAGGGCGTGGCTGGCGATGCTTCCACTCTGGTTCGTGATTGCGGAGCCACTGCTGAATGTCGGACATTGGCGAGTCTCCTTGAGCCTCGGCTTCTGGAAAAGGGGTGTAACGAACGATCTGGACGAACGAGCACTGGGAGGGTTTTTAATGGACAACGTGGTCGAGCGGACATGCGGCTAGCAGTCCACTTGGCCACGAAGCCTTCCAGGTAGAGCAGTAGACCGGTCGAGGGACGGATCTCCTGCACGGTCGACCCGATCCCTCTCAATCTAAGGCTCGCCTTGAGTGAAGCTGTTCGCAACCTCGGCACAAAAGAGCTTCCTGATACTGGAGTCGGTTGCACTATACTCGTTAACGCGAAACAACGGCGGAGACGGGTGCTGATTTTAGCCTTTGACCGCAGATACATGTTCTTGTAAGCTTAGGCGTGGTCTGAAGCGTGGCGCAAGCCCATGTACTAATGGCTTTAGGTCTCTAAAGCGATTTTGTTGGGGAGTCAAAGGGGCGGGGAGCCAAAGTCTCGGAATTTGATGCCTCGAATTCTGGTCGTGTGAACGACCGGCGGGCTGGCGGCGGAGAGCGGCAGCAGCCGGTAGACCCGGTCGGGATCGCCGGGGTAGACGAGCTCGACGCGCCGGCCCAGGAAGCGGCGCTCCCAGGCGCGGATCATGACAAGGCCGCGCGCCTCGGTCACGGCGTCGTCTTCGCCGGACCTGACCAGCTGATCGCCGTGAACCACGAGATGGCTGACCCCCATCCGTTCCAGCAGCTCGAAGCCGTCGCCGTCGGGCAGCAGGCGCACCTTCGAGGCGAGCTCCTTGTAGCTGTCGGGGAGGAAGCTGCTGCGGCCGTTGGCGATCGGCTTCCAGTGCAGGGTCGAGTGGTACATGTAGGTGGCTTCGGTCGCCTGCGGCCGCAGCGGCACCTCGACGAGAGCGCGGATATCCGAGCGGCCGCGGATCCAGGAGTAGACGTCGGGAAACTCGTCCTCGCTCAGCACTTCCAACCAGGGCACCGGCCGCGGCGCCAGCTCGAGCGCCAGCAGCGTGGCCAGCGTCACCGCGGCGGCGGCGGCCGTGGCTCGGGGAGCGGCCGCGACGGCCGCGGCGCCGGCGGCGAGGCGCCAGCGGCCCGGCGGGTGCCGCAGGTGGCGCGCCGCGCGCCACCGCTCCACCAGGCGGTCGAGCCCCCAGGCCGCGAGGAAGGCCACGGTCAGCGAGACGAAAGCGGCGAATCGTGCAGGGACGCGCATGCCCTGGAGGCCTGGAAGGACGCGCATCAGCGGGAAATAGACGACCGGGAAAGAGAGCGCAAACGAGAGCAGCCCGGCGAGAAGCAGGCCGCGGTGCCAGGGGTCCATGTCGCTCCAGCGCAGGAGCGGGCCGCCGGTCCAGCGGTGACGTAGCGCCGCCCACAGCCCGAGGATCGCCAGCAGCGCGACGCCGAGGAAGGTCCAGGCGACAGGCGCGTCCCAGCGGTCGAGCGGCGGCAGGTCGTCGGCGAGCTTCAGCGTGTAGAGGTCGCCGAGCGCGAAGGTGGCGAGCGCCGCCACCGCCAGAGCCCACAGCGTCAGCCGCCGCCACCCTGTGACGGCGCTGGCGGCCGGCGCGCGATAACGGCGGCGGATGTCCCAGAGGCCATAGGCCGCCAGCAGTGTCGGCAGGAAGCCGGGGAAGAGCGAGTTCTCGGGGCGCACGAAGGGCCGCTGCCAGCGCGCCAGCTCCTCCCCTTCCGGCATCGCCGCGGGCCGGAGGACCGAGTAGAGGTTCCTGGGCGCCGGGCTGACGTAGCTCGCCAGGGCGGCGCCGCCACGGCCGATCTCGTAGTCGTCGTGAGCCATGTGGGTCCGCCTGGCCAGCTGCACGTAAGGCAGGAAGACGGCCACCAGCGCCGCCAGCGCCAGCGCCGCGACCGGCACCAGCACCCGCAGCGAGGCGGGCGCCACCAGCCGCCGCCGGCCGATCGCCACCCAGCGGCTGGCGAGGATGGCGAGCATCGGGACATGGATCATGTAGGCGAGATAGCAGCCCGCCGTCACCTGCAGGCCGTAGAAGAGCAGGAAGACGGCGCCGCGGCGCGCGGTGCGCTCGGCCAGCAGCCGGTCCCACGACCAGAGGGTGAGCGGGATCCACTGCATGATCAGGATCAGCAGATGGTTGAGATGGCTCAGGCGGAACGGCGAGAAGGCGAAGGCGGCGCCGCCGAGCAGCGCCGCCGGTCCGCTCAGGCCGCTGCGGCGCAGGACCCACCAGGTGGCGACGCCGGAGAGCACGAACGACGAGAAGAAGAGGAGGTTGTAGCCGGCCACCGGGTTCTTGATCCAGGCGATCTCGAAGGCCGGACCCAGCATGTGATCGGAGAGCGCCAGCGTGCCGCGGGTGGGATAGAAGAAGTTGGCGTCCCAGAGGTTGGGGAAGCCGGCGTGGATCTGGTGCGTCACCCACTTCAGGATGTAGACGCTGAACAGCGGATCGCCGATGCTCGGGGCCAGCGAGCTGCCGAAGACCCGCCAGATGGGACGCAGGTAGACCAGCGTCAGGGTGCCATACAGGGCGGTGGCGAGCAGTGCATGAGGCAGCAGCTTGGCCGGCGGAGGCGAGGTCTCGGACGTCATTGCGCGGGAGACTACGGCAGGTCGGGGGCGGTGGCGAAGTCTCCCAGGACGATGCCGTTGCGGGTGAGCGCGGCGTAGCGGTTCGGCGTCGAGGCGACCCGGAAGATGCTGGCGCCGAAACAGGTTTCGATCAGCTCATACGGCTTGCCGGCTCGCGGCACCAGGAGGACCGTGTCGGAGCCCTTGCCGAGGTTGCGGATCGTCGGCGAGCCCAGGAAGACCGGCTGGCCCTTCCAGAGGAAGAGGCCGGCGGCGACGTCGAAGTACCACTGCTCGCTCGCGGTGCCGACGTCGACGCCCTTCAGCACGTGGGAGTCCGGCAGCGCCGCGAAGACGCCGCCGTCCGCGTCGCTCCAGACGCCCTGCTCGTCGGCGCGGTGGAGCTTCCTCTCGTGCCAGTCCCAGGCGACGACCCGCCCCTCCGGGTCGCGGTCCAACCGCACCTGGGAGCACGCCAGGGACGGCGGCACCGGCTCGTCGGGATCGCGCACTACCGGGAACGCCGAGCCGACGATCTTGCCGGCGCGGTCGATCCGCCAGCGTCCAGCGGGTCCAGCGCGATCGCCTTCCAATGGCTGCCGGTCGCCCCCAGGACCATCTCCACCTTCACCTGGCCCGCCTCGCGGGAGAGCCGGAGCAGCCGGGCTGGTGCGAACAGCACGAAGTCATGGTCCTCCGTGCTCGCCAGGTCGATCGCGCGCTCCTCCTCGGGCACGCCGAGGCTGGTGAAGCTGACGAACCTGGCCTTGGGATGGCAAATGCGCGCCGCCTTCGGGGCCGCGGGCGCCGCCGCAGCCGCCGGCGCTGCGCGGGGAGCCGCGGGAGGCGCGGGAGCCGCGGGGGAAGCCGTCGGCGCCGACGCACAGGAGCAGAGCAGCAGGAGCGGCAGGGAGAGCAGGGAGCGCGGCAGGGATCGCATGGTTGGCCTTTCGCGACATCTTTCAGTCGAGGCTCTTGCGGAAGCGGAGCGAGGCGAGGAGCAGGAGGAGGCTGCCGAGGCCGAGGAGGGCCAGGGCGTCGGGCCAGAGGACGGCGATGCCGGAGCCGCGCAGGAAGATGCCGCGGATGACGTTGGCGTAATAGCGGACCGGGACCGCGTAGGTGGCCAGCTGCACGGCGCGCGGCATGTTGTCGATCGGGAAGATCAGGCCGGAGAGATAGATCATCGGCACCATCACCACGAACGCCGAGAACATCATCGCCTGCTGCTGGGTGCTCACCACGGTCGAGACCAGGAGCCCCAGCCCGAGCGTGTTGAGCAGGTAGAGCAGGGTCAGCAGGACGAGCAGCAGCAGCGAGCCGCGCAGCGGCACCCCGAACAGCCAGCGCGCCACGCCGGTGATCAGCAGCAGGTCGAAGATGCCGATCGCCACGAAGGGGCAGAGCTTGCCGACGATCAGCTGCCAGGGAGCGAGCGCCGGCCGCGGCCGGTGCCTGCCGCCGCGGCGAACGCTGGACCGCGAGCTCGGCGCCGGCCTCGGCGAGGATGCGCGAAGCGTAGCCCAGCCCGACCACCGCCGAGTTGGCGTCGGTGCCGTCGGCGAGGACCTGGACGCGCGGCGGCCGGCCGGCGGCGACGTCCTCGCCGTAGCGGCCGGGGATCACCAGCGCTACCTGGGCGCGGCCGTCCACCAGCCAGGGCTCCGCCTGGCCGGCGGTGGCGACGGCGCCGGCCAGGGTGAAGTAGCCCGAGCCGGTGAAGCGATCGACCAGCGCCCGGCTGGCGGGGGTGCGGTCCTCGTCGACCAGCAGGGTCGGGATGCGGTTGACGTCGGTGTTCGCGGCATAGCCCAGCGCCAGCAGCTGGATCAGCGGCCCGGCGACCAGGGCCGGGATCATCTTGCGGTCGTGGCGCAGCTGGAAGAGCTCCTTGACGACCACCCGCCACAACCCGTACACGTGCTCAGACCTCCTTCCGGGTGAGGCGGAAGAAGGCGAGGCCGAGGACGACCACGGCGTAGACGGCCAGGAACGCCATGTCCTGGAGGTACGGCCGGAGGCCGGCGCCCTTGAGGATCACGCCGCGCTCGACCACCAGGAAGTAGCGCGCCGGCACCGCGAAGGTGAGGGCGCGCACGACTGCGGGCATCGAGCGGATCGGGAAGATGAAGCCCGAGAGGAAGAGGGCCGGCAGCATCGAGGTGGTGGTGCCGAGCTGGAAAGCCATCGCCTGGGTATCGGAGAGGGTCGACACCAGCAGCCCGAAGCCGAGGGCGCCGACGAGATAGACGAAGACGGCGACGAACAGGTCGAGGTAGCTGCCGCGCACCACCACGCCGAACAGCAGGCGGGCGGCGAGCAGGATCAGGGCCGTGGCGGCGAGCGAGATCGACAGGTAGGGCAGGGTCTTGCCGGCCAGCAGCTCGCCGGGCGTGAGCGAGCTGACGCGCAGCTGCTCCATGGTGCCGCGCTCCTTCTCGCGCACCACCGACAGGGCGGTCGAGAGCACCCCGGTCAACATCAGGATGAAGCCGATGAGGCCCGGCACCAGGAACTGCGTGGATTTGAGCTCCGGGTTGTACCAGACCCGCGGCTGGTAGTCGATCGGCGCCGCGGCGGCGGGGGTGGCTGGCAGGGCGGCGGTGGCGGGAGCAGGGGCGGTGGTGGGGGTGCTGAGGCTGGTGGCGGTGCCGGCGGCGGCGCTCGGAGCGGTGGCGGCCGCGGCGGCGGGCTGACCGGCGCCGCGGGTGAGGGCCGCGCGGCGCACCTCGACGTTCACCTCGGCCGCCACGGCGGTGGCGTAGCCGAGCACCGTGGTGGCGGTGTTGGCGTCGGCGCCGTCGAGCACCAGCTGGACGCTGGCGGTGCGGCCGGCGGCGAGGTCCCTGCCATAGCTCTCGGGGATGACCAGGATGGCCATCGCCTGGCGGCGCTCGGTGAGGCGCTGCAGGTCGGCGCCGGCCGGCAGGTCGGCGGCGAGGTCGAAGTAGCCGGAGTTGACGAAGGCCGATTCGAGGTCGCGGCTGGCGGCGCTCTTGTCGCGGTCCTGGACCGCCAGGCGGACGTGGCGCACGTCGAAGTTCACGGCGTAGCCGTAGAGCAGCAGCATCATGGTCGGCAGGCCCAGCAGCATGGCGAGGGTCAGCGGGTCGCGGGCGGCCTGGCGGTATTCCTTGACCGCGAGGGCGCGGACCTTGCCGAGCTTCATCCGCGTCCTCCGGCGGCGGCTGGGCCGGCAGCGGGATCATTGGCCGGCCGGGCGGCGGTCTCGCGCTCGATCAGGTGGATGAAGACGTCTTCGAGCGAGGGCACGATGCGCTCGATCGCGAAGGGAGAGTTGCCGTCGCGGCTGAGCGCCTCGGCGATGCGCCGCCGTCCGTTCTCGGCGTCCGCCACCACGACGTGCAGGCGGGTGCCGAAGACGGTCGCCTCCAGCACCCAATCGGCGCCTTCGAGGATGCGCAAGGCGTCGAGGAAGCGCGGGCAGGTCACCTCGAGCAGCGCGCGGCCGGCGAAGATCTCCTTCAGCTCGCCGACGGTTCCCAGGGCGATCACGCGGCCGTCGTGCATCAGGGCGATGCGGTCGCAGCGCTCCGCCTCGTCCAGGTAGTGGGTGGTGACGATGACCGTCACTCCCTGGTGCGCCAGGTCGTCGATCAGGCCCCAGAAGCGGCGGCGCGAGATGGGGTCGACGCTGCCGGTCGGCTCGTCGAGGAAGACCAGCTCGGGCTGGTGCAGCAGCGCGCAGCCCAGGGCGAGCCGCTGCTTCCAGCCGGCGGGCAGGGAGGCGGTCATCAGCGTCTCCCTGCCGGTGAGGTCGGCCATCCGTAGCGCCCAGGCCTGGCGGGCGGCGAGCTCCGCGCCGCGCAGGCCGTAGATGCCGCCGAAGAAGCGCAGGTTCTGCGCTACCGGCAGGTCGTCGTAGAGGCTGAAGCGCTGGGTCATGTAGCCGATCCGGCGTTTCACCTGCTCCGGCTCGGCGGCGACGTCGAAGCCCAGCACCCGAGCCTTGCCGGCGGTGGGGCGCAGGAGGCCGCAGAGCACGCGGATGAGCGTGGACTTGCCGGCGCCGTTGCTGCCGAGCAGGCCGAAGACCTCGCCGCGCTCGACGCGGAAGCTCGCCCGGTCGACCGCGGTGAAGGCGCCGAAGCGCTTGACCACCCCCTCGATCTCGATGACCGGCGCCGCGCCGGCGCTCATCGGCCGAGCGCCCGGTCGAGATTGGCCAGGGCGAGGCGCACCTGGGCGAGGGCGTTGGCGCGGTCGAGGCCGGCGCGCAGCAGGGCAACCTCGGCGTCGAGGAGCTCCGACGAGGGGATGACCCCCTCGTGGTAGCGGTCGCGCGCCACCCGCACGTTCTCGCGCGCCGAATCGAGGCCGCGATCGGCGACGGCGACGGCCTGGCGGGCGGTCGAGAGCTCGAGCTGGCGCTGGGTCACCTCGAGCCGGATGTGGCGCTCGAGGTCTTCGAGACGATGGCCGAGAGCGTCGGCCTGGGCCTCGATCTGGGCCGCGGCGGCGGCGGTGCGGCCGCCGTCGAACAGCGACAGCGAGAGGTTGGCGCCGATGCTCCAGCTGCTCTTCCAGCGCGCCTCGAGCGGCAGGATGCGGGGGTTCGGGTTGGCGTAATCGTAGCCGCCCGAGAGGTTGGCCTGGGGGCGCAGGGCGGCCCGCACGGCGGCGGCGCTGGCGCGGCCGGCGGCGACGCGGCTGCGCAGGGCGGCGATCTCCGGGCGCGCGGCGAGGGCAGCGGCGGCCAGGGCCTCCGGCGGCTCTGCGCCAGTCAGGCCGGCGGCGGCCGGTGGAGGGGAGGGCGCGGCGGCGGACGGTGGAGGGGAGGGCGCGGCGGCGGACGGTGGAGGGGAGGGCGCGGCGGCGGACGGCGGCGCTGCTGGCGCGGCGGCGGCGGTCGGTGGCGGCCCGCAGGCGCGCGAGCTCCGCCTGATCGCGCTGCACCGCCACCGCCAGCACCTCGTTGCTGGCTGCCATGCCGACGTCGCGGCGGTCGCCGGCCTCCTTGAGGTGGGCGTCGTAATCGGTCAGGGAATCGGCGAGCACGCGCTCGCCGTCGCGGGCCGTCACCAGGCTCCAGTAGGCGGTCGCGGTCTCGAGCACGAGGTCGGCCCGGCCCTGCTCGAGGTCCTGGTTGGCCGCCGCCAGCTGCTCGGCGTTGGCGGTGACCGCGCTCGCGACGCGGCCGCCGGTGTAGAGCGGCAGCGCCAGGCCGAGGTGGCCGCGATAGTTGTCCGGAATGTTGGGGAACAGCGTCTGGGTGCCAAGGTCGGGCAGGGTGAGGCGCAGCTCGGGCACGTCCGACAGGCGCGTGTAGCTGGCGGCGGCATCGATCTGGGGCAGGCGCTCGGCGCGCGCTGCGGTCAGGCCGGCGCCCGCGGCGGCGGCGAGCGACCGCAGCTCGGCGAGATGCGCCGAGACGGCGCGCGCCCGTTGCAGCGCCTCGCCGAGGGTCAGGCGCAGCCCGCCGCCCGGCGCGGGGGTGGCATCGCCCGTCGCGGGAGTGCCAGCGCCCGGCGCGGGAGTGCCAGCGATCGGCGCGGGGGTGGCAACGATCGGCGCGGAGGTGGCAGCGATCGGCGCGGGAGGGGACGCGACCGCCGTGCCCTCGCCTCCCGCCGCCAGAGACCAGCAGAGCGCCAGCGCGGGCCACCAGGCGCCGCGGCGGATCACGACCTCACCTCGGCTGCCTCGGGCCGGCTGCCCGCGGCGCCGCCGGCCTCGTCGGCTCGAATCCTGGCGATGAAGATGTCCTCGAGGGAGGGGGAGACGGCGCGGGCATCGTGGACCTCGACGCCGGCTGCCGCCAGCTCGGCCGCGAGCTTACGGCAGGCCTCGCCCGCCGCCGCCGGCTCGACCCCCCGCAGGGTGACATGGAGCCGCTCGCCGAAGGCCTCGACGTCGGCGACGTCGCGGCGGGCGTCCCGCAGCTCCTGGGTGCGCTGCTTGGGTGTGGCGATGATCTCGACCATGACCTGGTGCGCTCCCTGGCCGCCGGCGCGCAGCTCTTCGGGAGAGCTGACGGTCAGCAACCGGCCGTGGTCCATCAGGGCGACGGTCTGGCAGCGCTCCGCCTCGTCGAGGTAGGGGGTGGTGAGCAGGATGGTGAGCCCCTCGCCCTGCAGGCGGGTGAGGATGCGCCAGAAATCGCGCCGCGACACCGGATCGACGCCGGTCGTCGGCTCGTCCATGACCAGCAGCTCGGGAGTGTGGACCAGGGTGCAGGCCAGCGCCAGCTTCTGCCTCATGCCGCCCGACAGGCGGTCGGCGAGGCGGCCGCGGAACGGCGCCATGCGCAGCCGCTCCAGCAGCTCGTCGCGGCGCGGCTTCCAGTCCTCGACGCCGTGGATGGCGGCGAAGAAGGCGATGTTCTCGTCGACCGAGAGGTCGCCGTAGAGCGAGAAGCGCTGCGACAGGTAGCCGATCCGCCGGCTGAGCTCGGCGCCGCGCCGGATCGGGTCGAGGCCGCAGGTGCGCACCGTGCCGCCATCGGGCGCCAGCAGGCCGAGGATGACGCGCAGGGTCGTCGTCTTGCCCGCCCCGTCGGGACCGATCAGCCCGAACATCTCGCCCCGGCCCACCCGGAAACCGATCCCGTCGACCGCCACGACCTTGCCGTACCGCCGGGTCAGCTGCTCGACGGCCACCATCTCCGCGCCGCCGTCCGCGCCGGCCGCCGCGGCCGCCCCGGCGCCGGCCGCCGAGGCGGCGGCCTCCCGGGCCGCGGCCCCTCCGCCTGCCCCGGCGGGGCCGCTCATGGCCTGGCTCCGGCCGGCGGCACACCAGGCGGCGCCGCCGCGAACGTGGCCGTGGCCGGCATGCCGGGCTTGAACAGGCCGTCGCGGTTGTCGAGGCCGACCTTCACCTTGAACACCAGCTTCACCCGCTCGTCGCGCGTTTGCACGTTCTTGGGGGTGAACTCGGCCTCCGAAGAGATGTAGGTGACGTGGCCGTCGCGCCGCTGGCCGGCGTCGGTCACCACCGCCGCCGGCTCGCCGAGCCGGAGGCGCCCGAGGTCGGTCTCGGTGACGAAGACGGTGAGCCAGGCGTTGGCGAGGTCGGTCACCACGCAGAGCGGCGATCCGGCCTGCAGCAGCTCGCCCTGCTGCGCCACCTTCTCGGTCGCCACGCCGCTCAGCGGGCTGACCACGGTCGCATCGTCGATCTGCTGCGCCATGGTCGCCACCCTCGCGTCCGCCGCGGCGACCTTGGCGCGGGCCTCGGCGATCTCCTGCGGCCGGCTGCCGTGGCGCGCCCGCGCCAGCGCCTCGCGGGCGGCCCGCAGGCGGGCCGTGGCCATGTCGCGCCGTGTCAGCGCGTCGTCGCGCGACTTCGCCGTGCCGGAGCCGCGGTCGAGCAGCGCCTGCATACGGTCGAGGTCCTTCTGGGCGCCCTCCAGGTCGGCCTGGGCGGCGCTCGCCTGGGCCGCCAGCTCGGCGATGTCTTCGGGGCGCGAGCCGGCGAGGCGCAGGTCCAGCTCCGCCGCCGCCTGGCCGCGGTCGGCCTGGGCTTGCCGCTGGGCGAGCCGCGAGTCGGTGGTGTCGATCTCGGCCAGCGGCTGCCCGTCCCGTACCGTGTCGCCCTCTTGCAGCGTGAACCGCTGCAGCCGCCCGCCCACCTTGGCGGCGACGTGCACGTCGGTCGCCTCGACGTGCCCCGCCGCGACGATGTCCTGACTCCGCGGCGCCCTGGCGCAGCCTGCCGCCATCATGCCGGCGGCGGTCAGGCAGGCCGGGAACGCCAGGTAGGCCGCCGCCCTCCTCGCCGCCGAGACCATCCGATTCGATCTCATCCGATCTCCTCCCCGCAAACCTCGCGCGCCGCCGGCGCTGCGGAGCTTACGACAGTTCCGCCGGCTTGCTGGAAGGCTGAGATGGCCGGGATGCTCGGGAAGGCCGGGCACGCGTGAAGGGCCGGGAGGGTCGCCAGGGCCGGGAAGGCCGGCAAAGGCCGGGGAGGGAGAGGCGGAGGAATGATCGGGCGGACACGGCTGCCCGCCCGTCAAGCTGCGACGGGCGGGCTCGCTGCGACGGCCGCCAGTTGACGTGGCTCGCCGTGGGCGCCGGCTGTGCCGGGAGCCGCCGGGGGACGCCTACCGGAAGACGCGCTTGCCGCCGGGCTTGACCTCGACCCAGCCGGTCGGGCAGTTGTTGCGGTCCGGCAAGTCGAGGCAGAAGCAGACCTTGGTGGCGCCCGAGTCGACCGTGCTGCTCGAGCCGGCGGCCACGTTGAGCTCCATCTGCTTCGGCCGGCTCGTGCACGACTCGTCCGAGCCGTAGCGCGCGAAGACCTGGATGGCATGCTTCGAGTCGTTGACGAAGGTCACACCGGAGCCGGCGGCGGGCGCCGCCGGGGTCTCCTCGGCGAGCATTGCGCCAGCGCCGAGAGCGGCAAGGGCGCCGCCGACCGCGAGCGTTGCGACCAGCCGTTTTACGCGTGAGACGTGCTGCATATGGCTTTCTCCTCCCATGTCGGTTAGGGCCCGCCCGGCATGGGTGCCGGACGCGAGCCTGTCGCCTATACGCAGAAGGCGGCCCGAAAGTTCCGCTCCAGGCCGGCGAGCTGGGGATCTCCGGAGCCGGACCTAGAAAACGAACATGCCGATCGCGGCGCCGAACATCAACAGCGTCGCGAGGCCCACCGCGACGCGCCCCATCAGCGAGCTGGGCTGCCCGTGCATCAGGATGCGGTCGGAGGCGACGACGAGGATGCCGATCATCAGGAACGGGGCGAGCAACCCGTTGACGACGGCGGACCAGAAGAGGGCCCGGATGGGATTGACGCCGGCGAAGTCGACAGTGATGCCGGCGGCGCACGACAGCAGGAGAACGAAGTAGAAGCCCCGGGCGTCCCGGATCTTGCGGTCGAGCCCCTGGCGCCAGCGGAAGGTCTCGGCGAAGGCGTAGGCGGCGGAGCCGGCGAGCGTCGGGATGGCCAGGAAGCCGACCCCGAGGATGCCGACCGTGTAGAGGGTCGCCGCCAGCCGTCCGGCGAGCGGCCGCAGCGCCTCGGCGGCCTGCCGGGAGGTCTCGATGTTGGCGAGGCCGTGCGCGTGCAGGGTGAGCGCGGTGGTGAGGATGATGAAGAACATCGCCGCGTTCGAGAAGAACGTGCCGATGCCGACGTCGAGCTTGCGATCCAGCAGCTCGACGTCGCTGGCACCCTTGCGGCGGATCACCATCCGGCGCCCCATCGCCTTCTCCTCCTCGACCTCCTGGGACGCCTGCCAGAAGAACAGGTAGGGGCTGATGGTGGTGCCGAGGATGGCGACCAGGGTCGCCCAGGCCTCTTTCCCGGCCGGCAGGCTGGGGATCACCGCGTCGTGAAGCACCGCGCTCCAGTGCGGATGCACCAGAAAGGCGGTGATGACGTAGGCCACCAGCACCAGGGCGAGCCACTTGAGGGTGGAGGCGATCTGGTGATAGCGCAGGCGCACGATCGCCACCGAGATGCCGATGCCGAAGACCACGACCAGCAGGTGCGAGTTGACGCCGGTCAACATCTGGGCGGCGTCCGCCATGCCGGCGAGGTCGGCGGCGATGTTGACGGTATTAGCGACGAGCAGGGCGATCGCGGCCGCCACCAGCACCGGCCGGGGAAAGCGCCTGCGCAGCGCCCCGGCCAGGCCGGCGCCGGTCACCATGCCGATGCGGGCGCAGGTCATCTGCACCGCCGCCATCAGCGGCCAGGTGATCAGGGCGGTCCACAGCAGCTGGGTGCCGAGCTGCGCGCCGGCGATCGAATAGGTGGCGATGCCGGAGGGATCGTCGTCCGCGGCGCCGGTGACGACGCCCGGGCCGAGCGTCGACCAGAAGCGCCGCATGGCGCTCGGCTTCCCTGGCTGGGAAGGCGGCGCTTCCGGCGCGGCCGGCGGGTGCAGTGCCGGAGGGTGGGGCTCGGTCGCGGTCAGGCCGACGTGCCGCCGGTGGGGCCTGCGGGTACGGCGCCGGAGCGGGGTACGGGGCCTGACCTGGATTCGGGGCCTGGCCTGGATAGGGAGCCTGGCCTGGGTACGGGGCCTGACCCGGATAGGGAGCCTGACCTGGGTACGGGGCCTGACCGGCGTACGGGGCCGGCGCGGCGTACTGGACCGGCGCGGGGGCGGCGGCCTGGGGAGCGGCGCCGGGGGCGGCGACCGTGGCCTTCGGCGCGTCGAGCTGGGCGTTCGCCTTGTCATCGGGCTTCGGGCCGCTCATCGCGTCCCTGAAGTCGCGGATCGAGCTGCCGAGGCCCTTGCCGAGCTCGGGCAGGCGCTTGGGCCCGAAAAAGAGGAGAGCGATGCCCAGGATGAGCAGCAGGTGCATCGGCTGGAAGAGTCCTTCGAACATGACGACCTCCGATGGCGTGCACGAGACGCCACAAGCCTATTCTCGGCGCCGGGGGGGTCGGGGTCAAGTGGCGCTCCGCTTTCGGGGACGCGTGGGCGGGCCGTTTCGTGGTATGGAGGCGCCTTGCCCGCCCCCACCGCCTCGCTCCCTCCATCCGCCCGACCCGCTCGGGCTGCCTGGCGAGGTTTGGCGCGATGGGACGTCTGGATGCTGTGGACCGCCGCCGCCGCGGGTGTCGTGCTGCGCCTCTGGCGGCTGCCTCGCCAGATCCTGCTCTTCGACGAGTGGCACGCGGTGCGCGGCGCCCTGGCGCTGCCGCTCGGCAGGATCCTCACCACCTTCCAGATGCCCGATTACTCGATACCGCTCACCGCGCTCTATCGTCTGATGCTCCGCGCCGGGGTGCGTCCTTCGGAGATGACGCTGCGGCTGCCGGTGCTGCTGAGCGGCTTCCTGCTGCTCTTCCTGGCGCCGTTCGCGTTGCGGCGCCGGATCGGGCAGCCCGCCGCGGTCGTCTTCGCCTGGCTGCTGGCGCTGTCGCCGATGCTGGTCCTCTATGGCCGCATCGTGCGCCCCTACATGCCGATCACGCTGCTGGCGCTCGCCGCGGCCCTGGCCTTCTTCGACTGGCTCGAGACCGGCCGCCGGCAGTCGGCCGCGGCCTATGCGCCGCTGGCCGCGGCGGCGGTCTGGCTCCATCCCGGCGCCGCCCCGATGGTGCTGGCGCCGCTCGCCTTCGCGGCCCTGGTGATCCTGCGCGACGGGGCCGCCGGCCGGCCGCGGCGGTGGCCGGCCCTCGCCGCGGTGGGCGGGGTCGTCGCGGCCCTGATGGCCTGCCTGCTGCTCCCTGCCCTGCCCAGCCTGCTGCTGCTCATCGGCGAGAAGCACAAACCGCAGGCGCTGCCCTGGGGCGACGTCCTGCACCTGGCGCCGCTCTTCGCCGGCACCGCCGTCGTGCCGGCGATCGCGCTGTTCTGGCTCGCCGCGGCGATCGGCCTCGCGGCCGCCTGGCGCACCGACCGGCGCTTCGCGGTGTACGGCGCGGTGCTGGTGGCGGCCCAGCTGGCCGGCATCCTGGTGCTGGCCCCGAAGGGAATGAGGAACCCGCAGGTGCTGGCCCGGTACCTGGTCATCTGCCTGCCATGGGTGCTGGTTTGGGTCGCGCTGGGGCTCACCTGGCTCCCTCGGCGCTGGAGCGGGCGCTGGGGGGTGGGCTGCCGGTGGGCCGCCGCCGCGGCACTCGTCGTCGCTCTCGCCCTTCTCGGACCGCTCGCCCGGCCGACCTTCCTGCGCACCTCCTTCGCTCATCACATGGATTTCCTGCTGTTCAGCTGCGCGCCGCGCCGGGTCCCCGCGTCCAGGGTGCCGGACTTCTACGTGCAGCTGGGCCGCAGGCCCGGCGCGGAGAGCATCGTCGAGTTTCCCTGGGACTCCTATCAGCCGCTGCGCGAGCTGTACGCCTACGAGCCGTTTCATCGCCGGCCGGTGGTGGTGGCGCCCGTCGAGTCGGCGCTCGAGGATCCGCGCCTCGATCTCCACGCCGCGGTGGCGCCGACGCCGCAAGGCTTCCTCGCCAGTGCCGCCGGGCTCGTGATCGTGCACCGCGACTACGATCGCGAGCGCGAGCGCCTGGAGATCCCCGCCTGCGCCGGGCGTCCGCCGGGGTTGAGCGGTCCGGACGACGAGGACCCGGAGCTGCGCCGCGCGGCGCGGCAGATGAACCGGCGCCTGCGCGCCGAGTGGGGACCGCCGGACTACGCCGACGACGCGATCCTGGTCTGGGACCTGCGGCGGCTGCGCGACGAGCCGGCGCTCAGACCCGCTCCCAGATCCGCACCTGGCCGGGCCGCCCCAGGACCGTCGTGAGGTCCCGCTCGCCGGCTGGGCGCAGCCAGAGGTGAGGGAGCTCGGGGCTCGCGCTGCCGGCGGTGACCAGCAGCAGGAGGCCGCCGCGCGCCAGCCGCCCGGCGGCGGTCTCGAGGAGGACCGGGTGCCCGTTCCCGGGCGTGAGGTCGATGTGCAGCCAGGCATCGTTGGGGAGTCGGCAGGTCGAGCCCTGGACCGCGAGGCGGTCGCCGAAATAGGCCTCGGCGACGCTCTGCATCGCGCCGCCGGACGCGCCGCCGGCCGAGACCTCGATCGCGCTGCAGGATGCCAGCGCCGGCAGCTCCCTGTCGAGCGCGGCCAGGAGGCCGGCGACCTGCTCGGGGCTGAGGCCGCTGCCCGAGCTTTCGTCCAGCCGGTCGTTGGGGCGCCGCTGCTCCTCCGCGAGCGCGAGGAGGCTCCGGGAGTGGCCCAGCAGGCTCTGCTCGGCGAGGTCCTGGCGCACCGCGACGCTCGCCAGGCGTGCCGTCAGGGTGTGCTGTCGCGTCGAGACGTCGTGCAGCAGCCCTGCCAGGTCCTGGCGCTCGGCGTTGAGGTCGGCGATCCGGGCCACCTCGCCCTCGAGGCGGGCGAGGGTCGCAAGGGCGGCCTCGAGCTGCGCCGCGCTGCCGTCGTCGGCGACCTCTTCCAGGATGGCGCGCAGCAGCGCCTGTTCGCGGTCGGCGGCGATGCCGAGGTCACGGATGCGCCGGACGGTGCGCCTCGCGAACCT
>WNFI01012941.1_pt3 | contig 15542 bp, 13 predicted proteins | sample 5400471 | NCBI WGS metagenome assembly WNFI01 (sample SAMN13153348, study PRJNA577476) | soil metagenome | isolation source: 100 cm saprolite on Douglas fir-dominated hillslope | place: USA:California | collected 2013-09-17 | reverse complement strand
TGAAATATTTTCGCGTGACGCGGGGGAAAATTGCGGGCGTGCCGGTGGATATTTCGCGTACGGGATACACGGGGGATTTGGGATTTGAGATTTGGATGCCGTGGAAGGATGCGCTGAGGGTTTGGGACAAGTTGGTGAATGAAGGAGAAGTTTTCGATATTCATCCGGCGGGGATGATTGCGCTAGACGTGGCGCGGATCGAGGCAGGACTGATTTTGATCGAGGTGGACTACACGTCGAGCAAGAAGGCGCTGATTGATTCGCAGAAATATTCGCCATCGGAGATTGGGCTGGGGAAATTGGTGGATTTGAAGAAAGACAATTTTGTTGGGCGCGAGGCTCTGGCAGCGGAGGCGAAAAAGGGCCCGGAGCGTGCACTGGTGGGACTGGAGATTGACTGGAACGAAGTCGAGGCATTGTACGAACAGGTGGAAATGGCGCCGCAGGTGCCGAGCATGGCGTCACGTGTGGCGGTGCCCGTGTATCGCGCTGGGAAGCAAGTGGGGAAGGCGACTTCGACGACGTGGTCGCCGACGCTGAAGAAGATGATTGCGATTGCGTGCGTGAGGCGCGAGCAGTCGGCGGTGGGGACGACGTTGGCGATGGAGATGACGGTGGAGGCGGTGCGGCGGACGGTTTCGGCGAGGGTGGTGGCGATGCCGTTTTTCAATCCGCCGAGGAAGACGGCTGTGCCGGTGGTGTGAAAGCGCGCGGGCCTTGCGGAATTTGCTTTTGCAAACCTTGGGCTTTGGTGAAAAGTTGACATCCTGCCTAGACGGGGCGCAGCAGTGCTACGCCCCTACTTTTTTGGCGACCTTGCTCGATTGGACTGAGCTTCGGCCGCAGATCGGTTGTCACCGGCTGAAGCCTGCGCTACTGGAGGCGATTGTATTTCTTCAGGACGGCGCGGAGACGGTCGTGTGGGAGGGCGATTACTCTGTGATTTTCGATGCCGGTCATGGTTTCGGCGGCGACCATGGCGTTGATTACGGCTTCTTCGGTGGCTTGGACGGTGGCAGCGAAGACGGGCTCGATCAGATCGTTTGGCAACATCTTTAGATCGACGATGTGATCGGCTGCGGCCGCGCCGGAATTTGCCGTCGAGAAGGCGATGAAAATGTCGCCGGAGCCGTTGCCGGAGATGCTGCCGTCGCGGCCGAGGCCGAGAGAGACGCGGCGGGCGAGGCGCTTGAGTTGATGGGCGACGAGCGGAACATCGGTGGCAACCACGACGATGATGGAGCCGCGGTCTGCATCGGCGAAAGACGCGGACGAGTAAGCGCCATCCTCTGGAATTTCTTTACCTACTGGAACGCCGGCGATGCGCAGATTGGGGCGCGTGCCATAATTGCATTGCACCAGCACGCCGACCGCGAACGAGCCAGCCTTAGATTCGATTTTGCGCGAGGACGTGCCGATGCCGCCCTTGAATTCGTTACAGATCATTCCGGTACCGCTACCCACATTGCCCTCTTCGACGGGGCCCGATTTCGCGGAGTCGATGGCGTGGAAAGCGTGCTCGGGTTTGACGTGGAAGCCGTTGATGTCGTTGAGCCAGCCGTCCCAGGTTTCCGCGACGACAGGGAGCGACCACCAGTAGCCGGTGGGGTCGGGCTGGCCGTGCGCCACACGCCACTGAATGACCGCGTCTCTCACGACGCCAACGCTGTGCGTGTTGGTGATCATCACCGGGCCTTCCAAAAAGCCGGATTCTTCTACCCACGTGGTGCCCGTCATTTCCCCGTTGCCGTTGAGAGACCACCAGCCCGCGAACACAGGATTGCTCATCGAATCTTTTCCGCGTGGGAGGATTGCGGTGACGCCGGTGCGGATCGGACCCTTGCCGATTTGGAGTTTTCCTTCGCCGGAGATGAGGGTTGTGTGGCCGACGGTAATGCCGGGGATGTCGGTGATGGCATTGAGTGGGCCGGGTGTGCCGTCGAAAGGAACGCCAAGATCGCGGGCGCGCGGCTTTGCAACGGGTTTTTCCTGGGCGTGCAGAGTTGAGCCGAGAAAAGAGATGACGACGAACGCGACAATGGCCTGGCGAGAATTATTCCGCATGAATTCGGCTCTCCTAATGATTGAAGGTAAAAAACGCCGCAACGAAAAGGACTACGTTCACAGAAAGCGCCGGCGGGTTCAAGTGGGGAAAACTTTTTGCAGCGCAGAATGCAGTGCGCTCGCAATCAATCCGCATTCCTGTGACGTGATGACGAAGGGTGGGGCGAGAAGGATGTGGTCGCCGTTGACACCGTCGACACAGCCTTGCGTGGGGTAGGTGAGAACGTTTTCGTCGAGTGCGGCTTGGCGGACGCGCTCGGCGATATTTTCTCCTTTGGGAAACGGCTCGCGAGTGGATTTGGTCTTCACGAATTCAATGCCGAGGAGCAGACCGAGACCACGGATTTCGCCTACATGAGGCTGAGATTGCAGCGTGGATAATTCGGTGCGAAGAATTTCCGCGGTGGGCTGCACGCGATCGAAGAGATTGCGCAACTCAATGTAATCGAGGACGGCGTTGCCCGCTGCGGTGGCTACAGGATGTGCTTGATAGGTGAAGCCGTGCTGGAAGGTGCCGGAGCCGCGTTCGAATGCTTCGACGACGCGCGGAGCTACGAGGACGGCGCCGAGGGGCGCGTAACCGCTGGCGATTCCCTTCCCGACCAAGATAATGTCTGGCTCGACGTTCCAGTGCTGGATTGCGAAAGGTTTGCCGGTGCGGCCCATGCCGCTCATGATTTCGTCGGCGATGAGGAGAATGCCGCTGTTGCGGCAGATTTCTGCGATACGCTGGGCGTAGCCGTCGGGTGGGACGGCTGCGCCGAGCGTGGCGCCTACGATTGGCTCGAAAATGAACGCGGCGACGCTCGCGGCGTCATTCGCGACTAGTAAATGATCGAGGTCGTTTGCGCAGGCTATGCCGCAGTCGGGAAATTTTTTGTCGAACGGGCAGTGGTAGCAGAAGCAGGGGGCGATGTGTCCCCATTCGGCGAGGAGCGGCTGATAGGGGGCGCGGCGAGCGACATTGCCGCTGACAGTCATGGCACCGAGAGTGCTGCCGTGGTAGCTCTGGCGGCGGGACACAACGCGAAAGCGCGCTGCCTCGCCATTTTCGAGATGAAATTGACGCGCTAATTTGATGGCTGTTTCCGTGGCTTCCGAGCCGCCGGAAGTGAAATAGACACGGCCGCCGGAGCGAAAAGTCGGCGGGGCGAGCGCAAGAAGGCGGCGCGCTAGCTTTTCGGCGGGCTCGGATTGGAATTGCGTGGTGTGCGCGAAGGCGAGTTGCGAGGACTGCTCGGCCATGGCGCGGCCGATTTCGGGGACGCCGTGCCCGATGTTGACCACCGCAGCCTGCCCCGACGCGTCGAGAAAGCGGCGGCCGGTTTGATCGATGATCCAGCAGCCTTCGCCGCGTGCAGCGATGGAGTAGTCTTTGCGAAAATTCCGCGGGAACGATGCGGGGCTATTCGTCATGCGTGGCGCAGAAATTGTAACAGAGCAGGCGTCCAGCAGGGGCGTGTGCGAGACCCGTTGGTTTTGCAAGAAACTTCGCTCAACACGTCGCAAGAGGAAGGTCATGCTATGCTTGCGCGGCTTTGGTGTTGAGGAGCGTTTTGCGATGAATAAGCGGATGGGCAGAGCCTTATTTCTAAAATTATTGTTGGTTTTCTTTGTTGCGGTACATCCGCTGCCGGCGCAAGAGGCGCACAAAGCGATTCATATCGCGGTGGACTTGCGCGAAGCGCCGAAGCGCATTTACCACGCCAAGATGGAGTTTCCCGTTGCCGCCGGACCGTTGACGCTGGTCTATCCCAAGTGGATTCCCGGCGAGCACGGCCCCAATGGGCCGATCGTGGATGTTACCGGAGTTAAATTCCGCGCAGGTGGGAAAGAGATTCCCTGGTTGCGCGACGACGTGGACATGTTTGCGTTCCATTGCAACGTGCCTGCCGGGGCAAACATGCTGGAAGTCTCGCTTGATTTCCTTTCGCCCGCTGCGGCGCCGGGATTCTCCAACAGCCCGACGGCCACCGCCCAGATCGGCATCCTGAATTGGAATCTCGTGCTGCTGTATCCATTGGGGCCGAAGAGCGATGATTTGACCTACGTGGCCAGCCTAAGAATTCCGGCCGGATGGAAATACGGAACTGCTTTGCCGGTGGAGCGCGAGACATCAGAAGGCATTGAATTCAAGCCAGCATCGCTGACGACGCTTGTCGATTCGACGGTATTGACCGGCGCGTTCCTGCGAACGTTCGAGCTTTCCAAAGGCCAGCGCCCGGAGCATCGCATTCATATCGCGGCGGACAGCGCGGCGGCCGCAGAAGCGACACCCGAACAAGTGCAGCATTTGCGGCAACTCGTTGCGGAGACGGGAGTACTCTTTGGTGCGCGGCATTACCGCCGCTACGATTTTCTTCTTTCACTCAGCAATAACTTGAGTTTCTTCGGCGAAGAGCATCATGAATCGAGTGATAATCGCGGGCCGGAACGCATGCTGCTGGACCCTCCTATACTCCGGGCTACCGCCGATTTGCTGCCCCATGAATTCTTCCATTCGTGGAACGGAAAATACCGGCGTCCAGCCGGCCTCGCGACGCCGGATTACCAGCAGCCTATGAAGGGCGAACTCCTGTGGGTGTATGAGGGCTTGACGCAGTACTACGGCACGATGCTGGCGGCGCGCAGCGGCTTTTGGACGCCGGAGAAATTGCGCGAAGACCTTGCTCGGGTTGCCGCCTATCTAAATAACTGGCCGGGGCGCACGTGGCGGAATTTGCAAGACACCGCCATCGCCGCGCAGATTTTATATGGCGCGCGGGAAGAAGGTTCGTCGTGGCGTCGCAGCGTCGACTTTTATGATGAGAGCACGCTGATTTGGCTGGAGGCCGACACGATCATCCGCCGCGAAACACAGGGGAAACGCTCGTTGGATGATTTCTGCAAGAAATTTCACGGTGGAGAAAGCACTGGCCCAGAGATCGCGCCGTACACATTTGATGATGTGGTCGCGGCCATGCAGGAAGTCGTTGCATACGATTGGAGAACTTTCTTTACTGAGCGTCTGAATACGCATGGGCCCGGAGCGCCGCTGGGCGGACTGGAAAACACCGGTTGGCGGCTCGTTTACAACGAAACGATGAACGAACAGCAGGCCATTTTCGAGACGCTAGTGCATCGGACCGATGTACGGTTCTCGCTAGGAATGATCGTGCATAATCCCGGAAGCGACAACAGCGACGCGGTTGGCGACGTAATTCCCGGCTCTCCGGCGGCGCAAGCGGGGATTGCGCCGGACATGAAATTGCTCGCCGTCAATGGAAGGAAATGGACGCCGGAAATTTTGCGCGAGGCGATCCGCCACGCGAAGGGCGGCAGCGAGCCTATCGAGTTGCTGATGGAAAATGAAGAGTACTTTCGCAGCTATCGCATCGACTACCACGGCGGCGAGCGCTATCCGCATCTGGAGCGTGTCGAGAGCAAGCCGGATGTTCTCGGCGAAATCGCAAAAATGCGGGCGCCGGCCTTGACTGTGGGGACAGACTGAGCGAACCGGAGTCACGCTCGACGTCCGACTCATCCGGCGGACTGGTTCGCGACCTCGGCCGCTGGAGTTTGGCGGCGCTGATGCTCAACACCATGATCGGGTCGAGCATTTTTGGGCTGCCGTCCCTGATCGCAGCGCACTTGGGAAAGCGGAGTCCCGCGGGATACCTGGTGGCATTTGCCGGCATCGCGGTGATCGCCGCGTGCCTCGCGGAAGTTGCGTCGCAATTTCAAGAAGCTGGCGGACCCTATTTGTATGCGCGGTCTGCTTTCGGGCCGTTCGTGGGCATTCAGATCGGCTGGCTGACTTGGCTGGCGCGTATTTCCGCGGCGTCGGCCGTGGCGAACCTGTTCATCAGTTATCTGTCTACATTCGTTCCGGCAGTCAAAGCACCGCTGGCGCGATTCGTTGTGATCGTCACGCTGTTGTCTTTTCTTGCCGCGATGAATTACCGCGGCGTGAGCAGCGGCAATCGGCTAAGCAATCTTTTTACGGTGACGAAGCTGGGATTGCTTGCCGTGTTTGTGATCGGTGGGCTTGCCGTGCTGACGCTGCATCCAGCGATTCGAGTGATGCCAGCCAACGTGCCGGCGTCAGCGGGAGATTGGTTCGACGCCATCATCCTGATGGTGTATTCGTACGGAGGATTCGAGGCCGCGCTGTTCGCGGCGGGCGAAGCACGGAATCCGCGCAAGGATGCGCCGTCCGCATTGGTCATCGCGTTAGTGACCGCAACCATTTTGTTTATCGCCGTGCAGTACGTCGTCATTCACACATTGGCGAATCCCGCCGCCACAGGGACACCAGTGGTGGACTCCGCGCGGCAATTCCTTGGACCCCTCGGCGTTGGGTTAGTAGCGGCGGGAACTTTGGTCTCCACCTACGGGTACCTCAGCGCGAACATGCTGCACACTCCGCGCGTCACGTTCGCGATGGCGCAACATGGAGAGTTCCCGAAAGTTTTCGCCGCGATCCATCCGCGGTTTCGCACCCCTTATATTTCCATCGTAGCTTTTGCTGTACTGCTGACTTTGTTTTCGGCAGCCGGAAGTTTTCGGTGGAACGCGATGCTTTCCGCCGTGGCTCGAATGTTCATGTATGGCTCGATTGCCGCGGCGCTCCCGGTGCTGAGAAGAAAGCAACCGCAAGCGGCGCACTTTCGCTTGCCCGCCGGAGTGCTCTTCGCGGCGCTTGCACTGCTGTTCAGCGCGGTGCTGGTCACGCGAATGCATTGGGGTGAGCTGGCCGTTGTCTCGGTCACATTCGCCCTTGGTGCGCTCAACTGGTTTTGGAGTCGCCGGCGTCGCCGGCAAGTTCTGGCAACTGCTTAGTGCTCTTGGAATCGAGGTGGAATCGTGACAACATCCACCATTTGATGCGCCTACCATCATCTCACCAGTGAAAATGAGAGGAAAAACGATGATCCCGAAAACCTTGCGAACCGGCCTCGGGGCCGCAGGTCTGCTGCTTTTTGGTGGCATCGCCAGCTATGCGCAAAACACGGAGAAACATCCGATCACGTTTGACGACATGATCCAGATGCATCGCGTGGGCGACCCGAAGATTTCTCCGGACGGCAAATGGGTGGCGTACGCGGTGGCGACTCCGGACATAAGCGCGAACCGCAACGCGAGCAACATCTGGGTTGTTTCCACTGCTGGCGGGGAGGCGATGCAGCTTACGCAAAGCGGACATGATTCTTCGCCCACGTGGTCGCCGGACGGAAAGACGCTGGCGTTCTCGTCATCCCGCGATGGAACTTCGCAGGTGTATGCGCTGTCGATGGAAGGCGGCGAGGCGCATGCCGTGACGCATCTATCGACCGGCGCGGATTTGGTGAAGTGGTCGCCGGATGGCAAGACGATTGCATTCACATCATCGGTCTACCCGGATTGCAAGGACGATGCGTGCAACAAGAAACGGGAGGAGGAGAAGGAGAAAAACAAGGTAAAGGCACGCGTATACGAGCAGCTTTTGTATCGTCATTGGGACCACTGGTTCGAGGGCAAGCGCAGCCATTTGTTTGTCGAGCCGGCGGATGGCACCGGCGAAGCGCGGGACTTGAACGCTGGGGCGAATTACGACGTGCCTCCCGACCAGCGAGGAGGCCCGGACGACATTAATTTTTCGCCGGATTCCAAGGAGCTTTGCTTCACCGCCGTGACAGACAAAGTAGAAGCCATCAGCACGAACGGGGATCTCTTTCTCGTTCCGGTTGCAGGAGGCGAAGCAAAACGCATCACCACGAATCCGGCGTTCGACGGCAATCCGGTGTACTCGCCGGATGGGCGCTTCATCGCGTATCACGCACAGTTGACGCCGGGATATGAGTCGGATCGCTGGCGCGTGATGTTGTATGACCGGCAGAGCGGCAAGATCGAGAACCTCTTCGAGGGTTTCGACCGCAGCGCGAACGAGCTGAACTGGTCACCGGACAGCAAGACGATTTTCTTCACGGCGGAGAACGAGACGCTGCAACCGGTGTACGCGATGGCCGCGCGGGTCGGGGCGGAGCCAAAAAAAGTTATCGCGGACAGCTTTAACACGGGTTTGACGATCAGCGCCGACGGGAAGACGCTGGCCTTTGAACGCACCAGCTTGACCATGCCGGCGGAGGTGTTTGTTGCGGGCAGCGACGGCTCCGCGGCGCGGCAGCTCACGCACCAGAATGAACCGATCCTGGCGAAGTTGGATATGAATGCGCCGGAAACGTTTTGGTTTGAGAGCGCGGACAGCACGCGTGTGCAAGCAATGATGATTCGTCCGCCGCATTTTGACGCGGCGAAGAAGTATCCGTTGCTGGTGTTGCTGCACGGCGGTCCGCAGACGATGTGGGCCAACTCATGGGGTTATCGCTGGAACGCCCAGGTATTTTCGGCCTCCGGCTACGTGACATTGCTGATCAACCGGCGCGGGTCGACCGGGTACGGGCAGAAATTCACGGATGAGATCACGAATGATTGGGGCGGCAAAGCGTATGTGGACGTGATGAAGGGCGTGGATACAGCCCTCGCGAAATACAAGTTCATCGACGGAACGCGGATGGCGGCGGCGGGTGGCTCCTACGGCGGATACCTGGCGGATTGGATCGCCACGCATAGTGGGCGCTTCAAGGCGATCATCAGCCATGCAGGCATTTTCGATAAATTCTCGATGTATGCCACGGAGGAGTTGTGGTTTGAAGAACACGACATGCAGGGCACACCGTGGACGAACCCGGAGAGTTATCGAAAGTGGGCGCCGCTAACGTACGCGGCCGAGCTGGGCAAATTCAAAACGCCGACGCTGGTGATTTGCGGCGAACGCGATTATCGCGTGCCGTATACGCAATCGCTGGAATTCTTCAATGCGCTGCAGAGGCAGGGCGTGCCCTCGAAGCTGATGGTGTTTCCGGATGAAGGGCATTGGATTTTGAAGCCGCAGAACGCGCAGTTTTGGTACAAGACATTTTTTGATTGGCTCGGGCAGTGGTTGAAGTAGGGACTTCGCCAAAGAAATGGCGTTGCGCAAATGCGCTGCAACGTCATGCCAGCAATCGCTGAAGCGACCGGCGCAAGAAGCGAAAGAGATAAAACAGCAAGAAGCCTGCAAGGACGAGCAAGCACGCCACGATGACAACGGTCGCAGTGGGATGTACTGTGGCCATCCAAGTGAGCCAGACGGCCAGAGCATCCTCTCCAAGACTAAGCACCCAATTGCTGAAGGGCTCGGGGCTGGTGTTGACGGCGGCGCGGGTGCTCGCTTTTGTGCCGTGCGAAGTAAGAGCGACGCCGCCTGCTAGAAGCGCGGCGCTCCAGCGCCACTCCGGCGGAGCCGCAACTGTGGCGCTATACGCTAGAAGCGCCGCGGCGGGTGGACGGATTAACGTGTGAACGGCATCCCAGATGGTGTCGACGTACGGAATTTTATCGGCGAGAAATTCAATCGCATAGAGCGCGAGCGCGATTCCGAGAACCCACGGATGCGAGAGCACTTGCAGCGAAGGCGGCAAATGGATGACGCCGTAACGCTGAAGAAGGCCGAGCGTCGCGATCGTGGCGTAGAGATTCAGGCCGGAAGAAAATCCGGCTCCGAGCGCGAGGCCAAGGGTTTGCAGCGGGTTCACCATCTACATGGTACCAGCGCCCGCGAATCTGGAAGGACGTAACTTTCTGCGTATACGGCCGAACGTTGTGTTTGATTCTTGCTAGCGGAAAATACATGCTGTTAACTGCGTGGTCATCCTATGTTCGGACTTCGACAACTATTTTATCCGTGGGGCTTCTTGGTGCAGATCGTCGCACTAGTGCATTTTGTGCGGCGTCGCCCGGAAACTTATTGGCTGTACATAATTTTCTTCGGGGGATTCCTGGGAGCCAGCGCGTACATCGTGGTGGAGGTGCTGCCGGACGCAGGGCTCCTTCGCGGTGTGTTTCACGGATTCGGGCGCAGATCGCGCATCCACACTTTGGAAATACAGATTATCGACAATCCTTCCGCTGGAAATTACGAGGAACTGGGCGAGCTCTGCCTGGAACAGAAGCAGTATGCGAAGGCGCGCGACGCGTTTGACAAGGCGATTGCGGCGCGCAGCGATTCGCCTCACGCGTTTTATAACCGCGCGAAGTGCTATTTGGGCCTTGGCGATCTTGCCGCCGCGATCCCCGATCTCGAGCACGTGGTGAGAATCGACCGCAAGTTCGATTACTACCGCGCAGCAGGCCTGCTGGCGGATTCGTACGCGCGCACCGGCCAGCTCGAGCGTGCCGCCCCGTACTTTGCCGAGGTCACGCAGTTTTCGACTACGCCGGAAACGCTCTACAACTATGCGAACTTTCTACGCCTGCAGAATCGGCTTGACGAAGCGCGCGAATGGACGCAGAAGCTTCTGGCCAAGAAGCGGACGCTGCCGCGCTACATGCAGAGAGTGGAGCGGCCGTGGTTCCGTAAAGGCGATTCTTCCGCGGTGGCCGCGCCGCGCCAGTGGGTCTCGAGGCTGACGGCAAAGTGGTAGCCGTCGCGCTTGAGCGCAGTGAATTGACCAATCCAATCGATTGCGCCCGCGCCCATGGCAGCCCAGGCAGGCTCCTTGGCATCGGCAATTTTCGCAATGTCCTTACAGTGACAATGACCAATGCGATTTTTGGGCAGGAGGTTATAGCCGTCCGGGTATGGAGTCTCGCCACGCGCTGCGGCATTGCCGGGATCCCAATTGACCATGAAGGCGGGCGACTGCACGCCAGCGAGAGTCTTTGCGGCTTCAGCCGCGGTCGCCGTGTTGCAGGCGAATTCGTTTTCGAGGATCAGGATAATTCCCTGCTTGCTTGCTGCGTTTGCCGCGTCCATCAATTTCGCATTGATTGCCGCGCGATACGGCGCGGGATCCTCGAGCCGCCAGAAATCGAAGCAGCGAACTCGGTCCGTCTGAAACGCTTTCGCCAGCGCGATACTCCGTTCGAGCACTTCACCTTGCTGGTCGTAAGTGAAGTCGGCGTTGAATTGAGATCGCTTGGGACTGAATTTCGATGTCCATGCCAAATTCGCGCGAAGCGACTTCGCAAGCGCGGCCGAAATCCTGGCCGAGTTCATCGTTGATGACGGCAATTCGAAAGGGAGAGCTCATACGATTAGTCCCAGCTTGTCCTGGAGATATTGCTTGTTCGCCGCGGCGGCTTCTTTGGGGCTGTGGGCATTGTCAGGCACTCCATCGAGCTCGACGACTGCCCAGCCGCGGAAATTAACTTTGCGCAAGGCGTCGAAGACGGCGGGGACGTCCACCAGGCCGTGCCCAAGCTCGACCCAGCGATAGGAATGCTGCGGGTCCTTGCCCTCCGGGAGGCGCTCGACGTCCTTGATGTGCATGAAAAGCAGGCGATCGCTGAATTTTTCGATGGCTTTAACGGGGTCGCCGCCACCTTGAAAATAGTGCGCGATATCCAATTCCAATTTGACGTAACGGGGATCCGAAAGGCCCATGACTTGGTCGAGTTCTTCGGGGCGCTCCCCGAGCGAGCCCATGTGATTGTGATATCCAAGCGGGATCCCGAGGTCAGCGGTGCGCTTCCCGAGTTCGGTGAGAGCTTTGCCCAATTGTTTGAAGTCCGCCGGAGTCGCGGCGCGGTCCTTCGGGCGTTTGTCGAGTATTTGGAGATAGAGTCCGCCCGCGTCATGCAAAAATTTGGCATGCGCAGCATGTTCGCTGATGCTCTTTTTCGCGGCAGCAGAGTCGCTGAGCAAGTCGCCGCTGGACATCGCCACGAACTTCAAATCGTGCTGGTGAAGCAGATCGCGCACCGCGGCAGGACTACCGAACTCCGCGATGCTGTTAGAGCGCAACTGTATGCCGCGAAAACCGACTGCGGCGACGTCTTCGATGGCCTGACGATCGTTGCCGCCCCAGGTGATAGCCGCGTAGCCGAAATGGATCTCGGAAGGCGCGGGGGTGATGGGCGTGTCGAAGTGCGACAAATCGATGGGTGGATAAAGTCGTTCACGCGCGAAAAGCGTGTCGCACGGAAATGCCGTGGCAGCCGCCAAGGCGCTCATTGCGCCGAGAAATTCGCGTCGCGGTATGCGATGCGTCATCAGTCCTCCCTCTCTTGGTTCCGACAACCGACGCGTCAAATGATTACAGACAGAAACTAAGATGCGTAGCCGTCAGGATGCGTGCGCCGCCAGTCCCACGCGCTGCGGACGATCGACTCGAGCGTGGGAAATTGCGGCTGCCAGTGCAAATCGCGCTGGATGCTGCCCGAGCCCGCCACCAACAGCGCTGACGCAAAGCATCGAGCACCAGAATATGCGCGCTGGCGAGATCGCTGACATGAATGTAATCACGGACGCAGGTGCCATCGGGAGTGGGATAGTCGGCGCCAAAGATGGAGATGTATTCGCGCTTCCCGAGCGCGACTTGCAACGTAAGGGGAATCAAATGCGACTCAGGCACATGGTCCTCGCCTAGATCGCCTGCGGCTCCCGCGGCGTTGAAATAGCGAAGGCAAGAATACCGCAAGCCGTGGATGCGGTGAAACCAGGCGAGCATTTGCTCGACTAGCAATTTTGATTCGCCGTACGCGTTCGTGGGGCGAAGCGGGTCAGTTTCTTCAATGGGTGTGTGATCGGGCGTGCCGTAGACCGCCGCGGTGGAAGAAAACACCAAGCGCTGCACCTTGTGCGCCAGCATCGCTTCCAATAAAGTGAGGGAGTTAACCGTGTTGTTGCGGAAATACTTTTCCGGAACCTGCATGGATTCGCCGGCTTCTATGAATGCGGCGAAGTGCATGACCGCGTCGATGCGGTGTTGCTGAAAAATGCGATCCAGCGCAGCTCGGTCCGCAGTGTCCGCAACGATGAGCTTCGCGCCGGCAGGAACGGCTTTCTTGCTGCCGTGCGAGAGATTGTCGAAAACGATGACGTCGCAGCCTTTGGCGAGGAGCTGCGAAGTAACTACGCTTCCGATGTAGCCGGCCCCTCCAGTAACGAGAACGCGATCGGCCATCAGTCTTTTTCCCTTCGCCGCCTCAGAGTTTTGTATTTGTCCGAAAGCCCAAGGATTACATCAAGAATCGAGCGTGAGCGCCAGCGTGCACCCGGTGACGTATTCGTCTGCGGCGCTAGCGGCCTCGACGTGCTCGAACCTGCTCAATCGCGGCACGCAGCGGGCTCAATACCTCGCCAATCTCTTCGGCGCTTTTATATTTGCGGCGCGGCCAGAAGAAGCCCCTTAGGCCGTCGCCTTTCTTGCGTGGAACGATGTGCACGTGAAAATGCGGAACACTCTGGCTGACGCGATTGTTGGTGGCGATGAACGTTCCTTCCGCGCGCATGCCCAGCTCGACGGCAGCGGAAAGCATTCGCACATTCGCGAACAGCGGCGCCAGGAGAGAATCCGGCAGATCGTTAATCGTTTCCAGATGGCTCTTGGGGATTAGCAGGCAGTGACCTGGAAACAAAGGCCGATGGTCCAGGAAAGCTATAGTCTGCTCATCCTCGAAGACACGAAAGCCGTCGTCATCGCGTGCAATTTTGCAGAAGGCGCAGTTTTCGTCGTATGTATAAGCTTGCGTAATCATATGCGGTCAGCAGCAATCGTCTGGTAGGAAGAAGCGCATCTACCCCAATGCAGAAAACAGGAGATTTTTCCACTGGGTATGTCGAGGCTCCAGCACACGTGGACTTTGCGCTCGCGTTCGATAGCATCAGTCCAAACATTTCTATTCCGTGAATCGGTAGCGACGCCCAATCGGTCGACAACTGTCATACCGCGCGTGAGTTCGCTGGAGACTTCGATTTCGACATAGTGCTCGCTGGAAGAGGTGCAAAGCGCAGGATTCAGCGCGATGCCCATCGCTACGGGGTCCGGCAGCGATATGCCCCTTTGACCGGTTTGCTTGAAAAACGCTTCCACGGCTGTGCTGTTGCAACGGATTGCGAATTCCGCGAGAGGATTCTTCAGGGCGAGCACCCGTTCCATTTCGAGCGGGTTGAGGACCGCGTCCCCGCGGCACAGCTGCCAACCCACCATTTCCAAGGGCAGCCCAGACCGGAACACGATGCGCGCGGCTTCCGGGTCCACCCAGATATTGAATTCCGCGGCGGGAGTCACGTTGCCGTCGCAGCAGGGCGCGCCACCCATCACCACACAGCGCTTCACCGAAGCCGCGAGTTTCGGCTCGCGTAGCAGAGCCATCGCCAAATTCGTCAGCGGGCCCAGCGTGACGATCTCAATGCCGGGATTTTCGTGCACGGTCTGAATGAGCGCGTCGACGGCATGACGAGACTCCGCACGCCGCTTTGCCGGCTTGTACCCGTGATCGCCAAGGCCGTCGACACCGTGGAACCAATCCGCAATCACCAGCTTTCGCAGCAGAGGGGCCTCCGCGCCGGAATAAACCGGGACGTCCGCGCCGCACAATTCTGTGGTGAATAGAGCGTTGCTGGTAGCCTGCGCGACCGGAACGTTGCCGGCGACAACGGTTATGGCGGCTACTCGAACACTAGGCGAGCGCAGAGCCATGATGAGCGCCACGGCGTCGTCGGAAGCGGTGTCAGTGTCAATCAAAAGCGTTCGCGTCATGCAGGCAGCGCCGCGGCGGAGTGTTGCGCCGGAAATTTTGCGCTGCCCAGTGTGAATCTTTTATTTCGTTCCATCCAGAAAATTCTGCGTTCGTCCGTTTAGGGCCGTCAGTCCGGCGGAGCTTGCTGTGTGAAGCAAGTTGCCTGCTTCGCAATGCGCTATTATTTGAATGTGTCAGGTTTCCCGATAAAACCCGAAGTACACTCCGGCGGCACGCCGTGCGCAAAAAGGGTTTTTCTACTTTCTCCGGCGAACGCCGGTGGCAAGCGCGCACAGCTACTCCTGCGGGAAGCCGCCACATTTGAATTGGCGGAGCGGCTCCGAGAGCGCGGGCTGCCGCTAGGCGAGGCTTTCAGTTTCATCAGCGGGCTGTATTTTCGCGGCAAGCTGGCGTACGCGAGCGCATTTGCGGCTCCTCCCCTCGGAGCACCCGGCGTCTTGGTGATCACCGCCTGTGGAGGACTTATGTCCCCCGCCGCACTCGTTACCCGATCCGCGCTTTGCGAAATCTCAGCCGCGCCTGTGGAGGCGTCGGAGCCACGCTACCGAGTGCCGTTGGAACGCGACGCACGCCTTCTGCACAAACAGGTCGGCGACGATTGCGAGGTTGTGCTGCTCGGCAGTATTGCGACGCCCAAGTATGTCGAACCTCTGCTCGCGATCTTTGGCGAGCGGCTCGTTTTCCCCGCGGAATTCGTCGGGCGCGGCGACATGAGCCGCGGCGGACTGATGCTGCGGTGCGTGCGTCAGGCAGTTGAACTAAATTACGTTCCGATCGTGACTGCCGAAAGGCACGGCCGCCGGCCGGCCAAGCTCCCAAAAGTGACTGGCCACCCGAACGGTAAATGGCACTTTGGAAGCAAAAATGTTCTAAAATCGGAATAGCCACGAAGTGCGCCCGTAGCTCAGTTGGATAGAGCGTCTGCCTTCTAA
>WNFI01154570.1_pt1 | contig 15543 bp, 16 predicted proteins | sample 5400471 | NCBI WGS metagenome assembly WNFI01 (sample SAMN13153348, study PRJNA577476) | soil metagenome | isolation source: 100 cm saprolite on Douglas fir-dominated hillslope | place: USA:California | collected 2013-09-17 | reverse complement strand
GCCTCCTCCCGAGCAACAGCGCATGTATAATGGCGGTCAGCAGGGGCACTTACGACCTGAACAGTTCATACGCCCTCGAACCGGGCTTGCTCCTAAAAGCACTTTAGCCAGGCTTGCATATTACTGGCAGAAAGATCCTGCATATAAAGTACTCATGATTGCAATGGTGGTGGTGCTGCTTGCAGGGATTGTATTTGTATCGCTTGCTTCCTCGGCATTTCTAGGCAATCCCAACTTTTTTGCGTCCGCATCCTCATCTTCACCTCCTCAGCCTCCCTCGGCTGGGGTTAATCCATCAGGTACAGTTGACCTCCGTCCTAGCTTTCCAACCCCCGGCGGCGGGAATGGAAGTAATCAGAGTAGCCAGCCTCCCATGCAACAAACGCCAGCACTCCAACCTACAGCGACTGGGACTACTACTCAAAACAGTGGGACACTGACATTGCAGTTCACTAATATCCCAACACAAGTAGTGAATGGAACCACGGTGGATGTCGGCGTTAACACAGGTGAACCTGGAGCGAGTGTCCAACTTGTGATACACTACAACGTTCAGCCTTACCGAGCCTCTGAGGGACCGCAAATAGCAGATAGTGGCGGTAATGCAACTATTCCATGGCCCGTATTTGCCTTTGGCTTCAGACAAAAACTTGTTCAAGCAACTGTAGTTGCGATTGCGACAGATCAAAATGGTCAACAAGCAAAATCTCAGCCAGTTACTGTACAAGTGCTGACCAATGGGTAAAGCTTATCTGTACAATGATAAGACCATTGGAACAGCTCAAAAAAGCCTTTTAAGCTTAATATCCATGGATTGATGGGTAAGTGATATCTATTGTGCTGTGTGCGTATAATTTGTATGGGCCAGATTGTTCAAGTCCATGGTGCCGACGATAGTGCTTTCTCTCTGCTCGCTACTCTCAAGGATCATACATGACGCAGATAGATGAAATCCGCCAGGTTCAAGAGGCCGCTCGTGTTGTTCGCCAGAATGCCAGCCGCGTGATTGTGGGCAAAGAGGAAGTGATCGATCTTCTGATGGTCGCTTTGCTCTGCGAAGGACATGTGCTTTTTGAAGATGTGCCAGGGATTGGCAAAACTACGCTGGCAAAAACATTGGCAAAATCGCTGGGATGTACATTTCAACGTATTCAGTTCACCCCAGACCTGTTACCCTCAGATATTACAGGCATCACATTCTTTAATCAGAAAAAGGGTGAGTTTGAGTTTCGTCCGGGACCACTGCTTTCACAGGTTGTGCTTGCCGACGAGATCAACCGCGCCACACCACGTACCCAATCCGCGCTGCTGGAAGCGATGGAAGAGCGTCAGATCAGCATTGAACGTGAAACGATGATCTTGCCACGTCCATTTATTGTCCTCGCCACGCAAAACCCAATCGAACTGGAAGGCACTTTCCCTTTGCCGGAGGCTCAGCTTGACCGCTTCTTGATGCGTCTGCGCCTCGACTATCCCAGCCAATCGGAGGAGCGTCTCATCCTGCAACGCTTCAAAGAAGAACAGCCGTTAGATGAGCTTCAACCGGTTCTCGCTGGGGAACGACTACGAGTCTTGCAAATGATGATTCGCCGGGTACGCGTCGAACCAGCCGTAGAAAGCTACATTGTCGAACTGGTGCGTGCTACCCGCAATCACAGTGGGGTCGAGTTGGGTGTCAGCCCACGAGGTACTCTTGCCCTCTACCGGTCTTCACAGGCTTATGCAGCTATACATGGGCGCTTTTACGTTATTCCGGATGATGTAAAACGTGTAGCACGCCCCGTCCTGTCTCATCGCATGATTGCCACTAGCCAGACGCGTCTGCATGGACGTGTGATGGAACAAATCGTAGATGATGTACTGCATAGTGTTTCTGTGCCTGTAGAGTTATGAAAAAACAGTGGTATTACCTTTGCATTGCAATTATCCTGGTGGGCCTGATACTTCACCAGCCATTACTACTAGTGATTGGACTATTAGGGTTATTGGTCCTGGCAGCAACGGACATCTGGGCGAAGTATTGTCTGCAAGATTTGCGCTACCAACGCCAGTTTAGCGAGCAGCGTGCCCTGTTTGGCGAAGAGATAACGTTCTCTTTCTCTGTCGAGAATGCCAAGCTTTTACCACTCCCATGGCTAGAGATTGAAGATAATGTTCCCCGGTCGTTGACCTTTACGGGACGTCATTTGCGAGTCAGCATCGGCAGTAACACGGTGGTATTGGAGAGTTTGTTCAGCCTGCGCTGGTACGAACGAGTAACACGGCCCTATACAGTCCTTTGCAATGCACGTGGCGTTCATATGTTTGGGCCAACAGTGCTACGTAGCGGCGATGTATTTGGTTTTCTCAATCGACAGGAAACACTCTCTAACCGGCAGTATCTGCTCATCTATCCCCTTGCGGTTCCTTTAACCCGTTTTGGTCTGCCTTCACACTATCCCTTTGGGGATAATCGCGCCCCACGCCGCCTATTAGAAGATCCATCGCGTGTGATAGGCGTGCGTGACTTTATGTATGGCGACGACCTGCGGCGTGTTCATTGGAAAGCCACGGCACGCATGATGCAACTGCAGAGCAAGGTATACCAGGCTACCACAACCTATACACTCGTGCTATTTCTCAACGTGACCTCACAGCTTGATGCATGGTATAGCATTCGTCCCGAACTGCAGGAACTGGCAATCTGCGTTACTGCCTCGGTAGCTGATTGGGCTCTGAATCAAGGGTATGCTGTTGGTCTGTATGCGAACACTATTATGTATATGCCAGAAGTAGGCATGTCGATCTCCACTTCGCATTCGCCATCCTCACTGGGAGAGGCTCCTGCATCTACAGCCGCACAGAAGAGGGAGGGAAAGGAACAGCAATTGGAGGCAGTTGTTGCCGACCAATTGAATCGTCGCCGTATTCATTTGCCGCCAGCCAGCAACGAAGAGCAGCGTAAACGTATTATGGAGGTGTTGGCACGTATTCAGTCGTACTTCGGAAGTTCCATTGAAGATCTGATACAGGCTGAGCGTACGCGCCTTCCGGCTGGCGCAACCGTCATTATAGTTACAAGTACGGTCAGTGATCCTTTACTAGATTCGCTATCGCGAGTCAAACAGTCTGGGCACTCGGTAACAATACTCTATGTAGGAGACGCCCCATTACCGGCAAAATTGGCCGGAGTTACCGTCTACCATATCGGTGGAGAAGAGACCTGGAAGGAACTACATGCCAATTACAGCAGGAATAGAACAGGCTTAGCTCTCACGGACGAACTCTCCGGTCGTCAAACATCTCCAGCCGGTTTCAACTTATGAAAGAGAGTACCGAATTATATATCCCTGGGGCAGGCTGTTACTTTCTCACAGAGACATGGCCCTGCTGGGAATCGCTGCTCAAATTTGACTTGACTTTCATCCAAAAATATGTTATAATTTATTTGTAAATAAAAATGAAGCGTTCCCCGAATGGGGAACGTCTTTTTTTGCTTTCATTTGAGTGGGCGCGATCTCTACCACTTTTATGGCCTCATTGACAATCCACAGAAGTTACCGCACAATGTACCGTACGTGTTTATTAGCGTATGCGCTTAAGTATTGCGGAATACATAATACATTTATCGAACTGGTGAAGTGAGGTGAGGGACAAATTATGAACGTTTTCGAAGAGTTTCAGTGGAGAGGAATGCTCTATGACGCTTCGGAGGGGTTGGAAGAGGCGCTGAAAAGTCAAAGTATGACAGCTTATATTGGATTTGATCCCACGGCAGCAAGTCTGCATGTCGGCTCTTTACTCCCCATTATGGGGCTTGTGAGGCTTCAGCAGTATGGCCATAAGCCGATTGCACTTGTAGGAGGCGGGACCGGCATGATCGGCGATCCAAGCGGCAAAACACAGGAGCGCCAATTGTTGTCGAAAGAGCAGATTGAGTACAACCTTGAAGGCATCAAAGCGCAACTCAGCCTCTTCCTGGATTTTGAGTCAAAGACAAACCCAGCGAGGTTAATCAATAACGCTGAATGGTTGACCTCGATCAGCCTTGTCGATTTTCTGCGCGACGTGGGCAAGCATTTTACTGTTAATTACATGCTTGCCAAGGAATCGGTAAGACGCCGCTATGAAGAGGGAGACGGCATCTCCTTTACTGAGTTTAGTTACATGCTACTGCAGGCCTACGACTTTCTGGTTCTGCATGATCGCTATGGTTGCACGCTACAGATGGGAGGAAGCGACCAGTGGGGCAATATCGTAGCAGGCACAGAACTTATTCGCAAGATGCGCGGAGCCAGGAGCTATGGTATGGTCTTTCCGCTGTTGACGACTACTGCTGGCATCAAATTTGGCAAGACCGAGGCAGGGTCGGTCTGGCTTGATCCGAATCTTACCTCACCGTACCGGTTCTACCAGTTCTGGATCAACACGGATGATCAGGACGTGGTGAAGTATCTGAAATTTTTTACTATGCTCAATCAGCGAGAAATTGCAGAACTCGAAATCTCGGTCTCTACCTCGCCTGAGAACCGCACGGCGCAAAAGCGGCTTGCCGAAGAAGTGACGCGCATGGTGCATGGCGAAAGTAACCTCCTGAAGGCCGTACATGCCTCCCAGGTGTTGTTCGGCGGCGAGATTGTAGATTTGAGCGCCAGGGAAGTACTCGACATTTTCGCGGATGTGCCCTCCAGCGACATGCCAAGGGCCAATTTTGAAGGGGAAGGCGTAACTATTATTGACCTGGTTGTCGCCTGTGGATATGCCACTTCGAAGAGCGCAGCCCGGCGCTTGATCGAGGCGGGGGGCATCTATGTCAACAATCGCCGTGTGTCAGGCATTCACGCGATGATTGGCCTTTCGTCATTGATTGATGGGCAATATCTTGTCCTGCGCAAAGGAGCGCGAGAATACCATTTGGTGCGTGCTGTGTGAGGGCTAATAGCATCTTTTTATACCTTCTCTTTACCACGCACCAGCGATGTCAAAACGCCAATTGCAGCAATGCTAGCGCATGTGATAAAGGCCGCGTGAAAACTGTTGATTCCAAAGCTAGCAAAAATGGTTCCCGCGAGCGCCACACTTAAGCTTTGACCGACGACGCGCCCGGTTGCAAGGAAGCCCGAGGCAATTCCCTGGCGATCTCGTGGAGCAGCGCCCAGGAGCGCACTGTTGTTGGGTGCCTGGAATATAGCCTGGCCTACTCCAATTACAACCAGCCGCCAGACAATGTCCAAGACGGAACTCTGAGCGTTAAGCTGGCTGAGAAGGACAAGCCCAATGCAGGCTATTAATAGTCCACCAGCAGCGAGCCAGCGCGTGCCGATACGATCCGCGAGAGCGCCGCTAAACGGTGCAACGACAGCGATAGTAAGCGGTAACGGAGTCAGCAGCAATCCCGCCTCCTGGGTTGAGAATCCACGCAGCTCTTCAAGATAAAAGGGCAGCATAAAGCTGACGGCGAAAAGGGCCATGAAGTTCAAGATAAGGCTGACATTGGCAGAGAGAAAGACGCGATTTTTCAACAATGAGAAGTCAATGATGGGATCCTTAACTCGTCGCTCAACTATGACCAATGCGACCAGGGCAAGTATACTCACCACGAGCGCGCCAATGAGCAATGGCGAATTCCAACCCCATTCGTAACCGAATGAAAGCCCCATCGTCAGGGCAACCAGTCCAATTGCGAGCAATACAGCGCCCAGGGGATCAAAACGTCCCTGGCCCCGGCGCACGCGCTCTTTCAATACACGCAAGGACGCGATCACACCAATAATGCCAATAGGAACGTTCACATAGAAAATCCAGCGCCACGTAAAATGATCGGTGATGAAACCACCAAGTGTTGGCCCGACGCTTACACCAAGCGCTACAATCACGGCGTTCATTCCAAGCGCCCGCCCTCGCTCTTCCGGAGGGAAAGCACTGGTGAGCATAGCCGGGCTCACAGCCATAATGAACGCACCTCCCAGGCCCTGCAACGCTCGCGCAGCGATCAACATGCCAAGTGAGACGGAGGCGCCACAGATGGCCGAGCCGAGAGTGAAAATAATCAAGCCGGTAATCCATATCGGTTTGCGACCAATCATGTCGGCAAGGCGTCCCGCAGTCAGAAGCACCCCGGCAATGACCATGAGGTATGCGATAATCACCCATTCGATAGCGCCACTCAGTGGGACGCCAAAATAATGCGCGATGGTCGGAAGGCTGATGTTGACAATCGATGTATCCAGCGTTGCCATAAAGATGCCAACGGCAAGAATAGCGAACACTACCCATTTATTGGGCTGCTCCTGCTCATCTCCTTTACTGGGGATAGTGTCCCTTTCTACAAGACGCGTTTCATTGTTTCCTTGTACGCTCGAGGTACCGGCAGATAGGTTTGAGCTGACTATACCGGTTTTTCTTTGCTTCATGTCAGTCCGTTTTCTAAGCGCAGTATCTTTATTTTTATACATACCTGAGTAAATTATAGCCTATGAAGTTCTTACGCTGGTACCTTCTACTAATGACGAAGGAAGCAGAGGCAATGTACTCATTTACCTGCGCACAAAGAAATAGATCGTCATACTAATGCCTACCAGGATTACAAAGCCGCGCACTAAACGTGGGTCAAGTTGGCGAGCATAATAGGCTCCGGTGAAGCCTCCTGTGATGGCGCCAACGATCATCACAATCGCCGGGAGCCAGACTACCGCACCTGCAATAATAAAGGTAATCACCGCGACGCCATTGATACAACTCTGTAAGACTGTTTTCAAAGAATTCATCTCATGAATATTCTCCATACCCATGAGCCCCAATGATGCCAGCATCAAAATACCGATGCCACCACCAAAGTAGCCTCCATAGATAGCAACGATGAGTTGAAAAAACGAGATACTCACAAGCTTTAACCGGGAAATACTGGTCTTTTGCACAGCGAGTCCCCGCTTGCGCAGGCGCGAGGTGATGGGGCCGCTGAAAGCAAACAAGAGTGTTGCCAGTAACAGGAGGTAAGGTATAAGTTGTTGGAAGGTTGATTGCGAGGTACGAAGCAGTAAGACAGCGCCGAGCACACCACCTACCAGGCTTGTGCTGACGAGCACCACCACCAGCACTCGATCCTGCGCAGCTAGTTCTTTGCGGTACGCTCCCACGCTGGCAAGCGAACCAGGCCAGAGTGCTACAGTGCTAGTTGCGTTGGCCTGGATGGGTAAAACACCTGTGAAGATCAGCGAGGGGAATGTAATGAAGCTGCCGCCTCCGGCGACAGAGTTGAGCGCGCCGCCGACTACTGCGGTGATGAAGAGAATGAGAGCCGTTAGGATTGTCATTGTGTGGTTTTTCTTTCCGTATTTAACATGCTACGGTTACCTATGTTACTTGAAAGGGTAGTCGCTGGGCATATAGGTTCTGGTGAGGCTTCCAGCACGCCACAGTTGCTCTTTGTCCCAACTTACTAGCGGGATGTTCAATTGACGTGCCACTGCTACATAGGTAGTATCTCCGGCACGCAATTTCAGATCAGCAGCCACATCGATCGCAGCCCAAACTAACATAGAATCCAGGGGCACAAAGCGCATTGCTCGAACAGAGGACAGATTTTTTGCCACCTCCTTCGCTCGCCCGATTTGCCCTGTTTGCCTGGAAATAGCCGCTGCGACTTCTATCAATACGAGCGCAGGAGCTATCAGAAGTCCACCAATTGTAATATAACGTTCCATCCAAAGGCGACTGGCGACATGATTAGCATCTTGAGTTATCAACCAACTCACCCAAACGCTAGCGTCCACTACCACTGAGGCATCCATCAAAGTTCCCGCCTCACGTCGCGTATCGCCTCGACAGCACTTACATCCTCTGGCCAATGAGCACTAATCTCAGCTGCCAGACGATCCAGATTAGCCCAAACAGTATCTGTAGTCTGCTCAACGGCTTGTTGTGGTTTACGTACGGGTACTAGACGTGCAATAACTTCACCACGTTTAGTCACCTCGACAGTCTCGCCTTCTTCCTCAACCATACGCAAAACCTCACTGATACGTTCTTTTAATTCGCGTACTCCGAGCGTCTTCATACTTTCCTCCTATGTAGTCACATTTGTAACTACATTATAGCACATATTATTCGTATTCGTCATTCGTCGCCCCCATATTTCAGCTCTCCCTTGACACTTTTTCGAGTGGAGACTGGCGACCCAAGGGTCGCTTCATATAAAAATGTGTGGAGGAGGTGGTGCTGTATGGCGCGGGACCGGGCGCCGCCCGGTCCCGCGCCATACAGCACCACCTCCTCCACATAAAAAATAGATGTGGCCGCGATTGCAGGCCAATGTGAGCAGGAGACACCAAAAAGTATCGGGAGTGAGCCATATTTCAGGGCTGTTGCAAAGAGGTAATACCTATCGGCCAAAACCCTACCAGGTTCAGCTACGTATAGTTTTGTGGAGACTTTTCTTGTTATATGTACGAAGGGAGACAAGACCTCCCACGACGAAAATGCTATAGGCAGAGAGGAGAAACATGGAAACACGTTTCTATCAGACACGAGACCTCGACCTTCAGGGAATCGCTCATGCGCTGGTGCTTGAGTACCAGGCGCAGGGATTTGAGGCACAACAATTTGGTGATATCAACCAGGTGATCATACAATTAAAGAAGGAAAGCGTCTTGAGATCCATCACGGGTTTTGATAAGGCCCTTGGGATCTCCTTGCAGCGTTTAGACAATGGAACACTGGTGAAGGTAGGTGCTCAGGACTGGGTAGATCAGATTGCAGTCGGCGCTGTCGGCCTGGTCTTGCATCCTCTACTCATCACAGCGGCAATAGGAGCAGTCTCACAACATAATGTTGTGCACGATTTGCTCAACTCGATTGATCGGCTAGTGCGGCAGCAACAGCCTCAAGTACAATTAGGGATACCCCCCACGGGTCTCTAGGTAGGAGCCCTGGCTGAGTCTGGTGTTAGAGATACAGCGGCAGATCAGCCAGGGTATAGCGTTGACCCCGTCGATCCCGCTGGCCAGGGATCTTTTTCAAGGCAGCATAAAGGGCATCTAAATCAAACGCCACCCTTTCTTCTGGAGCGAGAGGGTGGCAGCAATTACAGAAGCGGCAGATATTCGGCAGAGGGAAGTTTGACTTGCTCCGGCTACAGGTTCTCTATCGTGCAAAGCTGCTCTCTGTCCTGTCTTCACATCCCCACGGGGAGCGCAGCAGGGAAGAACATGACCAGCACCCCATAGATGATCAACCCCACGCCCGCGAACTGGCTGATCTGTCGACCAATGGGCAGCACTTTCTCAGCGAAGATCAGCGCAGTCACCAGCGCCATCACGGCAATATTCATGAGGCCAAGCGGAAAGAGGATCACAAACAGGAGCCAGCAGCAACCCAGGCAGTAGGCTCCATGCTCCACTCCCATGCGGAAGGCTCCCCCATACCCATCATGCCAGGAGCTAAGGATGAATTGCAACGGCGTGCGGCATTTCGATAGGCAGATGTCCTTCAGGGGTGAAAGTTGATACAGACCGGCCACCACCAGGACGACACCACCGAGGCGGGCAGCATTTTCCATGAGCCACATAGATGGTGCTGCCAGCCGCTCGATCCCCACAGCAAGAGGGTATGCCACTACTCCACACAACGACCAGACAAGCAGATAGGCGCTGACGAAGACCCAGGTAGGGACGAAAGGGTGCTCCTGCTGCCGCTTGCCGGCGTAGATTTTGGTGAACATCAGGATCATCGGTGCTGCGGTGGGGAACATCATGGCGACCATCATGACGATCCAGATGGCAATGAACAAGAGCGCACTCATGCCCATCGTCAGACCCATTGCCTGGTTGCTCATCGTGTTTGATTGCCAGATGAGGAACGCCCAGGCAAGGGCCGACAGGATGAGGAGTCCGCCCAGGATCAGGTAGCGTTCGCGTTGCAGCATGTGGCTGGTAGGATTAGCCACGTGTATTCTCCTCTTGAGATGAACTCGATACAGTTTCTAGGCGTTGGACCAGTTGATCGATGCGTAGTGGCCGTTCTTGCCAGAGTTATCCCAGCGCATGCCGTAGTCCGTCCAGGTACTGTCCTGCTCACCGACTGCCATTGCCAGTTTGGGGGAAAAGGGATGCGCGTTGAGTGCCCATATCTCGTTGTCAGGGTCGAGACTTGGAAGTGGATGGACAGCCAGGTGCATGATGTTGGGAATTTCGACGGAGCGGCGTTTGCCTACTACGTTAAAGGTGATCGGTACGGTTTTCACGCCGAGTACTGTGGAGATGAGAGGGGTAAGGGCGCCTAATGTGCCACCAGAAGAGCCGCTGAAGATCGCCTCAAGAGCCTGGCGCTGCTGATCATTTGCTCGCTCATCAACGTAAAGCGCTACAGACCAGTTTCCTTCGGCCATGGGTCCCGGTGAACGTGCAGTCATGACTACATTTAAGCCATCAAGCGTGACGTTGCCGTAGTTGCCACTCGTGACGTGGAAGGCAAAGGCGACCTCACAAGCCCCTTCTGTCGGCCTAGAGGTCAAAGGCTGATTGGGGGAAAGTAGACAAGGACACACTATGGTACAATTACAGTTCTCGAAATAGTCTCCTGCGATTTGCCAACGCGTCTGTGTTGAAGCCATGCGCCACCTCCATGTGTTTTTTCTGACTGTTCGCAACCAGGATGTTTTTGATGAAGATAGTATGTGTAACTTTTTCGTCTACAAGATAGCACATCCTTCTTTCAAAAACAACCCTTTAGGACCTACATCAGGACTGTACGCTGTTTGCTAGACTCACTGTTGGCTCATCAATAATCTGCATCGGTTGCCCTTTTTGTCTTGTCTAAGGCGAAAAGAGCCTGTACTGCTTCTTGAACATCCTGCACAAGACAAATTTTGACGAGCAAGTCTTGCAATGAATTGGAATCGACAACGCCATCGATTTGCTTCTTCGTCAAGTCTACTATCTCAGGAAAGCGTGCCTGGACAACTTTCACAAGCGCTTGATGCAGCCCTCGCAGCTCTCCCTCCAACCTCTCCTCCTGCACAACCCAAGAATCTTCCAATATATCTTTGTACACGGCAAACCTCCTATTCAGCCATTCGCGGTCTGAATCGCCTTTAAACACTAGTGATGCAAACCTACGAGCATATTCCAACAAGTTGTATTCTTTTGCTGCTATAAGCTTCGTTACAACCTCATCAATTGCTTCGTACTGTCCGCCATCTTTTGTTAATGGTACCAGCGGCAGTAATCCTGCCAGCCCTGTTTGTATGAGTTCGTCAGTTGTAATCTCCCAAAGCCTGATTATTATAAAGTGAAAGTACAGCACCTTTTGTCCGGTAGGCAACTCCCAGATCAGGGGAGACTCTGCAATCTTGCTGTCCTTCCGCAGATAGATCAGGCAGGATAGGACAGGTCGTTTATGTTCACGTGTTGCCAGGACATTATACTCCAATAGCCGCTGAGCCATATCTTCATCTTCGCGGCTTTGGAATTCCATATGCACCAACATCTGCCGCTCATTTTGTAATACATCTAAGAGAAAATCCGTCTCGCGTGTCCAATTTTTCAATTCGATTGAGAGTGCAGCCTTGAAGATCGCTCCTTTTAGTATCCATGATACGAAATGCTGCGGGTTTGCTCTGATAAGCCGTTTCATCGTGTCATCCCATGGTTTCGCCATGCCACTTGTACCCTCCCACGTATTCATTCTATTGGCAGTGTAACATACCGGAAACAGCCTGTCGAGGCTTAAACTTCCCCAAAAACGACTTTCCCCCCCAATATCGTCGCCTGCACTCCATTCTCACTCATCTTATCCTGTGGCACCCCCAGAATATCCTCGCGCAGCACAACGGCATCACCCAACTTGCCCACCGTCAACGACCCTTTGCTCTCTTCTTCAGCGCCAGCATATGCCGCTCCCATGGTATAATTCCAGAGTGCCTGCTCGATAGGCAATGCCTGGTCTGGGAGCCATGGCGGACGCGGTTTTGACGTAGCTGCATCAGAACGCATAGTAGCAGCATACAGAATACGTAGTGGATCGAACGTCTCCACGGGCGCATCGGAACCGAGCGCGAGGGGAATGCCCATCTGTTGCATTGTGCGATAAGCATAGGCCCGACGGTGACGTTTGCCCCAGTAGCGCTCAGCGATATCGCGATCGGCGACGGCATGGAAAGGCTGTACCGAAGCGATCACCCCTAGACGCTGCATACGCTCAAGATCTTCAGGTGCAATCAACTGAACGTGCTCGAGCCGGTAGCGTAGACGTGGCATTGCTTGAGATGTATGCAATCCGGCAAGGTGACGCTGTGCCTGTTCGATTGAATTAAGTGCCACACGGGCGGCACGATCGCCGATAGCGTGTATGGCTATGCTCATGCCCAACGCGGCAGCGGCGCTAGCTGTCTCCTTCATCTTCTCTTCCGGTAGCACGAGTATGCCCCGGTTGTCGGGATTGCCCTCAAAACCATCCAGCATGGCAGCAGTTTGCGAGCCGAGCGTACCATCGGCGAAGATTTTGATGCCACCCAGGCGCAGCATGTCATCACCAAAGCCTGCTCTTAAACCCAGAGCACGTAGCCTGGGCAGCATAGCGCGTGGCAGAATCATGCTGACACGTACGCCCAGGTCTCCCTCGTCGCGCAGTTGTTGGAAGAGATTGAATGCATCGCTATCCTCAATATCATGAATAGTCGTGATACCTGAGCGCTGCAACTCTTTCAGTTTCCCCTCTACGAGGTGGCGAGTCAGCACAGGATCACGCTTATCGATGAACTTATAAACAAGGGAGGTTGCACCTTCTTCCTGCAAGATGCCGGTAGGTTCGCCTGTACTATTTCGTAAGATAACGCCGTTGGCCGGTTCCGGAGTTTGCGCCGTGATGCCCGCTCGCTGCAAGGCCAGCGAATTGATCCACAGTGCATGAATATCTTTACTCCACAAGGCAACAGGATGCTCTGGCGCGGCAGCATCTAGCGACACTTTGGTGGGAAACTGCTGACTGGGCCAGAGATTTTTGTCCCATTGGCCTCCCTGGATCCATTGACCTGCAGGTGTCTGCGCTGCACGCCGGCGTACAAGGTCAGCCACCGCGTCCTCGCTACGCGTCGTACCTCGTCGTTGTCGCCCACGGCCAGGATACGCCCGGTGATGCCATCGATAGCCATAGCCTGTGCCCTTGGCTGCCCTGCATCCATGGTGTAGATTGTTCCGTTCAAATAGAGTATGATGCTCATCAAATTTAATGCCTCGAAAGCAAATAGACACTGGCGATGATCAGTACTCCGCCAACGATAGTTGTGGGCAAGAGTTGATCATGCAGTATTATAATTGCCAGTACAGTACCAAGCAATGGTTGTACAAAGAGAGTTGATGCTGCGGCTGAGCCATCAACCTGCTCAAGTCCTTTAAACCATGCCAGGTAGCCAATGACAGTAGACATGATGGCTAACCAGCCTACCGCCAGCCATGCCGTTAAGCTTAATGGATGCCAGCCGCTGTATAGAATTTCTCCTCCTGCTAGCGGGACCCAGAAGGATGTTAAGCATACTAGCTTGGAGATGGGGTTGTCAATTGGGATATAACGCTCGCAATACCTTGTAGCGGGTATTGCCGCTCACCTCTTCGACTGTTTTAAAGCAAGCTCGTAAGGTTGGTTCATACTTCAGGAAGCGATTTGCCACCAGGTAAAAGCGGCCACGAGGTCGCAACACCTGGGCGGCTTCGCGGATAAAGCGCTCGGCAATCTCAGTTGTCTGTATGCCGCCCAGGTGAAATGGTGGATTGGTCACCACAAGGTCAAAACGCTGCGCCTGCACAGCCTGCGTTCCGTCGCTCGGTAGCACCTGCACATTGGTCAGGCCGCTCTGCTGCACCATGTGCCGGGCCCCGTCCACCGTGGCAAAGCTGGTATCAACCATTGTTACGTGTCCTCTGCTGGCTAAACGAGCAATGTGTATACCCAGGTAACCTGCTCCACTGCCAAGATCTAAGGCTACATCGGTTGTATGTACTTCCAGCGCTTCTAACAACAGGCGTGTCCCCTCGTCCAGTTTGCCCTCGGCAAAGGTCGATGGTACAAGGGAGGTCAATTTATCGGGCGCAAGCAATTGGGTTTCAGCATTCTTGCGGGAACTGACTACGCGCTGTCCTTTGCTGATTACCAGCGTCTCCACATTGCTAAAGAGGGATTGTATGCGTTTCGCCATGGAGAGCACACCTCGATCTTTGGCTCCTACGACATAAAGACGTCCTCCGGGTTTTAGTGCGTAGCCGGCTACCTGTAACCCATAGATCATCCAGGCGTTGCTAGGCTGATATAAGATATTCATGACCGCTACGTCAATGGTCGCAGGAGCTTCACGTAAGGTATACTCATGAAAAGGAACATGTCTCACGCGCAATTGTGTGTTGATATGTTTTCGTTCGAGCGCGGATTGCGCTGTGTGTAATGAGGCAATATTGTCTTCGGCGAGTAGTAGTTCGCCGGTGATAATGCGTAAGGCAGCTTCAGGTACGAATGGATCTGCCGCTGAATTCAGGATCACCAGCCGATCATCAATCGCAAGCCGTACAGTTTCGTCTAGTAGAGAAGAACGGAGCATAGATATGGCCCTCTATATTGATAGTGCATTTCTCAATGATATCATGAATGTCACGCAAACGGTGCCCCTGGCGGGGGCCACTACTAACCCATCGATTATGCTGGCGGCGCGAGAACGCGGCCAGGATTTAGATCCCCAGGGTGTGCTTGATGCTTTGCTGCGTAGTTTAGACGGTACTATTTTCATACAGCCCGGGGCAAGCGGGGAAGAAGAGATGTACGCAGAGGCGCTTGCGTACATCCAGGCCGCACCGAGCCGAGTGATCCCCAAGATTCCGATGACACGCACCGGCATGCGCGTAGCACGGCGGCTGAAGCAGCAACAACATCGCGTAGCATTCACTGCAGTAACTTCTGTTGCGCAGGCATACAGCGCCGCGATGGTCGAGGCCGATTTCATAATTCCCTACTATGGACGACTGGAACGCTCGGGTATCGATCCCAGCGAGCGTATCTCTCAGATGGCTGACCTGCTGCATAACGCTAGATTATCCACGCGCATCCTGGTCGCAAGCATCAAGACACCCGAAGATGCTGCCAACGCTCTATTGGCAGGGGCCCATGACCTGACGGTAACTCCGGAGGTACTGATGGAGATGGTGACGGATCCCCTTACCGAGGAGGCCGTCGAGCGTTTTACGCAAGATTGGCAACAGATGAACAAACTGTAATTATTTTCTTTGCGCCCCGAGGTGTAAAGGTGAAAGAGCCGTCATACATCACATATCGTTTTTCATAGGTCTGTAAGGATGACATGGTATAGTTTTCCTGTGGTGATAAGAAAGAATGTTCTTAGATATAGGGCGTGGGGGGAAGTCGTTGGTGTGATGACTGTAGCGGGATAGTGGCCAGGGAATTATACATGCAATGGGGTCCTGGGAATTTAGCAAGGGTGTAGGTTGGAGAAGAGGGATATTTGGCAACTTGCGAAATTTAGGTGGGAGGGTGGCAGCCTGAAGGGTACGTTCCTTCAGGCTTTTT
>WNFI01012283.1_pt2 | contig 15545 bp, 10 predicted proteins | sample 5400471 | NCBI WGS metagenome assembly WNFI01 (sample SAMN13153348, study PRJNA577476) | soil metagenome | isolation source: 100 cm saprolite on Douglas fir-dominated hillslope | place: USA:California | collected 2013-09-17 | reverse complement strand
TGAGTAATCGCGCGTGTAATAGCCGACTACGACCCGCCCGCCGTTGGCCCCGACTGCGGGGTAGACCTTGTCCGCACCCGAAGTAATCTGCTTCGGCGCCGTCCACGTCGTGCCGTCTGCCGAGGTGACGAGCTTGACCTGGTTGCTCGTCAGCCCGGTGAACGAAGACGCCCCGCTCGCGCAGCCCGCGTTGCTCTGATCGTCCGACCAGGCAATGGCGAGCCCTCCGGTGGTGGGGTCGATCGCGAGCGAGGGGAAGCTGCTGACACGGAACTGCTCGAAGCTCAGCCGCTGGCGACCCTGGGACACATTCCGGGGATAGCAGCCGGCGTCGTCGTACACCCGCCCGAGCTCGAGGTTGGTAAAGGTCCGCCCCCCGTCCGTCGAGCGCGCCAGCACGATCTGATCCTTCGTTGGGTCGCTGGCCTGGTTGCCTTCGTAAGCCACATAGAGCGTTCCGTCCGGCGCGACGACCGGAGAGGACCCCTGGTCGCTCGTATGGGCGCTGTCGCTCACCGCGATCGGTGCGGACCAGGTCTGACCGTGGTCGTGCGATACGGCCTCGACGATCTTCGATGTGGCCTGGCTGCCGGGCTTGTTGACCTGAAAGAGCGTCCAGGTCACGTAGACATTGCCGCCGGCGCCGGCGGTGATCCACTCCTTGTCGTTGAAAAAGAGGTTGGCATCCTCGTAATGGACCATCACCGGGGCGCTCCAGGTGGCGCCCCCATCGTGGGAGGCGGCCACGGCGACCCCGCTCGGGGTGCGATTCGCGAAACTGAAATCGTAGACGAGCGCGGAATAGTAGAGCGTGCCGTCGGCACCAAAGGCGAGGACCGGATCGCCCCCGGCCTGCACGTGCTTGAACAACCCGCTCGCGCCGGTGGCGGGATCCCATCCCGGGAGAAGCACATCGGTGAAGGTGTTGCCGCCATTGGTGCTGTAGTAAATCAGCGCCCGGAACCCGTAGCGATAGTCGTTGGCCGAAGTGACGACGTTCTGGCTGGCGGTCGGGTTAATGACGATGTTCTGCTCGTTCTGCGGGTTATAGCACTGGGTCCCGTCCACCAGCGTAAACGTCGTGTCCGCCACGATCGCGTCGGCATTGCCGCCCGAAAAAGGCGCATAGAGCGCCGTGGAGGTGAAAGGCGCGCGGCGGCACAGGGAAAAGAAGACGAGAGCATTCGGATCCGGGTGCGCGGCAGCGGCAGCTTCGAACTGATTCGGGTAGAAGAGGGAATGGTCGGCAGCTCTGCTCTTGTCCGGCCGCAGGGGCTGGAAATGGTGTGGGGTTCCCGCCGCCTGGGCCAGCGGAGAGGCGCCGCCCGCCAGCCACAGGACCGACAAAGCCATCGACGCGGACTTGCGCATACTCATACTCCGGATCCTCGTGAAGAGCGCTTACAGGGCTGTTACAAGTAGGCTCTCGGCCCCACTTTGTAAATGGGGCATTTCCCGAGATCGGGAGACCCGGCGCGAGCGGCTAGCGCTCGCTGGGCGAAGCTGAAGCCCTCGACGCCAGGATCCGACTCAGCAGATCCGCGTGCGCGGCATCGCGCGCCAGGTGCGGATTGCGCAGACCCCCGTGGTAATCGACGCGCAGCAGGCGCACGAGATCGGCCTGGCCCACGATGAGCTCGATCGGCCCGGCGGACTTCTCCGCCCGGACCAGCACGTCGCGGGCGGTCTCGCTGCTCCACCTGCGACCGCCGATCGAGATGAGGCGCATGCCGGGCGCCACTCCCACGGCAAACACCGGTGAGCCATGCACCACGTCGGCCACGGTCCCGTCGGGCTTCACCCACAGGCCGAGCGACAGGCTCAGGTTGTCCGCCCCCTCGACCTTCTCGCGGGCGCTGAGCGCCTCATTCGGCGTGTCGTCGTAGACGAGCCTCCAGCCGCTGCGCGCGATCCCCTCGAGCGGCGCGTGCGGATTGATGTCATCGACGCGCTCGCGCAGGAAGCCCTGCCAATCGTGCGGCTGCACCGAGCCGAGTGCCGCAACGACGTCGGCGCGCGAATAGGGGCGCACCGCGGGCGCACGCTCGGGGCCGCCGAAGAAGCTGCGGCAGAAGTCATCGAGTGAGCGCTTCCCGCCGCTCGACTCGCGGATCAGCGTATCGGCCTCGAGCCACACGAGCCCCATCTCGTCGTAGTAATCGCGCCGGCGCCGGATCGGGGTCCATTCCGGCGGCGCATCGGCGTAGCCCGGGAGCGCCGTCGCGGTATCGCCGAGGCTGCGCCAGGTGCGCCCGGGCCGGTTTGCATCGGCCGTGGCCGCGATCCACGCCAGGTAGGCCCGCGTGTGCTCGGGGGTGGCAAGCCCGCTGCGAGTGCGCAGCACCAGATCGCCGAGGTATCGGGTCATGCCCTCGTAGACCCACAGCAGATCGTCGACCATCGGCTCCTGGTAGTTGCGGGTCGCCAGGCCCGCGGGGCGCCGGTATTTCCCGTTCCAGGAATGCACGTACTCGTGAGCGATGGTGCGCTGCTCGATCGAGCGCAGGGAGTCGGTGAACAACCCCTCGTTCCCCCGGATGTCGGTCGACTCATGGTGCTCGAGCCCGTTCTGATCGAGCGTGTTGCCGAGTGCGATGAGCCACACGTACTCGCGATAATGCGCGGGACCGAACAACGCGGCCGCCTCGGGCGCAAGATGCCGCAACCCCTCGAGCGTGGCATCGCTCAGGGCGAGATCGCCCGGTGCATCCGCGGCCATGCTGACCCGCGTGCCGGGGGCGCCCGCGCTCGCGCCCGCGCTCAAGGGGATGGTCCGGAAATTCTCTCCCGCGAGCAGCGGCGAATCGATGAGCGTGTAGAGCGAGACCACGGGCAGGAGGAGCGTATCGCCATCGACCCGCTCGGGTTGCAGCGCCCCGTCGAACTTCCAGCCCGCCGGCAGCCGCACCGTCGCCTGCACCGTGATCGAGTCGGCCGCCGCCTCGCGCGGATACAGCATGAAGTGGTTGAAGGGCAGGATGAGAAGATGCGGCGTCACGTTGGGCGTGCGCCCGTAGCCGTCCGCGAAGATGCCGGGGGGCGAGAGGTAATCGAAGCGCGCGTCCAGCCGCGCGGCGCCCGGGGGCACCTCGACGCGGAACAGGAACGCATCGAGCGGGTCGCGCCGCCACGCCAGTGCCCGGCCGGCCGCGCTCAGCTCGAGCCCGACGACCTGCGTGAGGGGACCGTCCGGGGCGTGCTCGCCCGGAATCCACTTCGGATAGGCGAGGGTGAGGGGCCCGGGGCGCACCGGGATCGTGAGGTGCGCGTGCTGGATCCCGCGCGTGACGTCGCGGGCGTCCACCTCGAGGGTGATCGGAGGCGTCGCCGCCGCGGCTGCGGCGGCGCCGATCAGCAAAGCAACCAGGCTCATCTGGAATTCCTTCTTCTCACCGGGCGGGGCACGGCGCGGGGCGCGCACCGCGACCTCAGTTCGGCGCGATGCTGGTCTCTTCCCCGATCATCTCTTCGAGGCGCTCGAGATCGGGCACGAGCGGAGTCTCGTTCACCATGCGGATCTGGCAGATGACGGGCGTGCGCTCGGGGAATACGCGCGAGTTGTCCGGGCGGACCACGTCCGAGCTCACCCGCACGAGCTGCGGGAATCCCTGCGAGATCAGGGCGAAGTGCCCGCCCTCGACGCGAGTGCCGAGGGCATGCAGGATCACGATGCGCGTGCGGCCGCTCGCCGCCGGGATCGTCTGGCCGCAGGCGCCCTCGAAGGACACGAGCGGCACCGCCTTGCCGTTCCAGGGCACGGTGCCGATGTACCAGGGAGGCGCGCTGGTCATCTCGGAGGGCGTCTGGAAACCGATCACCTCCGCGACGCAGGCGCGCGGGATGATGAGCCGTCCGTCGACCAGCGGGATGAGGAGGCTGTAGATCTCGGCGACGCGCTCAGCCATCGGGAACCCTCCCCTCCGTCAGCTGCCGGCCGCGCCGGCGTAGGCCCGGGCGGAGGCGCGGCGCCGCTCGACGAGAGGCGTGATCGCATCGAGCAGCTGCGCCTCCTGGTAGGGCTTGCCGAGGTAGTCATCGACCCCGAGCTCGATGGCGCGCGCGCGGTGCTTCTCCCCGACGCGCGAGGTCACCATGATGATCGGCACGTCCTTGAGGCGCGGGTCGTTGCGCACGTGCGCGGCGACCTCGTAGCCGTCCATGCGCGGCATCTCGATGTCGAGCAGGATGACATCGGGCACGTTGTCCTGCAGCAGCGCCACCGCATCCAATCCGTCGCGCGCGGTGAGCACGCGCATGCCGTTGCGCTCGAGCAGCCGCTGCGTCACGCGGCGCACCGTGATCGAATCGTCCACCACCATCGCGAAGGTGCGGCGGTCGCCGATGCGCTCCCTCGCCGCCGCCGGCGCCTGGGCGCGAGCGCGCCACTCGGCGCGCACCAGAGCGCCGATGTCGAGAATGATCACGATCCGGCCGTCGCCGAGGATCGTCGCCCCGGAGATGCCGCGGATCCCGGAGATTTGCGGGCCGACCGACTTCACGACGATCTCGCGGCTGCCGACGAGCTCATCCGCCACGAGGCCGGTCGAGTGCTCGCCCGCGCGCACCAGCACCACCGGAACGGTGACGTCCTGGCCGGGGAGCTCGGAGGGCGGCAGGCCCACGAAGCTCGCGAGATGCTGGAAGCGGTACTTCTGCCCGCCGTAGTCGAAGGCGGCCGCATCGCGGCCAAGGTGCGTACTCACGATGGCCTTGGAGAGGCGCAGCACGCCCTCCACCGTCGGCAGCGGCAGCGCGTAGTACTCCTCGTCGACGCGCACCACGAGCGCGTGGCTGATCGCGAGCGTGAGCGGCAGGCGGATGGTGAACACCGTCCCCTCGCCGACCTTGGTCTCCATGTGCAGCGCCCCGCCGAGGCCCTTGATCTCGGTGGCCACGACGTCCATGCCGACCCCGCGGCCGGCCTGTTGGGTGATGGCGCCGGCGGTCGAGAAGCCCGGCTCGAGGATGAGCTGGATCGCCTCCTCGTCACTGATTGCCTGCCCCTCGCCGATGAGGCCGAGCGTGCGCGCCTTCTCGCGGATCGCCGCGAGGTTCATGCCGCCGCCGTCATCGCACAGGCGCACCATGACCTCGGCCCCCTCGCGATGCAGCTCGAGCAGGATGCGCCCGGTCTCGGGCTTGCCGCACTTCACGCGCTCCTCGGGTGACTCGATGCCGTGCACCACGGCATTGCGCAGCATGTGCTCGAAGGGCGGAAGCATCCGCTCGAGCACCTGGCGGTCGAGCTCCCCGGATGCGCCCTCGACGGTGAGCTCGGCGCGCTTGCCGGTCTCGCCGGCCGCCTGGCGCACGATGCGCGCGAGGCGCTGCACGTGGCGCTGGAAGGGCACCATGCGCGTGCGCATGAGGCCGTTCTGCAGCTCGGTGATGGTGCGCGCCTGCTGCTGAAGGAGCGTGGTGGTGTCCTTGGCGAGGTTCTCGAGCAGCTGCTGGATGCTCGCCACGTCGTTCGCGGTCTCGGCGAGCGCCCGCGAGTACTGCTGGATCGAGGAATAGCGGTCGAGCTCGAGCGGATCGAACTCGCTGCGGTGCGAACCCTCGTCCTCGTGCTTGTGCAGGATCTGCGCCTCGGTCTCGATCTCGAGGCTGCGCAGCTGCTCCTTGAGCCTCGTGACCGTGCGCGAGAGCTCCCCGAGGTTGAAATCGAAGGAGCCGAGCTGCTGCTCGAGGCGCGCGCGCGCGATGCTCGCTTCGCCCGAGATGTTGAGCAGCTGATCGAGCAGGTCCGCGTCCACGCGCGCCATTTCCTGGCGCTCGGCGCCGGCGACCGGCTCGCGCCCCGGAGGCACCGGGAGCGGTGAGCTCGGGCCTTCCTCGCCCGCCGCGGGAGGGAGCGCGCCCGGGGCCGCGCCGCGCCACGGGAATTCCGGCTCGGGCTCGAGATAGACCGCTGCCGTGGGCGCTTCCGGGCCGGCTTCGGCGGCTGCCTCGGGCAGCGCCAGCTCGGGAACTGCCCGCGCGGCCGGCGGGCCCTCGCCGCGACTCAGCAGCAGCTCCGCGTTCATCTTCACGAGCAGGCTGTCGGCTGCATCCGCGGCCCCATCGGTGAGCTGCGGGGGCGGAGTGGGCGCAGGAGCCGGAACGACTGCATCCGCCGCGCGCGCCGGGGCGGCAGACGGTGTCGGGGCGGCGGCGGAATTGGGCGCGCCACCGGTGCGCGAGAGACTCTGCAGGCGCGCGATGATCGCGCGCGCGGGGCTCACGCGGCGGCCGTTGATCACCTGCTCGCGCATACGCGCGAGCTCATCGAGGCTCGCCTGGATCACATCGAACACCGCGGCATCGGCGCCGACGGTGCCCTTGTCGATCGACATGACGAGCGTCTCGAGCTCGTGGCTCAGGTCGCCCATCGGGATGATCCCGGCCATGCGCGCGCCACCCTTGAGGGTGTGCAGCGGACGCTTGAGGCCGAGCCGATACTCGGCGCTCTCGGGCTGCGTGCACCAGTCGGCGAGCGCCCGCTCCGCGGCGTCGATGAGCTCGGTCGCCTCGTCGGTGAAGATGGCCGCCACTTCCGGGTCGAACTCGACGCTCCCGCCGGTGAGCTGCGCCGCCTCGGCGGCCTCGCCCGCGGCGGCGGCCGGCGCGACGGCGGCGTGCACCGCGGCCGCGGCCATGCTCTGGTCGAGGGACTTGTCGGCGCGCTCGATGCGCTCGAGCAGCTGCCAGTGATTCACGAAGTAACCGGTCGGCTCATCGAGATGCGAGGCGACGGATTCCATCGCCGCCATGCAGTCCGTGAGCAGCGTCAGCTCCTCGTCCGAGAGGCCGAGGGAGCTGCTGAAGGCGCGCCGCAGCCAGTGATCGAGCGGCTCGGCGAGGCGGATCCCGTGACGCGCCTGGGCCATCTTCGAGCTGCCCGAAAGCGTGTGGCACGCGCGGTAGACGTCCTCGGGCAGGGCGTGCGGCGCGGGCAGCTGCGACTCGCGCGCGAGGTAGTTGCGCACCGTCGCCACGTGTCCGCCGGTCTCGCGCGCGTAAATGTCACGCAGCGTGTCATCCGGTATGGCATCCGCAGCTGCCGCGGCAGGCAGTGTCTCGAGGATCGCGGGCGAGCGGGACAGCGTGTTGTCGAGCACACGGTTCAGCAGGTTCTCGATCGCCCAGGCGAACTCCCCGAGCTCGCGTGCACCGACCATGCGCCCGCTCCCCTTGAGCGTGTGGAACGAGCGGCGCACGGTGATGAGCGCTTCGCGCTCGAGCGGGTTCTGGTCCCAGGCGGGGAAGAAGTGCTGGATGCGCGTGAGCTCCTCGTGCGCTTCCTCGGTGAAGAGCTTGAGCAGCTCCGGGTCCGCCTGCTCGGCGAGCGCCGCCACCTTCTGCGAGACCGAGGCCGCAAGCGTCGGTGCGGCGGCACCGACCGCCGCCACGTCCGGCCGTGCCACGGCGGGGGAGGCGCTCTGGAGGTGGGCGGTCCTGGCGTAGGCCGCGGGCCCGAGAGGTGCCACCGTGGGGACCGAGGGCGTCGGCTGCAGGGCGAGTGCCTGCAGGCAGGACTGCGCGTTGTCGAGCATGTACCAGGGGTCGGAGCGCCCGGCCTGCAGCGTCTCCATGTAGTACTCGAGGCTCACGATCGCATCGGCGAGGCGGTCGATGAAGCCCGGGGGCAGCACGTGAATGCCCGGCTGCATCACGCGCTTCAGCTGCACGGTGATCGCCTCGATCACCTCCACCGCGCGCGTCTTGCCAAGGAGTGCGAGGCCGGCCTTCATGCCGCGCATGAGCGCCTGCCAGCTGTCGAGCCCCGCGGCATCGAGCGTGCCGCCGACGCTCTGCGTGACGGCCTCCTTGATGCGCGCGAGGTTGACGATGCACTCGCGCAGCACGGCCGCCTGCACCTGCTGGAACTCGCTGTCCTCGACCGGGTGCGACAGCTCGGTGTCCTTCGGCAGGATCATGCCGACCAGCTGGTCATCGAGCTGGTCCTCGACGCCGATCAGGGTCGCGGCGATCTCGACCAGTGTCGCTTCCTCGGCCTTGAGGGCGCCGTCGACCATCTTCTGCAGCCGCTCGGTCCCGCCCTGCACGCGCGCGCGCAGCTCGCCGAGGCCGAGCACTCCAAGCGTGTCGCCGATCTTGCGCAGCAGCTCGACCTGGGGCGCGAGCTCCTGCGGCTGCCCGGCGCCGCGGCGCACGAAGATATCGAGGACGTCCTTGACCCGCCCCAGATCCTCGCGGATCGCGGCGGCCACCGTGCGCATGAGCTTCACGCTCGGGGCCGAGAGGCTCTCGCGCTCCTGCTCGATGCTCTCGTCCACCGGCAGCAGCTCGGCAAGTCGGAACGAGGCGCGCACCGCGCCGACGCGCGTGCCCGCGGACTCGGAGCGCCCGACGTAGTAGAGGAGGTTGTTCAGCAGCTCGACCGCCGGGGACTGCGCGTAGCGCGCTTCGCCCAGCTCGTAGAGGCGGCGGATCTCGCGGTCACCGAGACCGAGCAGCCGCTTGATCGACTGCCCGCCTTCGAGGCCATTCTCCTGCAGTGCCTCGATCACCGCACCGATCACCCACCACAGCTGGAACACCGGCTGGCGGGTCGCGATCTGCTCGAGCTTGCGCGCGACGGCGGCAAGGATCTCGAGGTTCTGCGCGATGCGCTCGCCGCGGATCCAGCCGATCAGCCCGAGCTGGTAGCGCGAGCGCACCCGGCGCGCCCACTGCTCGACCGACATCGGCGCCTCGCCCGTGCCCGTGGCCTGGGGCTGCGGCTGCTTGTCGGACTTGAGGTTCAGCAGCAGCAGCGTGCCCTCGGAGAGCAGTGCGTTACCGCGCACGGCGCGCAGGTCATTCAGCAGCGGCAGCAGCACGAGCGCCAGATCGCGGCCGCCGGCCAGCACCCTCTCGAGGTACGAGGGCAGCTGCACCATCGCGCGCATCAGCGCATCGAGACTCTCGGCCTGGCTCTTGCGCTCGCTGTGGGTCGCCACCAGGTACTGCGCGACGTGCTCCATCTCCTCGGCGAGCAGCGACGCGCCGTAGATCTCGAGCACCCGCAGCACGCCCTGCACCTGGTGCAGCTGCCCTGCACAGACCTCGAGGAGCTGCACGTTGTCGGGCTGCTCGACGTAGGTCTCCAGCGCGGCCCGCGCCTCGGCGAGCGTGGCGTTGACTTCGCGCCCGACGAGATCGAATGTCGGCGAGGCGACTTCAGACACGGGCAGGCTTTCTCGGCACGCTCACGAGCCGCCGAGCGCAGAAATCTGGCGCACGATGCCGGTGTTGGGCTTCTTCTCTTCCTCGATGCGCCGCACCGTGCCGCTCGCGCCGCTCGCGGTCGTGCGCTCAGGCGTGCCCGGCAGGCGAAAGCCCGAGGCGGACTTGCGCAGCCCCGAGGACAGCTCCGCGAGCTTGGCGATGGCCACCGAGGTGGCGTTGGTGGACTCGGCGGTCTGGGCGCTGATCTCCTTGAGGATCTGCATGTTGCGCGCGATGTTCTGCGCGCTGTGCGTCTGCTGGCGGGCGCTGCTGGAGATGTTCTGCACGAGGCTCGCGATCTGGTTCGACACCTGCTCGATCTCTTCCAGCGCGGCGCCCGCGTTCTCCGCGAGCAGCGCGCCCCCGACCACATCGGTGGTGCTGCGCTCCATCGAGACCACCGCCTCGTTGGTGTCGGTCTGGATCGTGCGCACCAGCACCTCGATCTGCTTGGTGGCGTTCGCGGCGCGCTCGGCGAGGCGCTGCACCTCATCCGCCACCACCGCAAAGCCGCGCCCGGCCTCGCCCGCCATCGAGGACTGAATGGAGGCATTGAGCGCGAGGATGTTGGTCTGCTCGGCGATGTCATTGATGAGCTCGACGATGTTGCCGATCTCCTGCGAGCTCTCGCCGAGGCGCTTGATGCGCTTGGAGGTCTCCTGGATGGTCTCGCGGATGGTATTCATGCCGTCGATCGTGCGCCGCACGGCGTCCCCGCCCTTGTGCGCCACCTCGACCGAGTGACGCGCCACATCGGAGGCGCGCTCGGCGTTGCCGGAGACCTCCCCCACCGAGCCGGCCATGGTCGCCGCCGATTCGGTGGCGGAGGCGATCTGCTTGGACTGCGCGCCGCTCGCGCGCGCGAGGTGCTGCGAGAGCGCCTGCGTCTGGCGCGTCGCGGAATCGAGGTGGATGGCCGAGGCGTTGATGGTGGTCACGAGGTTGCGCAGCGCATCGACCGCGTAGTTGATGGAGTCCGCGATCGCCCCGGTGATGTCCTCCGTGACGGTCGCCTGCACGGTGAGGTCCCCGTCGGCGAGGCTCGAGAGCTCATCGAGCAGCCGCAGGATCGCCTGTTGGTTGCGCTCGCTCTCGCGGCGCTGGGCATCCGCCGAGACGCGCTGCTGCTCCACGGTCCGCCGCATACGCAGCGTCGCGAGCAGCGCCGCGAGCAGCAGGCCCAGCCCCGCCGCGAGCAGCAGGAGGGGCGACCAGGTGAGAACAGCGGCGCCCGCCGCGCCCGCCGTGAGACCTGCGGACGGGGCGGTGGTCGCGGCGAGATCGCGCGCGTCCATGGCGATGGCGCGCGAGGCGGCCTGCGCCGCGGGGAGTGAGGGCGCTGCAGCCACCGCGCGGCGCACCGCCGCCGCGAGGTCCGTGTAGAGGGCATCGAGGGCCTTCAGGTGCCGCGCCGCCGGGGGCGCCGTCACGTGCGGCAGGCCGAGCCCGGGATTCCCGCCGGCAAATCCGGAGATGACCTGCCCCAGGTACTCACTCGCCTCGGCGATGCGCTGCGCCGTCTGCGCGGGCTCGCCGCTCCCCGAGGTGAGCGCCGTGACCTCGAGCAGCAGCCGCTCGGCGCGTGCCCCGAAGCGCTCGAGCGTCGCGGTGGCGCTCGCGGAGGGCGCCGCCAGGGCGCTCCCGAGCGCGCTCGACTCGGCGAGCAGGCGCGGCACGAGCGAGGCCGTGTCGCGCGCGGCCGCGCCCGCATCGGCGAGCGCACCCGCCTCGAGCGCGAGGCTATAGAGCGCATCGACCGGCACCGCGTGGGCGCTCGCGGGAGTGCGCATCTGCAGGAAGTAATAGGAGGCTCCGCTCGCGGCGAGCAGCAGTGCCGCCACCGCGAGCAGCCACGCAAGCCCGGTCGGCGGACGCAGCGTCACGTGCGGGGCGCTCATGCCGCCGCTTCCGTGAACGCCGGGCTCTCGAGCACCGCGCGCAGGCTGAGCACCGGCCACTGCTCGCTGGCGCGGCGAAACGCACCCGCGAGATAGCGCTCGCAGCGCGCCACCGTCGCCGGCGCATCGCCCGAGAACTCGCTCTCCGCGAAGCGGCGGAAGCCCAGCACCTCATCCACCAGCAGCCCCGCGGGAATCTCGCGGTGATTCGCCACCACGATGCGCGTGTTGCGCGTCACGGGCGTCACCCCGCTGCCGAGGAACTGGCGCAGATCGATGATCGGCAGCAGCTGGCCGCGCACGTTGGCGAGGCCCCTGATCCAGCCCTTGGCTCCCGGTACGCGCGTGGTGCTCGGGGGTACGCCCATCACCTCGCGGGTCTCCTCGCGCGCCACCAGGTAGAGGTCGCCCGCCATGCGCAGCGCCACCCCGACCCACTCGCGCCCGACGGCTTGCTCGGTGCTCTGCTGAGCGGACACCGCGCGCGCACGCCGCTCGAGCTCTGCGAGCAGCTCGAACGGCCGATCCCGCAGGGACTTGAGCTCGACCTCGGGCAGCGCAGCTGGCTCGCTCATGCGGGTGCGGGGGTTTCCATCTCACGCCGCGAGCGTGGCCTGCGCCTTGGCGACGAGTTGGTCCGGCGAGACCGGCTTGATCATGTAGTCGACCGCTCCCTGGCGCAGCCCCCAGATGCGGTCGGTCTCCTGGCCCTTGGAGGTCACCATGATGATCGGGATCGTGGAGGTGCGCGGGTCGGCCGCCAGCGCGCGCGTCGCCTGGTAGCCGTTCATGCCCGGCATGACGATGTCCATGAAGATCAGATCGGGCGCCATCTCGCGCGCGAGGCGCACGCCCTCGGCGCCGTCGGCGGCCGCGGCGGTGCGGAAGCCGTGCTTCTCGAGCGCCTTCTGCATAACGTGCACTTCGGTGGGCGAGTCGTCAACGATCAGGATGAGGGCCATGCGATCATCTCCCGATGTGTGTCTCGATCGCGGACAGCAGCTCGTCCTTGGTGAAGGGCTTGGTGAGATAGTGCTCGGAGCCCACGATGCGGCCGCGCGCACGATCGAACAGCCCGTCCTTGGACGAGAGCATGATCACCGGTATGGAGCGGAAGACTTTGTTGTGCTTGATGAGCGAGCAGGTCTGATAGCCGTCGAGTCGCGGCATCATGATGTCGACGAACACAATGTCCGGCTGGTGATCGGCGATCTTCGCCAGCGCATCGAAGCCGTCGATCGCCGTGTAGACCTCGCACCCCTCCTTGGCGAGCAGCGTCTCCGCCGTGCGCCGGATGGTCTTGCTGTCGTCGATGACGAGCACCTTAAGCCCCTGGAGCTTCGCGTTGCTGCCGGTCACGGTCAGGCGACTCCTTACCTCAATAGATTGAGGGCCATCCTGGCCCTGAAAGGCCGCGCCCGTGCGGGGCGGGCCGTACCGCCGCTCGAGGGAGCTGTGGCGCCCCGATGGCGCGCTGCGTCCCCACTGCCATGTAGTCTCACGGCCCCCCCCCAAAGGGGCAAGCGCAAAGGAGTTTTTAACATATCGGTACACCCCCTGCTATGCCGTGCACGTCACGTTTTTTGCACGCCGTGCGCGCTCAAGACCCACGGGCGCCGGCAACGAGCATAATCTCCCGATGAGCGCACCCAGGCGCATGGGCGTGGTGATGGATCCGATCGGTGCCGTCAGCTACGCCAAGGACTCGACGCTCGCCATGCTGCTGGCCGCGCAGGCGCGCGGCTTCACCCTGAGCTACCTCGAGCAGCGCGATCTCATGCTGCGCGACGGCGTCGCCCTGGGGCGCACGCGGGCGCTGACCGTGCGGGGAGATCCCACGAGCTGGTTCACCCTCGGGGAGCCGGTGGTCGAGCCCCTGAGTGCCCTGAAGTGCCTCCTGATGCGCAAGGACCCGCCCTTCGACACCGAGTACATCTACAGCACCTATATCCTCGAGCGCGCTGAAGCCGCCGGGGTCCTCGTCGTCAACCGTCCCCAGGGCCTGCGCGACATGAACGAGAAGGTCTACACGGCCTGGTTTCCGCAGTGCTGCCCGCCCACCCTGATCACGCGCGACATGGGGGAGATGGAGGCGTTCCTGCGCGAGCACCGCAAGATCGTCTGCAAGCCGCTGCACGGCATGGCCGGGCGCTCGGTGTTCGTGCTCGCCGCCGGGGACCCGAACGCCCGGGTGGTGTTCGAGACCCTGAGCGAGTACGGCCAGCGCTACGCGATCGCGCAGCGCTACATTCCCGACATCGCGGAGTCGGGGGACGCGCGGGTGCTCCTCGTCGAGGGCGAGCCGGTGCCCTTTGCGCTCGCCCGCATCCCCAGCGCCGGGGACCATCGCGGCAACCTCGCGGCCGGTGCCCGGGGTGTCGGCCGCGCGCTCAACGAGCGCGACCGCTGGCTCGCCCGCGAGATCCGAGCGGCGGCTCGCCGGGCGAGGCCCGCAGGCCGTAGCGGCCGGCGCCGCCGCGAGGGGCTGAAGGCGCCTCCATGGCGCGCCGCGCGCTCATGCTGCGGGAGGGCAAGGCGCCGGTCTGGGACCGCCTCCTCACCATGCTGTTCCTGGCGGGGCTGCTGCACGGCCTCGTCATTCTCGGGCTCACCTTCAGCGCTTCCGCCGGCGAGGGCGCGAGCGCACCCGGACTCGAAGTACTGCTGGCTTCGGACGAGCTGCCGGAGGCGGACGAGAACCCCACGGCGAGCTACCTCGCGCAGCGCACCCAGACGGGCTCAGGTAATACCCGCGAGGCCGTCGCACCGCGCAACCCCTCCTCCTCGGTCCCGAAACGGCGCCACGCGGGAAGCCCCGCCGGCGACTCACTCAGCGCCGCGGACTCTCACTCGCCGGGCAGCCGCGAGGAGCGCGTCCTCACCACCCTGGGCTGGAGCACCGAGGTGCGCTACCTCGCGGATGCGGGCGCCTCCGCAAGCTCGGCCAGCCGGCCCCTCCTCATCGAGGACTCAGCGACCGCGGACCCTCGCGCGCAGGAAGAGGATGGACCCGCGGCGCTGCGCGGGCCGCAGCGCGAGGAGCTGTGGATCGCCCCGGACACGCGCGCGGCGACGCTCGCCCCCTACCTCGATGCCTGGCGGCGCAAGGTCGAGCGCATCGGTACCCTCAACTATCCGACCGCCGCCCGCGGTGCTTCGGCGCAGTCGAGCCCCGTGCTCGAGGTGGGGATCGCCGCCAACGGGACGCTCGACCGGGTGCTGATCCGCCGCTCGAGCGGCAGCCCCGAGCTCGATCAGGCGGCCGTCTCGATCCTCAAGCTCGCGAGCCCCTTCGACCCGTTTCCGCCCGAGCTTGCCGCCGAGTACCGCGTGCTGCGCTTTGCTTACGAATGGCAGTTCGTCGGCGGGCGCCTCGGGCGCGGGACGGTGTCAACCGTTCCTTGAGACTCACCCCCTCCATGCCCATACTGGGGGTATGGCCGAGAAGCCGGGCGTGAGCGGCAGCAGCGCCCCTGAGGAAGGGGCCACGGGTGCAAGCCTCACGAACCACCTGTTGATCGCGATGCCGCAACTGGCCGACCCCAACTTCGCCCAGACCGTGGCCCTCATCTGCGAGCACACCGACCGCGGGGCGCTCGGTATCGTGCTCAACAAGCCCCTGCCGATGAAGCTCTCGGACGTGCTCTCGCAGATGAAGCTCGAGCCCTCGAGCGAGCACATCGCCGCACAGCCGGTGCTGCGCGGGGGCCCGGTGCACACCGACCGGGGCTTCGTGCTGCACCGTCCGGGCGGGCAGTGGGACCACACCCACAAAGTCTCCGACGACATCCAGGTGACCACCTCGCGCGATGTGCTCGCGGCCATGGCACGCGGCGAGGGACCGTCCGATGCCTTCATCGCGCTCGGCTACGCCGGCTGGGAGTCAGGCCAGCTCGAGCGCGAGTTGAAGGAGAACGCCTGGGCGTCCATGCCGGTCGATCCCAAGGTGGTGTTCGAGCTGCCGTTCGAGGAGCGCTGGGCCGGTGCCTGGCGGCTGCTCGGGATCGATGTCGACCGGCTGAGCCCGGAGGCCGGCCATGCTTAGGGCATGAGCCGCGCGCAGACCGTCCTCGCCTTCGATTTCGGACTGAAACGTATTGGCCTCGCGAGCGGCGACACCGTGAGCCGCAGCGCCGCACCGCGGCCCGCGGTGCGCGTGCATCGCAGCGGCCCGGACTGGGAGCGCATCGGGCGTGAGGTGAGCGTGCTCGCCCCGGGGCTGCTCATCGTCGGAGCCCCCTACAACGCCGACGGGAGCGAGGGACAGTTGAGCCCCGCCGTACGGCGCTTCGCCGCCGAGCTCGAACGGCGCTTCGCGCTCCCCGTGCAGCTGATCGATGAGCGCTTCTCCTCGCTCGAGGCGGCGGCGCAGCTCAGGTCCCGCCGTGCGAGCGGGGAGCGGCGGCGGCGCGTCGAGCGCGCGGACATCGACAG
>WNFI01060666.1_pt1 | contig 15548 bp, 25 predicted proteins | sample 5400471 | NCBI WGS metagenome assembly WNFI01 (sample SAMN13153348, study PRJNA577476) | soil metagenome | isolation source: 100 cm saprolite on Douglas fir-dominated hillslope | place: USA:California | collected 2013-09-17 | reverse complement strand
GGGCTCACTCAGTGGGGACTCTGTCGATTGTGTCGTTGGTTTCGATGTCGGAAGAGGTTGACGGCGAGATTCACTGAGCACGGATTCCGGCGTTTTCGAAGCGGGCTTGGAGGGAGGAAGAGGTTTCGAAACCGGCTCACTGAAAACGGACTCAGGAGCATGAGAAGGAGCCATAGACGGCGGTAGAGGCTGGCGATACGGTGCACCGAGAGTGGATTGAGGTCCCTTCGAAGTAGCAGATCTCATAGTGGCATCCTTCTGCCGAAGTGATGTGGTCTCTGATGAGGTAGAGGTTTCTTCCGAAGGGATAGTGTCGGGCGATTCATACGGGGCTGACTCTACCGTTGCTCCTTTCATGTGCGGATTTGTAGTTACTCCGGACGAAGTCGAGTCCCCCAAGTGAACGGTTTTTGGGGCTTTGGGAGTTTCGGTTCGCCCTGTGACATCCTTCCGATGTGACGAGGAAAGGTCCTCTGACTGAATGGATGGTACGACTAGGGGTGAACTCTGCTTCTGCCTGCTTCGCGACCCTTGCAATGATGCTGCGGGAGACACTCGTTCGTCATTAGGCCCCCCACGCGGTGCTTGGGGCTTCGGGGGCTTCACAGTTTGACTGCTGGAGCTTTCCTCTAGTTGCGTCTCGGGCAGCGCTTCGGGCGTTCTCGGCATGATAGGCAATGGGGGGAGCGGTGTGGAGGCAGTGAGAGGGGTTTCAAGAGGAGTTATAGGTTCAACAAGTTGGAGAGGTAGCCTAGAATGGGATTCCTCGGCTCGGACAGTATGCTGGTACGAGCGAATGGCAACAACAATTTCTCCAGCCGTCATGCGCTTTTCAGGTGGAAAATTCCAGCACGACTCGCACATTTCCCACAATGGATCATCCATTGTTTGATACTGAGGGCGCCGGTTATTGTAGGAGGTTGTGGGGCGAATGGGTCGACCCCCGCGGATGAGTTCGACCACTACGATCTCGTCTTGAGGAATGTAAGAGAAAGGTTCTTGGCCAGTAATGAGCTAAGCTGAGGATCAGGCTTTGGCCAGTGCTATGACAGGAAATCTGATCAAATTACCTCTAATATTAACATCCCAAATGAGTGGCAGTCGGCTTCTGCACTGACAGTGCCGCGGGCCTTGCCAATAAGCTCGGGGTCGTAAACCTCCGGAGCCATCCATCTCACAGAGTGCAAATTGAACAAAGCAATGGCAACGAGTACATCGCATGCTGCTTCGAGAGCTTGCAGGAGACCAAAATTTGTTAGACAGGCATCTCCGTTGTCTTTGATAAGGACGTTAGTCTGTGTACAACTACCAACCTCAGATGTCACAGCGCGAGAGGATGCAAATTATTATACTACGTACCCCACGCAGGTCCCTACAGCCGCTACATGAGCAATTGGGGATAGCCGTGACTTATAAATGCTCACCCATGAGGAACGTCTTGGCTGTGAAGGTACTGAAGACCAAGTGCCGCACCAAGTAGCTGGAATCATAGCAACAATCAGCTAAGCAAAAGTGAATGGCGACAAATAGTGTACCAGATGCATACGGTCAACCTGAGGATTTATCCGAATGTATTGAACGATGTCACCCCTTTTCATTCCTTTTGCCACTATGCTGAAGACACCATCGCGTGCATTATATGGGTACCAGACCCCAAGTATCCTCTGCAAGTTCGGGTGACGAAGGCGGTTCCACCGTTGGACTTCACTATATAGCGTCTAGAGTAGTCCACTCTCAGTCACTATGATGTAAATTATTTCGACCATGACCACACCTGTCTCGAATCCTCGGTGGAGCTAAATGCGCTAGAGAGTTTGACGAATACGAGATCGCCTGCAGCCGTTTTGCCCCTCCACATAAGTCCTGAGGGTGTCTCAGTATCAGGCGCATTACCAATACGTCGGATGTCGTTCGTGTCAAACTCATTGACCGGTGGAAGAACGCCAGAACGCTGATACAGTTGCTGTAGACGTTCATCGTAGAGCTTGTACGTCTGTGACTTCGAAGGATGAGCATTCATTTCCTGGAAGGATCTATAGCCTCAGCATCTCATCGGCCACAAAAATACGAATACTGTCCTGACCCTTTGGATAGCGGCCATGAACTCCTCGATATAAATCTCCTTCATGAACGTTAGAGAACTCCATGACTCCAGCTCTGAAACCAAATTCCTGAAGAGACTCGGTAGCTCAAGTTGATCGGCCCTCTGTACCTGCCTCCGTGCGATGTCCGAGCTACCGGGTACGACTAAGACACGGCTAGGTGTATCCCTCAGTGCCACAAAGGAATGTAGTTCTCCGCCGAGTTCTGTCCTCATCTCCAAAATTGCCTCATCGAGCGTCTTCCAATGCTGGATGATGTGGTCCTGTATGGGTGCATGTCTGAACCAGGACTCCATGTCGTCTAGTTCAACCCACTCTGAGACGGCAGTGTGGAGTGGTTTGAGAGCATGCCAAGCGAGTTCCAAGCCTCCTGCAAAACGCAGCTCAGACTCAGGGGTCGAAGACTTGCGAAGGTTCTTGAGAGAGGTATAGAGTATGCTATGGCCTTCGTAGAGCATCCTGCATTGAAGCTAGACATTTAAGTGTCCGATCACACATCAGTATACTTGAGGCTATATGAGGCTTGAAGCACCTACGCACTTTGCATGTTTTGACCCGTTGAGACATTGAACCTAGCTGGTCAAGTAAACGGACGTAGGTCATAAGTAATGCAGGCACATCATAGTCAAGAGATAAATAGCGCCCGCGAACAGTTTGGAGTAGTGTAAGACCTTGCTCCCGAGGACTGACTGGAGAGCCTACGGGAGCATATGTCCCATCCATCACCTCCATGCTACAGAGGTACGGAGAGGGTAGTTAGCGGAATTAGGATGTCAGGGTGAGAGAATCGATGATGATTAGTTTTGCTTTGACGTTATGTAACAGGCGATCCTTATCGTATCTGTGCTAGATAGCTTAAGCCGACGCTTCGAGGATGGGTTGTCCGTGGCCAATGACAATCAGAGACCCGACAATGTGTCCGGATGCCGGAGGTGGGGGGAAATACCGGAATAAACAGGCATAGACCTCTGCAAACAACCAAACACAATGGCCAGCTATCAACGAATCTTAGTCAGAAGTGCCGCTTGGTAGATTGGCAATATACGCCGGTGCTCTCGCCCTCCACGACGGACTGGTTTAATTCATCCACCCCCGTCCCCTCTATTTTTGATTCCAAAGGACTCCTGCTTTCATCAAATCGGAGAATTCCGTGAACCCGGCTCTCGCCACCTCCATATTTGGCAGCCAGTAGCACTCACCGCCGAAAGGAAGGATGGCTGCCACCAAAGGCAAGTGAGTATTGAATGGCCATGCTAGATATGGCAGCGCCATACTGTGAATCGAGTGGAGACCAGACAAAGGAAAAATTTGGCTGCAAAGCTGAACGTCTCTGCAGCACATAGTTCATGCCTTTGCATTCGGTAATAAGTTCTCTCACTACTCGGATCCTCTTCCATAATAGGTCCCCTGACAATATATATATATACTTATATATGTTAAAACGGGCGACTAGCAACGGCTAGGTACAACATCTTATGAGTAATGATAAAAGAGTAAAGAAAAGGAAGGCGAACCTCAGTCCCGCACGAAGAGAACTGAGGGAAAAAGGAAAGTTTACGTAAACTGTATCGTCCTATCCGAATGTGGAATGAATGTATTCGGGACTTAACACAAATGAATGTAAATGGGGAAAATAAATATCTAAGTGAATAACGCGTTGGTACTGATCTGCATAATGGTGAACCCGTACTCCCGCTGGTCATTCCCATCCCCCATCCTCCAGCCTCTGTGGCACCAGCATTGTATGCCAGTGGCCGTCCAATGCGCCTTGCTCCCAAACGGTCCACAGCCATGCATATGCTGCACGACTAGTACGATGCTTCTCACGGATAACTCGGTCCCATAGGTCATGCCAAGGCCTGGGCGACTACATCCCACCAAATTGGACCTGTGGATCTCATGATGGACAACGCAGTGGTAAGGAAATGAGATTCAGGATGACCATGTATGATGCATATATTCAAATTAGTATTGAATTGAAAAAATTGACTACTAACATGTGTTCGGCATTTCCCGAATGAGCACCCTTGATCCCTACTGACCTCCTAGGATGTCTTCTCTAATTTCCAAGAGGTCAGCAATATGTAGTTAATAGCGTTAACGATCGTGTTCCTGTCAAGGACGACTTCTGCGGAAAATTTGGTATCATCACGGAATGGATCGAGCCGGGACCGAGGCGTCAATACTCGCCTTGATCTTACATCGGAGTATCCTTGTTCATATCGTTGCGTTGACAATGATATGGCTAATAGCCCACCGCGATCCGGTGTCCTTCAAGTCGAACGTAAAGCTGGCGAAAAGCACCAAATTGACCATCTACTCATGGGACTGGCATTATAGACCCTGAAGTTCAATAAGAGGATCGAATCCACTTTGGTATCCCCATGCACGAATCTAAATGCAGCTCTAGAATCGTCAATCACCCAACTAATAATTGGGGATATAAAAAGAGTTTACCTCTTATGCCGCTTTTTGCTTTTACCTCCACCCTCCTCGTCCGAGAAAACGCGAGCTATGGTATCATACCCATCTCTAATCCTCACTCTCTTGTCCATCTTCTCTGCTAATGCTCTCTCCCATAAGTAAGTAGCACTTCCATTCCCTCATAACTCAGCTTTGGCTCACATTCAGCTATTAGCCCGGCCTTTCGTCGCTCACACTCAGCCATTAACCTAGACGTTAGCACACCCACGACATCCTATACCAATTTGGCCTCAAATTCGACTTCAGTGTTCTCTCTGCACTCGACCAACCCGACCGCTGTGCCATTGTCGTCTATAACCAGTGGTGTTGCCAACAAATCTTCAACTGCTTCTCTTCCCTCGACACCCAGCCCCGGTGCCACGCCTCCATTGAAAGGAGCACCTCCATTACCTTCTTGTATGCCTGTATTCCTCCTTTTTCCTCTCCTCTCTCACATTTCCTGCAAACAGTCGTGTTCAACAATTCATCGGGGTATCCCCCCCTTGACCAGATACCGGCTACAAACTCGGATCAAGTCCAAAAGTGGATCAAAGAGGTACAAAATTCAGGTGTTAGCATCCCTAACCTTGATGCATCGCTTCCCGGTGGATGCACAGCCAATCCAGGCCTCGTTGCCAATTCATCCCGTTGCTGGTGGACGTGTGGACAATGTACTCGCCCTAAGGATATCGTCACCTGTCCTGATAAGGTCCGTATAACCTTCCGCATTGTAGATATGTTCGATTGCACTGAACCATTCTATTAGATGACTTGGGGACTGAGCTATGATGACGGCCCTACTCCTTCGTCGGCAGGTCAGGCCCGCTCTCATCTTCGTATCTTCCGGTAACCTATTCAAATTTACATGTACAGATCTCTTGAATTATCTTAGTGCTAATCAACTCAACACTACGTTCTTCATTGTTGGCTCTCGTGCTATCTCACGACCTGAAATCCTGCAAGCCGAATACTTGAGCGGCCATCAGGTGCGTTTTGCGTTCCGTCACAGACGGTAACTTTGTTCCAATAAGACGACTAACGTTCAATTAGCTCTCTGTACACACATGGTCTCACCCATCTATGACTACTTGTGGGTCTCCCGTCATCCCTAAATCCCGAAGGCCAATTACATGACTGAGGTTACGATTTTAATCCTCAACAGTAACAAATGAACAGATCATTGCAGAGCTTGGGTGGACCAAGCAGGCGATTAAGGATATCACGGGCGTAACCCCCAACACCTGGCGGCCGCCCTATGGTGATGTTGAGTGAGAGCCGCAGATTTGGACGTACTCAACGCGAGGACTGACCGGGTTGCAACAGTGATCGTGTGCGAGCTATCGCCCAGGCGATGGGCCTGACAACTATCATTTGGTCATCGTATAAAGGAATGAATTTTGATACGTAAGTGTGCATTGTCGAGTAGATAGAAGTGCCAACGCCTGGATTCTCTTGTAGCAATGACTGGCATGTTCCTTTTGGATTTCCCGTTGTGCAGGCCCTCAACACCTTTGAGGCTATCTTAGGCTACGCAACGTCGATGGACACTGGGTTCATCGTCCTGGAACACGATATGTGGCCACAGACTGTCGACATCGCCGTTGGCTACGTTTTGCCGTACGTACGATTCCGTTTTAGTTGATATTATCGGCGTAATTCATCAATTTTGTTTCAGTGACGCCATCGCACGCAAATCGCTCAACTTACAAAGCATTATCCACTGCCTCAAGATGCCGTTAGAGGATGCGTACATCGAGACAAACAACAATGATACGAATCCTCCCCCGAATAGTGCTACGACCGGTAACCCGAGTAGTACTTCGTCCGGCAGCTCGACTACGAAGAGTCATGGAAGCGCAGGATCTATGGGTACACAAATGAACTTAGGCGCTGTGCTTAGTGCGTGCGTCATGACGGCGGTGGGTATGTTAGGAGGGGTTCTGTTACTATAAAGCATTTCGTTATGCCTCTCCGCTCCTTCATTCATGCAAGGCAAACGACGGGATCGTAATGTTGGAGAGCAATGCGTAGTGGACTTGATTTTTCCTTGTTTGACACTCATTTATTGAAATTCGAATCATTCATTCCATATTCGGGTAAAATTGTTCTTTTCCCTCCCTTTCCTCATGATCTTCTCTATGCGTGAGACTGAGGCTATCTTCTATTTTTGCTTATATACACTACATTATACCTAGCTGCCGCTGGGTCAATTGGATTTTATATACTGTTCTCTACATGTGAGACTGAGCTACCGAATCTCATCAGCAAAGTCGGTCAGCAAATAGTTTCTCGCTTGTAAGGTTCCGAGCGAAATTAACATCACAACTATATCTTGGCAACCTGTGAAACAACTTTAATTTGCTGATATGCGGCCTGACACAAAACCAGCTCGGTTGAACGACTGCCAGGGAGGAGTTCTGCTCGTTGTCTAGAAACCAGTTGCAGTAATTTGTCATTTGCCTCGAGCCGAAATGCATGAACAATTTTCGTTTTCCAAGACATTGAACAAAAACTTCGATCAGCATAAACTATCTGGTGTAAAGTATGTTACATGATAGATATATGTTTCACCTTCCCTCTGAAATGGAATTACAAAGCTTTTTTTAAGGCAGAAACAAATTTTTTGGAAGAGGCCCATTTTGGTGCTTCACCACCGATATCATGTGAATGAATTTTGTTGTCAATGGATCTTGGATCACCAGACGGATTATTGTCGATATCAAAGATGCCACCTCAAAAGAACGGGGTTATCGGATGTCCAAACTTTTTTCCCTCAGTCGTCTTGACTGATGACTCCTCCTCACTGCTTGACGTTCAAAGTTGACTCTGACCAATTGAATTGAGTCGACATGATGATTGTGACTACTTGCGTCACTAATGTTGAAGAACACCTATTCCTTTTCTTGATGGTATTACACTTAGGGAGGCTAGGGTGTAATGAGTGGGGGGCTTTCCAGCAGTTTCTGAGATATATTGAGATTTACAACTGTTTGAGGCAAATTAATTTCCCACCCACCACTCTCGTTACATCTAGTCTGGTATCCGTTTTTCAGGTCAATTACGGCGTACAGGTCGATACACTGTTCCAGCGGTGCTTGAGCTGGCACTTTACTGGGTAAAAAATAGTATATATTTTCTACTGTACGGGGAGACCAGCCTTTCTGTAAGGAGCCTTAAATGTTTTCAAGCGCGTCGTACGGTTGACCTCATTCTATAACTGAGAAGCTATGAAAAGGTACTGTACAACGCGGGTGATAAGACTAAGGAAAAAAGGGGAAAACCCCTGATCGATCGCGCCCCGGAGAGTATAAATACGCGTTTCACGCGTAATGCACATGAAACACATATAACCCCGTAAAACCCGATTCCCCCGATCCACCTCTTACACTTTCCATAGTGGAGTCGACATCGTGTGTATATACTCAAAAATGAAAGAGAAAAGAAAGGCTAACCCCAATCTCGCACATAGAGAATTACTGAGAAAAAGAACGAAAAAGAAGGGATTGTTTCATCTTATACGTCTGAATGAAGAAATGAAATATCCCATCCACACATCACGCCTCATTTTCCTACACAACAAAGCTGGAGTATGTGCATCACCAGGCATAGATACAGGCCGCAAAAAACAAATGTCTTCAACAAGAATTACCGTTCTTCTGTGCCGTGTAATCCCGCCATGCTGCCGCAAGCATAAGTGTGAACGCCTGACCCTCAGGACTATGCTGCCCAGGAGCTGCCCAATTCAATGGGTCCACTACGCCTTCCAACCAACCATCTGAACCGATCTTGCTAAGGATGTATTGGCGTGCCTTATCCGCCTTGCCGACAGCTGACCAATTGTAATTAAGAGTCCAGGCCGCTAAGCGGTATGTGCATGCAGCAGCTAAAGCGGTACCGCTCGACTCTGGGAAGACCTTGACCAGGCCCGGTTTGGGTTCCATGTCGATATAATTAAGAATTGATCCATCTGGTTGCTGGTGGCTCCAAATGTTGTTCAGTAGCGTTGTAGCCCAATTGATAAGATCAGCTTGTTGGGAGTGTGTCTTGTCGGAGAATTGGGAAAGCTGGATGATGCGTAGGACACGGATCATGCCATTGACAGCCCAACTGTTACCCGTTGACCAGTGGTCGTAGTCTTGTGTATCATTACCGAGGATAATGTGTTGGAAGAGACCGGAACCATCGAGAAGGGCATCGCGATAGAGTTTAACTTGGTTGTAACCTTCAAGAAGGAGACCCTCGTTGCTATGGAGGGCACCTGGAAAATGAAATATGATTGAGAGGGTATGACATTTTATCGGGGCAGAAAACTTACCGTAGTAGGAGATAAAAGGTGGGAACATAGATAAGAAGTCAGACCAGAGCTGCACGGGTTGCGGCGGGCGCCTGTGTGACATAGCACCTTTATCCGTCCGTCCGTCCGTATAGAGGAGGAAGTTAAGCTCAGAAGTGGCGTCGATACCCGACTGGGCTGGTTGCTGTTTGTCTGTCCAGTTAGCGATCAAAGCGGGAATACCAATACCTATGGGGGACAGGATCGTTAAAGAGACGGTCACGAAGCATGGAAAATGTGTTAAATGAAAACAGGGGGAACGTGCTTACTGGCTGGGTCTCCTGCAGCAGTGTCGTCCCAAAAAGTTTGGACGTCTTTAGGTTTCTGGGCGACGACTTGGTTGACAATATTGATAACCTCGGAGCCATCACCGTCTTTGCTGAGTTTGGGTGGGATAGAACTCTGCCGATAGAGGAAAAGACACGGGTAGTCATACTCCAGAAGAGCCGTCGCGCGGGTTCCGATCTCCCAGCTAAGGAAGCTTCTTAGAAAGCGAACAGACGCGAGCCAAGGGTGAAGTCACCTGTGGGTTGCGCCTGTGGCCAAATTATTCTTAATGGCAGTTATCTGGTCAGGGGTGAAATCGCCATCATTACGCTCGTGCGGGGCGGAATGCACCAGGCCGAGGAGGGCGAGCAGAGGAAGAGAGACCGAAAACATGTCAAGGGGAGTGCTTAGCCCAAGGAGAGATTTGGAAAGCAACACTTTATAGAGTGCATAGATATGTGCTGTATGATCGGCGACTAATTGGCGATGTGATCCACATCAGCATTCGGAAGAACATGTTACGTATGAAAAGAGCGTAGGGCTGCGAAGGATACAATAGAGAAGAGATCATTGTTCGCGTTCTCGGCGGTGAGCTGGTGTAATAGGTTGAGCTTATACGGGCCAGGACCATGGGTCCCGTTCAAGGCCCCGTTGCTCACATAGGAGCCGGGCGTTCAAGAAAGATATGTTAGACGTCAGTGGCGGCGGTGGAGTTGGCCGAATCTATTCTGTACCGCGCAATATATGCCACATCAAGCAACAAGATCTATTCGTGGGTCAGCAGCTGTCCACTCTTGTTGTCGTGGTTGCATGTTCTGTTCAGATCGCGATCGAAACCAACAGAATATGAATCAGTCACTCGAGACTAATTAAAATTTGCATTGCATGCCATTCACTAACAGACCCGTGCACTGGTTGCGACTATCTCAGCCCCACACACGGCTTTTGCATCACACCTCTGAGCTGGTTACATGCAATGGTCTCGGATCGCATACCAATATATTCATTAGACAGGAAATCCCTGTTCTCTGTTTCCCTAGCTGACAGTCGTTGCTATGCTTCCTTCAAATTCTTGCATATTCCTCCAGCTGGCTCTGGTCTTTCTTCCGACTTCATTATCTTCCCAAAGTGTCGGTAACCATCAATAGATAGCCTTCCTCAGTCAATGGGCTCACTGCCCCGTCCCGGGTATTGGCACCAAACGTAGGAACAAAGTGCCTCTTCAAGCTCGACACAAATCTAAATCAGATGACGCTGCTGATGATTACGATCAGCCGAAAATAATGTCGACTCGGGCCGAGAATTCACCAAACTCCAACCTCCCACCTGTCCTTCACTTTCCTCAATGACCTCCCATCTCTGCAGCCCTACCTACGCCTTCACCTGGCCCTCTTCCTGTCGCCTCTCAGCATCCAAATGTAGCTGCTCCTATTTGCAATACTCGCGCAGACTCATGTGCCACCCTCTACAATATCTACACCGATATGAACGGCCCTGCTTGGCCAATAAACCGCGGATGGGCATCGGGGACTCTATCTAAATGCTTCTCTTCTGCCAACCCTTATTCTACCTCGACCACCACTTCTTCGGAAACCCTTGGGACTGATTCCGATGGAACTATTCTGGACTGCTGCACATGGTATGGAGTGACATGTAAGGAATCAACGGTGGTTGCATTAGATCTTGCTGGAAATGGGCTGATAGGGCCCATCTCCTCCTCGGTGTTTTCTCTCCCGAACCTTGAGCGACTGTGAATATCAATATTCCTCATTCATTTCCATAAGCGGGCAGAAGACTCCCCATGTTCGACAAATGCCCTGACTGGACTCTCCTTTCCGTTTCCACAGAAACCTCTCCTCAAATGCTCTACATTGTCCGCTGCCGGACAGCTTCCCACGCTCAAGAACCTTGACCTCTCCTCGGCTTCTCTGACTGGTGCTATCCCTAGGACGCTCTCCTGCCATTCTACAGTTAGCACTCTCCACCTCTCAAATAATCAGCTCACAGGTGTAGCCTCTTTCTCTGCGCCAGGCCTCATGAATCTTCTACTGGATAATAACCGCTTTGATGGACTAACCATTGAGGTTTCCGCTGAATTGATTAGATTGATGGCGAACGATAATCAGATGGTGGGCCCGCTACCGAACCTGAGGGTTGCAACAAGATTACAAATATTCAATGTGGCAAGAAATGCCTTGTGAGTAAGAAATACATTTTTGCTTATCTCTCCTGGATATACAGTTCCATTTGGCCCATATTTGTAGCACCGGGACATTATTTGATCTCTCGCAACTGCAACAACTCAACCGTTTCGACGTCCAACATAATCAACTCTCAGGTACGTGCCTTTGTTTTCCTAGTTATCCTGATGTCACATTATTGGATCACTCAGGCGGAAAATGATAGGTCCTTTCCCTAACGATGTCTCAGGTCTTACACGGCTGACGACGTTGCTCCTCTCCTCAAATGAATTTTCCGGTCCGTTTCCCTCGACATTAGCCCCCCCTTCCCTCAAAATGTGTTCCATACTCCCGAACAACGTTCAAGTTGTACCACCCGGATCCGTTCTTGCCAATTCCAATAGCCTTGCGAATCGATGTGGCGTCAAGGCACCGAATGTCCTCACCACCAAGTCCGAGGCAGATACCAAGCAGGATGTAGGATTTAGGGGTGAACAAGACGAACAGAATAGGAATAGAGGATGGGAAGGACAGCAAATGCTGAATGAGATGAATGATGATGAGCGAACGGGGATTTTGCCCAGAAAGGAGGAAGAGCCATTAATTGGGTGGATTGAGAAGGCGAGGAAGAAGGAAGTAGAGGCAAATAGAGCTGTCAGTCGTGTGGAACTGAGGGTTGAGAATGTCGTGGTGGGAGTTGGAGTGGCTGTTTGTAGTAGTGTCTCGCCGCGTATCTTTACAGTCCTAAATTGAGTTGTTGGAACTTGCGGTTATTGGGAAAGAAGTCGGAGAAGTGAATCTTGATATTCTCAACTACTGCTTCTTCACTTGACTGGTAATACTACTGGGCTAGAACCATCCCGCATATGTGTCAATATCGGAGACGATCACGACCTTCCTTATAAGGAAACAAACCCCGGCATCGTCAACAACGAGGAAAAGCATCCCTGTAGTCCCGGGAATCCTAGAGGGTTCCCCCTGAATGTGGGTCTGATTTAGAGAGGGGCTAGAGGTTGGGTACGTCTGCCTGTCACCGCGGGCCCAACTAAATTAGCTACGCGGAGTTGGCCGTCTCAATCGTCACCAAATGACAACTTATTCCATCAGCCACACTGCCTACACCAAGCTCATCCTGCATGCAGCGAAGCACCCGCACGCGACGGTGAATGGTGTCTTACTGGGCTCAAAGTCATCCAACGATGTCTTGGTCCTGGATACCATTCCCTTGCTGCACCGGTGGACAAGTTTAAGTCCTATGATGGAAATAGGTCTTGACCTCGTATGTTAACTCATCGTCTTGTTAGTGTCATGTAGTGATTGAGCGCGATACCATGCGTCAGTAGGCTCGATCGGATGCGGAGGAACGTCAACTTAAGCTTGTAGGATATTACCAAGCAACAGATCGGCCAAATGATAATGTGCTTGTACCTGTTGGCGAGCGTGTGGCTTCGTCGATTAGGGCAGGATTTGATGATGCGGTTGCCCTCGTGGTGCGAGCATCTCAATTAAATACAACATTGAAGTGCGGTAAAGATTGATAAAAATTTTTTGGCACGCAGGTCGACGGGACATCTTTGGATGGAAGGAATCCAGCTCTGATCGTAAGTTATTTGAGTCGCATTATCTCGCTATGTTCTCTCATCCCCTTTTATTCAGCCACATCTCTTCAACAAGTCAACTTCGTCATGGACACCGCGACCACGGTTGATTAGCCCCACATCTCCTTTCAAGTTACAGAATCCGTCTTCACCATCGCTCGCTTTCAAATACATTCAGGAAAATGGGCTTCATAGGCAGTTTGGTGACTTCGACGATCATCTGGAGGATGTCACAATCGATTGGATCAGGAACGCGCCTGGCGACATTATGGTACTGTGGTCCTGGATAGTTGTACGATTTCAGAAACACTTTTTCGTGCTGGGTTAGGAGCCATCTACACCGCGTACTTGTTAGGATACTTCTGTTTGATCGAAAAGGTTCCACATACTTCATGAAGTCATTAACAAAGTCTCGGAGAATATTGATGGATACTTCATCCATCGAAGTATGCGCCACCATGTCAGGTAACTTGACTGAAAGGGATGGAATTATTGAATCGAATTTCGACCGGGACGAAACGAGAACTTGCCAAAGAGTCGGGACAGGTGCTCTGCACCATAAATTTGACTCATTTCTTTTTCTTCTCCAGGGTTGACATGTTGCCCTGTTATATACTGCTTACGCGTCTGCGCGTACTGAGGGCGTTCGTAACGATACAGAAGCATGCTCCCTAAGGATCGGTCGAAATAGGTCTGGAGTCCCGCCAGCAATGTTGGCAAGAGATCGATTTTGCTACTGTAGGAGAATTAGGACCTAATACTCCTACTTCGGTTACGATGTCCTACCTAGGATGAGTCCGCGACATAGCATGTCGCTTATACTCCTCCAAGAGATCTCGCACACAAGGTTTTCGTGGAAGAGTAACGAGCTATGAATGAGGAGCATCCTTCATCCCCTCTCTCTCATTGCCGCGTCAAAAACTGGCCTGTACCTGGTTGTTCTTGGTCACGAATTCCCAGTCATTCACTAGTATGACTTTAATCGGGTCGGGAATCGTCAATCGAAGCTCATATTTCTGAGAGCTATCCTAAGGTGTGGAATGGGAATGCTTATCACCCGTTAAGTCACCAAGTCAGGCTACCTCAAACTCACTTCTTCTCTTTTGCGCTTCGACCTCGCTGTGTCCGCAACTGCCCGAGAATCCCTCCTCCCTCCAGCCCCAGTCTTCGAGGAGCTTCCTCCTGCAGCGGATGTTCGAGTCTTACCATCGTTTTTGTGTAACGCCTGAGCATTAATAGTCTTTTGCATGGCCAAGCTCTCATCATTATACTTCAGCAACCGCTCTTGGACAACCCATTCATCCCACCTAACTCCAAGGCATCATTTACCATGGAAGCGATTGGAAATCAAATCAATGCACGAACGTCTGTTTCCAACCCTTGTAATGGACAAAATAGTGAGGACCGGCGGTGCCAGTCTTAATATTAGCAGCATCCCAGATCTCAGCTTTGAGCACCTTGGCCTCATATATCACCGGTCCATGGTAGCAAAGGACTCTCTCGCCAATTTGGTAGTTGAGCGTCGAGCTCATCCAGTCGAAAGTTCGAAGTCGATAAATCACAACCAGAAGGACACGTGATCCACCCATCTGCTCTGAAAGAACGCGCCAGACATGTCTTCAGATACCGAGCCATTCTACCTAAGGTGAGCCTACAGGATCCTGCGTCCTTACGGAAAGATGTTGACTTTTCCGTTATGCATCCCTCTAGATACTAGTCAGTAATACTATGATCTAAATCTTTGAGGTCTTCACTAATCCTCATGCTCTATGTCCAATGTCGACCTCCTTAATACGGGAATCTATGTTATGACCTTTAAAACCCTTTCGTGGGGCTTAGCACGGGTCATTCAGGCAAACATGGACATGAGTTCCTCGAATTTGAATACGACAATGGCCGGCTACGATATGCCAACAATTCCAACTATCGTAACGACAGTCTTATCCGAAAAGAGAGTGAGTAGGACTTCCATCTGGTTGCGTGTTTACGATTTTTCGATCGTCCCTGGTGAAATTCACCCGCCTTCTATCCTAGTGTATGTCTCGCCACTGGTTGTGAAGGAGCTAAAGCATATCGTGGAGTCGAGTGAAATCATCAAGTGCGTGTTTAGCACTGTGTTCTTTTGAGCTTTTATGGAAGCGTCAACTAATAGGGAAGATGATACAAACTGGCCTAAAAAGAATATCGTCGGGAAACAGGAGATGGAAATACGCCTGGGCAATGACCATATCGCTTTTGAGGTACTTGCTAAGCGCTCTCACTTAAGACCTTACTGATCTAAATGCAGACAGCGAAAATCGGATCCCTTGTTGACGTGCAAGACAGCGAGGACCCAGAAGGTCTTCGTGTCTTCTATTATCTGGTCCAAGATCTCAAGGTAAGTCTTACTGGGGTACCTCAGTGCCATATCCATACCCTAATGCTATCCCCTGATCTTTACCTGCAACCTCGCTAGTGCCTGATTTTCTCCCTGATAACGTTGCATTTCAAGATCAAGCCTATATAGTATCATTCAAGTAGTTCACTAGCTTGGGATTGTAATCATGTACCCGCTGATTTTAATGCTCTAGTCGATAGTACACTAAGTCTATCGCTAGCACCATCG
>WNFI01699994.1_pt1 | contig 15551 bp, 14 predicted proteins | sample 5400471 | NCBI WGS metagenome assembly WNFI01 (sample SAMN13153348, study PRJNA577476) | soil metagenome | isolation source: 100 cm saprolite on Douglas fir-dominated hillslope | place: USA:California | collected 2013-09-17 | reverse complement strand
ATTCCACCAAGAGCCGGCTGCGCACCTACCTGCGCCTATGCGTGGATAGTTTTGTAATGAATGAAGACAAAGCCGGAAAGCGTCAGAAGCGCGGGGGAAATATCCCGCACGTTGCGCTCGATTTTTCCGCCGCGGAAGAAGAACTCGGCGCGACCGTGATTGATCCCGCGAAAATCGCTTCACCAGAATCCCTCGAACAGTTCTTCGAAAAAGAGTGGATACGAAGCCTCTTTGCCCTGGCGGTCGAGGATCTACGCAACTTGTACGAACAGCGCGAGCGGACTCGCACCTTTCGCCTATTCGAGGCGTATGACCTCGAAGGCAACGAGAAGAGTTCTTATGAACAGCTTTCGAAAGACTATGGAATTTCCATGTCCGACGTGACCAACGCGCTGGCCTGGGCCCGCCGCGAATTTCGAAGACTGGCGCTGGACCGCCTTCGCGAACTCTGCGCCAGCGAAGAAGAATTTCACCGCGAAACCCGTGCCGCCTTCGGCTGGGATTCGAAATGAAGTTTCTTTCCGACAGCGCTCTCGAAAGATTGCGCGATGCCGCGGAGGTCCCCGATCTTTCCGGCACGCGCTATCGATTGTTGAATCGCATTGCGCGAGGAGGAATGGGAGTGGTGTTCACCGCGGAGGACGAAAATCTCCAGCGGCGCGTGGCCCTGAAAGTTCTCGACGTCCCCACAACCGATGGCGATCTCGCAAACCGCCTGATCCGTGAAGCACGCGTTCTGGCCGCTCTTGAGCACCCTGGCATCGTGCCCGTTCATGACGTCGGAACGCTTGCGGACGGCCGCGTTTTCTATACCATGAAATTCGTCGAGGGAAAACGGCTCGACGAGTACATTGAGTCGGTTGCTTCGTTCCCCGACCGCCTCCGGCTTTTTCTCCGCATTTGCGACGCTGTTGCCTTCGCCCACGCGCGCGGCGTGCTGCACCGCGACTTGAAACCCGCAAACATCATGGTCGGGCCCTTCGGCGAAGTGCTGGTGATGGACTGGGGCCTCGCTAAGATTCTGCGGGGAGAGGATTCCGGGGGTGTCCGGGAAGCCGATCCGAACGCCACCGTCTTCGACAAGCGCAAGCCAGTTGCGACGGCCGGCGATGCTACAGAGATCTCTGTCGTCACCGGGCACGGCACCGTGATGGGCACGCCTGGCTACATGTCCCCCGAACAGGCGCGTGGCGACATCGAACTCCTCGACGCGCGCAGCGACATTTATTCGCTTGGCGCGCTGCTGCGATTCTTGCTCACCGGCCAGCCAGAAGCAACTCCTCTTTCCAATGGTCCCCGCATTGATAAATCGTTGGCGGCCATTTGCGCAAAGTCTACCGCGGCATCACCGGCCGAGCGCTACTCCAAAGTTCAAGAAATGGCCCTGGATGTTTCACGTTATCTGGATGGGCTCGCGTTCGGCGCGCATCGTGAGAGCCTTTTTGAGAAAGCCCGCCGATTCTACCGCCGCTATCGCTTCTTTATCTTGTTGATTGCAGCCTACTTGGCGATGCGTGTCCTTATTCTGCTTTTCATGCATCGATAGGCCTAAAGGATTTTGCGGATCTGTTGTAAGGAACAGTAGCGAGAGAACGCCACGGAGGAATGCGATGAATAAGGTGTTGCTGGGACTTCTGCTTGGGGCCGTGCTGGGCGCAATCGATGGCGGATCAGCTTGGTTTACGCCCGCTGTACGGGCGCAAATCGTGGGAATCATCTTTGGTTCGACGTTCAAGGGATTGATCGCCGGAGTAGCAGCCGGAATTTTTGCCCGCAAGGTGAACTCCGTGCCTCTGGGCATTCTGTTCGGTCTGGCAGTGGGATTCGTTCTCGCTTTTCTCGTCGCCTACCTGCAGCACGGATACTATTTCGAGATCATCCTGCCCGGCAGCATCGTAGGCATGATCGTGGGCTACGCCACGCAGCGCTATGGCGCCACTCCCGCACCGGCAACGCGATAAACGATTTCCGTAAGGAAGAAAAACTTCGTTCATTCAAATCAGGAGGAGAACCATGTCTCGAGTCATCCATTTTGAAATACCCGCAAGCGATCCCGAGCGCGCTTCGGTGTTTTACAAAAAAGTGTTCGGCTGGAAAATTGAGAAATGGCCGGGCCCCATGGAGTATTGGATGGTGTCAACGGGGGCGGAAGGAACGCCAGGAATCAATGGCGGCCTCATGAAGAATACCCAAGTGAAGACAACCACCAACACGATCGGCGTGGATTCTGTGGACGCCTCCGTGGACGCGGTGACCAAAGCCGGTGGAAAACTGGTCATGCCCAAGACGGCGATCCCAACCGTCGGATACTTCGCCTACCTCACAGACACCGAGGGAAACCTTTTCGGCGTGATGCAGGCCGACAAGAATGCCAAGTAGGTGCCTGACGGATTCGCCGGCCCTTTCGCAGGAGGAAGCGATGAGCCTCACAAAACCGATGCTGGGACTCGCCGTGGGAGGAGTTCTCGGGCTTCTTGACGGCTTGAGCGGATTTTTCGAGGCCTCCCTCGCCCCGGTTATGGGAAGTGTGATCACGTTTTCGCTGCTGAAAGGATTGCTGTCAGGGATGGCCACTGGATATATTTCGCAGCGAGTCCACTCCATGCCGTTGGGGATTTTGGCAGGCACCGGGATTGCCGCGGTCCTCAGCCTTCTGGTGATTCTGCGGGCGGGAATGGCTTTGTTCTGGGACATTCTGCTCCCAGGAATGCTGCTCGGGGCAATTGTGGGATTCGCAACGCAAAGGTTCGGACGTGCAAAGGAGTCGGCAGTCGCAGTGCGATGAGTATTTGTTTCGAGTGGTTGAATTCCTAAAACGGTTCAAACGAAGCTTGAAAGGAGAACGATCGATGAGAGGCTTGGCGAAGGTTCTGAGTGTACTTTTTCTGACAATGGGAATTATGCCGGTGCCGAATCCCGCCGCCGGCGCTGGGGCGGAGGCGTTCGAGAAGCTGAAGTCGCTGGTGGGCCACTGGGAGACCGACAAGACCAACATGAATAAGGCAACGCTGGATCTGGAACTGACCTCCGGCGGCACAGCGGTGCTGGAAAAGTTCCACATGGTGGACAATGGCAAGCCGGTGGAGATGACCACGCTGTATTTCCTGGATGGCGATCAAATCAAGCTGACACACTACTGCATGGCCGGCAACCAGCCGACCATGAAGGGATCGTATGCACGGGACGCAAAGACGATCACGTTTGATCTTGTGAGTATCTCAAACTTGAAGAGCGCCGATGACGGCCACATGCACCACGCGGTCTACACCTTCATCGACAACGATCATTTCAAGACCACCTGGACATTCCGCAAAGACCAAAAAGACGCGTTTACGGAAGACGTTGTCTACGTCCGATCGAAATAAGAGTTTTTCCCGAAGTGGTGCAAAGGGCGCTCCGGTACTATGGGGGCGCCCTTTTTTCATTGCTCGCGTGTAAAATGGCCCCATCGATCTGAGAGGAGTGATGCGATGGGATTTGCGGCGTTTGCCGGACAAAAGTACTTGAATCTCGAGACGTTCAAGAAGAGCGGTGATGGCGTCAAGACGCCTGTGTGGTTTGCGGCCGACGCCGCCAACGATTTGGCGAGCGATGCCGCGCGGCTCTACTCCTACTCTATGGGAAACTCCGGCAAGGAGAAGCGTATTCGCAACAACGGACACGTCCGCATCGCCCCCTGCGACATGTCTGGCAAATTGTTGGGCGACTGGGTCGACGCGCGCGCGGAAATCGTCACGGGTGACGAAGCGGCGCATGCCGACCGCCTTCTGAACAAGAAATATATGCCCTGGAAACAGTTGCTGAATTTCTTCGCCTCTTTTCGCCGCCGCCCGCGCGTATGCTTTGTGATTCGCCCGGCGTGAAACGAAGCAAGGAAGCAAGTTCAATAATTAAGTTTGAGCGAGAATTGAATCTGCCGGGACGGGCCGGCGGTCCGGCTGATAATGCCAAAGCCGCTCCCGCTGACGATGTTGGAAGGCAATCCGAAGTTCACTTCGTTGAATATATTGAAAAACTCCGCGCGGAATTGCAGGTTCGCGAGTTCGCCGTTTCCGCGATGGCCGAAGGCGGTGTCCTTGATCAGCGCCAGGTCAAAATCGCGGAAGTAGTCCTCGCGCACCACGCGACTGGTGGAAAAATCCGGCATGGCGACAAGGTCGGGCCGATCCGTCCCGCCCGCGCCAACGCCGGTTTGCTGAATACCGGAATAAACGGTAAACGGCGGCCCCGTCGTCAGCGTTGTGATGTCCAGGATCTGCCAGCCTTTGGTAAGCGTTTTTCCCAGCGACTGGAGAAAGTCCACGTGCTCCAAGGGCAAGCGCTGAATCAGGCTCAGAGTGAATACGTGAGTCACATCGAAAGTGGAAGGGCCCTTGTCGGCTTTCGGGTTGAACGGATCCTGCGGCAACGTCTGCAACACAACTCCGGGACTTCCGGAAATTCCGCCGGGCACGGCGCTGGTGTCATCAATGCTTTTGGAAAAAGTGTAACTCGCTGCGTGAATCGTGCAAAAGCCGGCTCCGCCCCTCCGTAACCATTCGGTGAAAGCACGCTCGCAAGATGCACACCTACGGTGCCCACGTACGAAGCACTAAATTTAACGCTTCCGATTTCCTGGTCGATGCCCAGCGTGTCCGTGCCGATGTACCCGTTGCGGAGATGCGGATCGACGCTGATGGCCGCGAACAATTGAACTTCATTGCCAGGCGTCAACGCCGCCAAATCATTCTGGAATCGCTGCACATCCATCGGCGTATTCGCAGGCACATTGCTGCTGCTTCCGGACGGGAAGAGAAGTGTTCCTTGCGTGGTGTAGACCGGAGGAAGAGTCATCGGCACCACAGAATTCTGAAAGTTCACCGGAACGCCGGGCTTAGCGGTCACCAACGGCTGAAAAGTAAACGGGAAGGCCCCGGTGACTAAATTTTCCAGCCATAAATTGGGAAGCAGCGTCGTAATGGCGCCGCCTGCGTGAAGCGTCGTGTGCTTGGTCAAGCTGTAGTCCAACGAAAGCCGCGGGCCCCATCCATTCCAATCCATCGCATACGGAGGCTGCGGATTGTAGACGTAAATTTGTCTTGTGCCCGGAGCGAGAAAATCTGCGGCCTTGCCGTCCGGCCCAATGGGAATCGCCAGCGACGTTCGATGCTTTGCTTCCTTAATGCGACTGTTCACTTCATAGCGGAAACCGTAGTTCACGCTCAATCGAGCCGTGGCTTTCCAGGTGTCCTGAAAATAGAAATTGTAGGCCTCGCGCCGAACCGCGGCTTCATCAAACTTGTTTCCAATTGGGGTCAGGCTTGCGGCAGCCGTCACTGTGTAGGAAAAAGGTGCCGCCGTCAGAAGTCCAGTGAGGGAATCCGGCAGCGGATCTCCAGGTTGGATATCATGCTGCCCGCTGGCGGAATGAATCATCACCGGAGAATAAGCCGTGCCGCCGCCAAACGTGTAGAGCCCGTTGGGATTCAATCCGAATATCGTGGAATCGCGGTTGAATCTCAATTCCGCGCCCCATTTGAACGAGTGGGCGCCATGCGTGTAATTCATATCGTGTTTGAACTGGGAGACATTCCCATAAGAACCGAAAATAGATCCGTCAGCGGAATTGAAGCCCGCAAACAGCCCGTCGCCAAAGGCGATCGCCGGCTGCGTTTGGTTGCTGGTGAGGAATAGCGGAGTGCTTCGAATATACGCGAGAGTTGTTTGGAAGCTGAAATTCGGCGTGAGGGTGCGCGAATATCTCGCGGCCGCACTGCGCTGGTGGTCGAGGAAGTTCACTCCAAAACTGGGATCGATCGCGGTTTGATCCGGGTTTGTGGTTGGGCCGCTGACCTGGTTGCGGCTCGCGCGCAGGAACAGATTGGCTTTATCCGAGATGCGATGATCGAGACGGAATGAAGCTTGATTTGTGTTGGTTGCAACTTTGGATGACGTCGCGTAAGTGCGAGCTCCATAGGCTCCGCGAGGATCGTTCGGCAAAGGATAACGCGCCATCAATCCAGCGACGCTGCTGCTGACCGGAACCGTCAGCGTGTCGCCCGGAAATGTCGTAGTGTCGATTCCCAGTCTCTCCGCTTGCGTTGGCACTGGGAATACCTGCGTGGTCCCCAGAACTTGCCGGAATCCCTGGTACTCCGCGAAATAATACGTTTTGCCCCGCCCATCGTAAACTTTTGGTAGGAAGACCGGACCTCCATTCGTCACGCCGAACTCATTGCGTACGAAAGGCGGCAGTCGCCGCGTGTCCAAATCGCTTTTGTGGTCAAAGAAATTTCGAGCGTCGAACGCCGCATTGCGGACAAATTCGAACAAGCTCCCGTGAACAAAGTTGCTTCCGGATTTCGTAACCACGTTGGTGAAACCCGCCGCGCCGTGGCCCGTGTCCGCGGGCATCACCCCGGAGTTGGATTGCACTTCCTGGATGGCATCCACGTTGAAATTGGAAAACGTCGCGCCCCCCAGCTCGGGGTCGGTCGTGTCCGCTCCATCGATGGCGAACACCGCTGCGGACCCGCGCTGGCCGTTCACGGCAAATTGCTGCGTAAAATTCGCCGCACCGTTAGTGTCCGTCATGGTGCCGGCGGCCAGCAGCAGCAGCTTGCTGAAGTCGCGTTCATTCAGCGGCAGGCTGGATACTTCTCCGGTGGAAAGGTGCTCTCCCCCGCTGGCCTGTGGATTAGCCACGCCCTGCGTTACCATGACCCGAAGCTCCTGCCCTTGCTGCGAGAGTTGAATACTTTCTGTAAGTGTGGCTCCCTCTTTGATTACCACCGGATCCGCGGCCGTCCAAATCTTGCCTGCGGCGCTTACCGAAATTTTGTAGCTCCCCGCCGCAACGGCGATGAATACAAACTGGCCGCTACTGGACGTGCTCGCGGCATACTCCCCACTCCTGTCCGCCAAGACGAGCTTCACGGTGGCCATCCCGACAGCGTTTCCCGCCGCGTCCCGCACTACTCCGCTCCACGAACCCGTCGGAAAAGCATGAAGGGATGAAGTCAAACCAAATAAGAGCAGTGAGCAGAAGGCGCGAGCCGACACGCGGGACCTGAAGTTCATCGCCAAAGATTATACGCAGATTGATTTTCCCAACGATAGTGCTCATATCCACGCATGGCTTCTGCCTGCAGGCTCGACATCGCTTGTAAACAAGGGTTGGTATAGAATTAGCGCGTTTTCAACTCTCACGAAGGAAATCCCAATGAATAAGCTCGCTTTGCGCCAGATTCGAACTATCTCGCTAGCCCTCGCTTCCCTGGCTCTCGGCGTCGTGTTTGGACGGGCCGCGAATGACACGGCTTCCCTCCCTGCGCCCCCAGTTGCAAAGAAAGTTCCAAAGACCACGGAAATCAACGGCCACACGCTGGTGGATAACTACTACTGGCTGCGGGACAAGAAAAATCCTGAAGTGGCGGCTTATCTCGAAGCCGAGAACGCCTACACCGACGCCGTCATGAAGCCGACGGAAGCCTTGCAAAAGAAGCTGTACGACGAAATGCTCGGCCGCATCAAGGAAACCGACGTACGACGTCAGCGACGACGGCAATCTTCTCGCGTACACCACAGACAACACCGGTTTCCGGCAATTCACCCTGGCCGTAAAGGATTTGCGCACCGGAAAATTGCTAGTGGACCACGCCGAGCGCGTCGACTCTATCGCCTGGGCCAACGACAACAAGACCATCTTTTACACGACAGAAGACGCCGTTTCGAAACGCTCCAATCAGTTCTATCGCCACAACGTCGGCACCACCGGCCCCGACACCCTCGTCTTTGAAGAAAAAGACGAAAGGTTCGACATCGGCACCGGCAAGACGCGCAGCAAAGCCTACATCTTGCTCATCTCCGGCAGCCACACCACCAGCGAAGCGCGTTACATTCCCGCCGGCGAGCCCTTGGCGGAATGGAAGTTGATGGAACCCCGCAAACAGGACGTATGCTCGACGATACCGACTTCTTCAAAAACTACTACATCTCCTACGAACGGGAAAACGGGCTGCCGCAAATTCGCGTCACCAATCTGCAAAGCGGCGTGCCTCGGCGCATCGAATTCCCGGAGCCGGCTTACGTCGACTATCCGTACGTCAATCGCGAATATGACACCGCCAAGTTCCGCTACGGCTATCAGTCCTTCATCACTCCGCAATCGGTGTTTGAGTACGACCTGGCCAGCGGCAATTCCACTTTGCTCAAGCAGAAAGAAGTGCCCGGCGGATATGACCGCACGCGCTACCAAGTGGAGCGAATTTTCACTACGGCTTCCGATGGCGTGAAGATTCCTATCACCGTTGTGCACCTGAAGGGGGCCAAGCTGGATGGAAAAGGTCCGATGTATCTTACCGGCTATGGCTCGTACGGATATCCTTACGACATCAGCTTCAACTCTAACCTCTTCAGCATGGTCGATCGCGGCGTCGTATGCGCCGTAGCGCATATTCGCGGGGGCGGCGAAATGGGCAAGGCCTGGCACGACGACGGCCGCATGATGCACAAGAAAAACACCTTCACTGATTTCATCGCCTCGGCCGAATATCTGGTCGCGCAAGGATACGGTTCAAAGGACCGCTTGACGATCGAAGGACGAAGCGCTGGCGGTCTGCTCATGGGCGCTGTGCTGAATATGCGCCCGGATCTGTTTCACGCGGCGCTTGTCGGCGTTCCCTTCGTGGACGTCATGAATACCATGCTCGATGAATCGCTTCCTCTCACCGTCAGCGAGTTCGAGGAGTGGGGAAACCCCAAGGAAAAGCCCGCCTTTGATTACATGATCACCTACTCGCCGTATGACAACATCGCGGCCAAAGCGTATCCCAACATGCTGGTAAGAACTTCCTTCAACGACAGCCAGGTGATGTATTGGGAACCGGCAAAGTATGTCGCCAAGATGCGCGCGCTTCGATCCGACCACAACTCTCTTATCCTCAAAACCAATATGAACCCTGCCGGGCACGGCGGCGCTTCCGGGCGCTACGACCGCTTGCACGAAACGGCGTTCGATTACGCCTATTTCCTCACGCAAATGGGAATTCAGAACTGATGGCAGCGTGGCAGCGCCATTCTGCAACGATTAGCGCGCGATAAGCGCAGATGCAGGCGCCGAAGCTAGCGCGCGAAGAGAGTCCGCATACGGGCCGCAGGCCACGCCGCGTTCGGTGAAAATGGCGGCAATGTACCGCGCCGGAGTCACGTCAAAAGCGGGATGCGCGGCGTGCACCTCGGGTGCGATTCTAATGCCTTGAATATGCGTGACTTCTGCCGCGGAGCGCTCCTCGATGGGAATGTGCTCGCCATCCGGAATCGATAAATCAAAAGTCGAAACCGGCGCCGCGATGTAGAACGGCACGCTGTTCTCTTTCGCCAGAACCGCCATCTGATACGTGCCGATTTTATTTGCCGTGTCTCCATTCGCCGCAATGCGATCCGCGCCCGTGACGATGGCTCCCACTTTTCCCGTCTTCAAAAAGTGCCCCACCATATTGTCGGTAATCAACGTCAGCGGGATGCCGGCTTTGTACAGCTCCCACGCGGTTAGCCGCGCCCCTTGAAGGTAAGGCCGCGTTTCAGGCACCAGGACGTGGATCTTTTTCCCCTGCTCAAACGCGGTTCGAATCACGCCGAGAGCTGTACCGATTCCACCGGTCGCCAGCGCGCCAGCGTTGCATTGCGTCATCACCTGGCCTTCCCCAGGCATGAATTCCGCTCCGAATCGGCCCATGGCCTCGTCGGTCGCCTTCTTTTCGAAATGGACTTGCTGGGCTTCCTCGACCATCTTCTTTTTAATATTTCCCAAGTCTGGATTCCCGGCCGTCAATTCCGCGAACCGGCTTTTCATGCGCTCGAGCGCCCAGAAAAGGTCCACGGCCGTCGGCCGAGTCTTTGCGAGCGTCTCGCAGATTGCCGCGAATTCCCCGCGAAGCTCCTCCACGGATTTCGCGGAAGAATGCAGAACGCCCAGGGCCACGCCCATTGCCGCGGCAACGCCGATGGCCGGAGCGCCGCGGATCACCATTTCGCGGATTGCTTTGGCGACCTCGCGATAGTCGGTGTAGGTGTGGAAGATTTCTTCGCCGGGAAGTCGGCGCTGGTCGAGCATGACCACGCCCTGGTCGGTCCATTCGATCGGTTGCGCTACGTACATGCGTTCAATGTCCTTGCCAAACCCAATTGTAACGAAGCCGGCGCAGGAAGACGAACCGTTCATCTCGTCGCTCAGGGATGCGGAGGCATCTGCGTGAAACCTTTGGTCGCGATGATGGAAGTGAAAGCAATCATCGAATTGTACCCAAGGTGCAGCAGGAAACTCGCCAGAACCGTCCCGGTCCAGGCGCGCGCAAATGTAAAAATCACTCCAACAAGGGTGAGCAGGCTGACCAAGCCCCAAGTCCATCCAAGCTGCGGCGCATGCATCAGGCCAAAGAGCATACCCGTCATCAGAATACTTGTCGCTACACCCGTGCGCGTAGCGGCCGAAAACTCCATCCCGGAAAACTGAAGCACCGCCGACGTAATTCGCGCCAGCACCGGATACAAATACCCGCGAAAGACGGTTTCTTCCACCAACGGCGCAATGAGTACTGCCATGGCCATCAGCAGCATGGCGCCGGATCGATTCTTCAAGAACTCCTGGATCGGCACGCTGTCCGCATCCTTCACCCGCGAACTCGCCACCGCAACAAAAATGGATAAGCCGCAACCGGAAAGAAAATACATCCACGGACGGCCTTTGCCTTCGCCGGCATCGGACCTGAGTTTTTTCCATCCCAAAGATTGCCAGAAAGGCGAGTCGCGCAGCACCGCGAGCGTAATGTAAAGAAAAAACAGAATCAGCGCGAACCACACAACATTCATGCCGATGATCAGCCTTGGATCGGACTCGAAAAGCTGCTTGAGCTGATTTTGCGAAAGGTGTTTGTCCGCCGAAAAGTAAAGGATCACCGCGAGCTGGAGCGTAAGCAGGCTGGAAACGACAAAGAGGCCGAACACCAAAAGATGCGGCCACGACCAGGAGATCCGCAAGTCTTCCGGCAAATTGGGCGGCGGAGCTAAACCTGCCGGTGGGACAGCAACATAAGAGAGCGGGTCGGCGGCAAGTTGCTGACCGACAGGTTCGGAAGATGCAGGCTCCGCAGCCGCGACAGTTAAATTCTCTTGGCGAGAATTTTCTTCCCCGGAGCTCGGCGGATTGTCGTCAAATGCGATCATCGTTTTCCAGGGCGGCGTTTCTTGGGCCACCCGGCGGCCAGCGCGGCGGCAACCAGCGGCAAGAGCAGCTCGTGATGGCCGGTGATGGCATAGCCCCGGGATTCAGGTCCGCTGCTGCCGGGGGCGGGCACGGTAGGACGCTTCACTACATTTTGCATCGGACGGTAGTGCTGAATAAAGTCGAAATTCGCAGTAGTAATCGGCCGAAGCGGAACGCCGAAATTGCGGACTACGGAAATGGCTTTGAGAAATATTTCAGGCAGAAGAACTGCTGAGCCCCAATTGAGATACACGCCGCCGGGATGCATTTGCTGCACAAGTGCGCAGAACAAACGAAAGTCGTGATGCGTGGCATCGCCGAGCGCCGCTCCGTTGGCGGCCGGATGCATGTGCGGAATATCCGTCCCGATGGCGAGGTGAATGGTCACAGGGACGCGGTGCTGGTAAGCGGCAACGAGCACGCTGCAATCAGCGTGTTTGACATCGATGATCCCGCTCGAAAGATATTGTCCTGCCGCTTCACCATAGCCAATTCGAATGCGCTGGGATAACTTTGCGATTTCGTTGATGTACTCGCCAGTTTCGGCAGCCATGCCGAATTCGCCATCGCCCAGGCCCGCCTCGACATCTTCTGAAGTATTGCCTGCAAGCGCGATTTCAAAATCGTGGATGAGCGCCGCGCCGTTCATGGCGATGCCAGAAACAAAACCGTGTCTCATCAGGTCAATCAGCACCGCTCCGAGGCCGACTTTGATGACGTGCCCGCCAATGCCCCAGAGAACAGGCTTGCGCTGTTTGCGCGCAACGTGGATCGCGCTGAGTAGTTCTCGCAAATCTTCCACCGCAAGAATGTTTGGAAGTGAATCGAGAAATTTGGTGAGTGAGCTATTCGCGCCTGGCGGTTTTGCGAAGTCGCGGACGCTAACTTTGCTCTTACGCGACGCCAGCGGATACGTGCGCACTGCGCCAAACGTAACCGGTTGGATAGAGTAGATGCTCATGACCGAGTCAACTACTTTACTGGCAAAAGGCGAATGGGAGCAAGAATTCAGCGATTCTCATCAACACAGAAACCGCCCCGTCGGAACCACGCCGCCCAGGGCAACAATGAACGGAATATCTGCCACGCAAGAAATAACAATGCCGCCAATCCTCCAAAGGCGGTCTCGATTTTCGTTGCCGATAAACCAATGCAATGCATGTGGCGTGCGACGCACACTCGGATTCAGCAGAATTGCCATGATCGTCCACTCAATCCAGCGCACTGGAACATATGCGCCGAGATACGTGATCACGTCTTGGCTCATTCCTCTTCCAAGTACATTCGCCCAGGTGAACGCTGCAAAAAATATCACCACACCGAAGAAAAATCCCATCAGCACACGAATGAGTCCGAAGCGAATCGCACCAGCGATGAACTGTGTTTGTTCAGGGCGAAATAGACGCAGGCCAATGTAACACCACACACAATAGGCGATGAGTTTGATAAGAAGATACAGGCCGGGATTCATGGAAGCTAATTCCCCTTCAACGCCAACTCAGTGGCCAGAACCATTTCCATTACTGCCCGCAATCGAAAGAATACGAGCTAGCGCCTGGCCAGTGTAGGATTTTTTTGTGCGCGCGACGAGTTCGGGCGGACCCTGGGCTACGATGCGGCCTCCGCCTTCGCCTCCTTCCGGGCCGAGATCGATGATCCAGTCGGCCTGCTTGATGACGTCGAGATGGTGCTCGATGATCAGCACGGTGTTGCCGAGGTCCACGAGACGCTGCAAAACGTCGAGGAGTTTTCGCACATCGTCGAAGTGCAGGCCAGTTGTTGGTTCGTCGAGGATGTAAAGTGTGCGGCCGGTTTGACGTTTGGAAAGCTCTCGCGCAAGTTTGATGCGTTGCGCTTCGCCGCCGGAAAGCGTCGTAGCGGATTGGCCGAGCGTGACGTAACCGAGGCCAACTTCGACGAGCGTCGCCAGTTTCTGCTGAATCTGCGGAATATTTTCGAGAAGTTTTAGCGCGTCGCTTGAAGGCAAATTCAAAACGTCGCTGATGGACTGGCCTTTGTAGCGAACCGCGAGTGTTTCTGAATTATAGCGGCGGCCGCGGCACACTTCGCACATCACGTAAACGTCTGGAAGAAAATTCATTTCAATACGGCGCAGGCCGTCGCCCTGGCATGCTTCGCACCGGCCGCCTTTCACATTGAAGCTGAATCGGCCCGGCCGGTAGCCGCGTTCGCGCGATTCTGGAAGCATGGCGAAGAGATCGCGTATCGGCGCAAACACGCCCGTGTAAGTGGCCGGATTCGAGCGCGGCGTTCGGCCAATCGGCGCTTGATCGATTTCGATGACTTTGTCGATGTTCTCGGCGCCGAGAATTTCCCGATGCGCCGCCGGCGCTTCCGAAGAGCGATAAATCTTTTGCGCGAGCGCACGGTAGAGAATGTCGTTGACGAGCGTGGATTTGCCGGAGCCGGAGACGCCAGTGACCACCGTCAGCAAACCCAGCGGCAGTGTAATATCCACGTCCTTCAGATTGTTCGCGCTTGCGCCGAGAATCTGAATCGCTTTGCCGTTTGGACCGCGGCGCTTTTCTGGGATGGTGATTTTCGCCGCGCCACTAAGATACTGACCAGTGAGGGATGCGGCAGTGGCTTCGATGTCTGCTGGCTTGCCCTGCGCGACGAGGTAGCCGCCGGCGTTGCCCGCGCCGGGTCCGAGGTCCACGACGAAATCGGCGCGGCGGATCGTATCTTCGTCATGCTCGACAACTAGAACGGTGTTGCCGAGATTGCGGAGATGTTCGAGCGAGCCAAGCAGGCGATCATTATCACGGGAGTGGAGTCCGATGCTCGGCTCGTCAAGGACATAAAGGACGCCGCGCAGCCGCGAACCGATTTGCGTGGCCAGGCGGATGCGCTGAGCTTCGCCGCCGGAGAGAGTGGCGGCCGAGCGATCCAAGCTGAGATAGCCGAGGCCCACGGCGAGAAGAAAATCGATCCGTTCGGAAACTTCTTCGAGCGGACGCGCGGCGATCTCTTTTTGGCGCTCCGTAAGATGCTGGAGGATTTTGTCGACGGCGGGACGAGCGGAACTGAGCGAGAGCGCGGTGAAATCGGCGATGGACCAGTTGCCAAGCTTTACCGCCAGAGATTCAGGGCGCAGGCGCTTGCCGTGGCATGTCGCGCAGAGCGTTGCGGACATGTACTGTGTGATCCACTCGCGATAGGAATCGGAGTTGGACTCTTCGAGATTTCGTTCGAGGAATTTTAATATGCCCGGGAAACGGAAACCTTTGTCGCCCTTGGATTTTTTTCCTACGGAACCGTTTTCGCCCGATGCGCTCCCGTTCGACGGCGGGTAGCCGTACAAAAGCATGTTCTGGATACGTGCGGGAAATTTTTCGAAAGGCGTATCGAGATCAAAGCCGTGCGCGTACGCGCCGAGTTCCAGCGTCCGCTTCAAAATCGCGGATCCGGAACCTGGCCCAAGGCCGCCATCGAAGAGCGGGCGCGTCCAATCGGTGATAATTTTTGATGGATCGAAATCGTATTTGGACCCGAGTCCGTTGCACGCGGGGCACGCGCCATACGGTGAATTGAAACTGAACGAACGCGGCTCGAGCTGCGGAACGGAGATACCGCAATCGGGGCACGCGAGTTTTTCAGAAAAGGTGTGCTCTTTGCCGCCGACGATGGCGACGGTCACAAGCCCGCTCGCCAATTTGAGTGCGGTGGCGATGGACTGCTCAAGCCGCGCCGCGATACCCTGCTTGACCAGCAGCCGGTCGATGACGATTTCGATGGTGTGATTCTTGCGCTTATCAATGACCGGAAGATCGTCGAGCGGAACCAACTCTCCATTGATTCGCGCGCGAACATAGCCATCCTGCGCAAATTTCTCGAGTTCCTTGCGGTACGCGCCTTTGCGTCCCCGAACGATGGGCGCGAGAATCATGATGCGGTCGTCCGGCTTGCAGATTTCCCCGTGCAGGATGGATTGCACAATCTGCTCGCTGGACTGCCGCGTGATGGGGAGACCGCACTTCGGACAATGAGGCACGCCCACGGTGGCGTAAATCACGCGGAGATAATCGTAAATTTCGGTGATAGTGCCGACGGTGGAACGCGGCGAGCGCGTGGTGGTTTTTTGCTCGATGGCGATCGAAGGTGAAAGTCCTTCGATCACATCAACTTCGGGCCGCTCCATCTGGTCCAAAAACTGCCGCGCATACGCCGAGAGCGACTCGACATAGCGCCGCTGCCCTTCCGCATAAATGGTGTCAAAAGCCAGGGAGGATTTGCCCGAGCCGGAGAGTCCAGTAATGACCGTGAGGCTGTTCCGGGGAATTTCGAC
>WNFI01170330.1_pt1 | contig 15552 bp, 16 predicted proteins | sample 5400471 | NCBI WGS metagenome assembly WNFI01 (sample SAMN13153348, study PRJNA577476) | soil metagenome | isolation source: 100 cm saprolite on Douglas fir-dominated hillslope | place: USA:California | collected 2013-09-17 | reverse complement strand
CCGTGCCGAGCCGCCCCATGGGCTGGCGCGCGATGAAATCCTTGCGCGCCTGGGCGGGGTCGGGCAGGGCATTGATTCGGTCCTGCAGCGAAGGCGTGTCCACGGTGCCCGGGCAGACGGCGTTGCAGCGGATACCTTGCCGCACGAAGTCGGCGGCGATCGACTTGGTGAGGCCGATCACGGCGGCCTTGCTCGAGCCGTAGGCGAAGCGGTTGGGCAGGCCGCGGACCGAGGAGGCGACCGTGGACATGTTGATGATCGAGCCGCCGCCCTTGCGCAGCATCCCCGGGAGAAAAGCCTTGGTCGCGAGGAACATCGACGTGGCGTTGACCCTGAAGGCCAGGTTCCACTGCTCGAGGGTGCAATCGAGGATGGTGCCGTGCGGCACGATCCCCGCGCAGTTGAACAGCACGTTGACGTCGCCCGCCTCCTGGGCGGTTCTCGCGATCCCGGCCGGATCGGTGACATCGAGCACGCGCGTGCGGATGCCGTCCTTGCCCTCGATCTCCGCGAGCGTGCTTGCGTTCAGGTCGGTCGCCCAGACGCGGGCGCCTTCGCGCGCGAAGGCGAGCGCCGCGGCCCGGCCCATGCCCTGCGCGGCCGCGGTAATGAACGCGGTCTTTCCTGCCAACCTGCCCGCCATGGAAGTTCGCCTTGAGGAGAGCGAAATTATACGGCACGATACACGCCCTCGCGGTCTCCCGAGGAGGAGAAACGATGTCGGCGGTTTCGCTGCGCGGCGTGCGCAAGTCCTTCGGCTCGACCGAAGTCGTGCACGGCGTCGACATCGCGATCGCCGACGGCGAGTTCTGCGTGCTGGTCGGGCCCTCGGGCTGCGGCAAATCGACGCTGCTGCGGATGATCGCCGGCCTCGAGGAAATCAGCGCAGGGGAAATCGCGATCGGCGCTCGCGTGGTGAACACGCTGCGGCCCAAGGAGCGCGACATCGCCATGGTGTTCCAGAACTACGCGCTGTACCCGCACATGACCGTGTACGACAACATGGCGTTCAGCCTCAAGCTTGCCGGCGTGGCGAAGGATGAAGCCGAGCAGCGCGTCGCCGATGCGTCCCAGATCCTGGGATTGAACGACTATTTGCAGCGCTATCCGCGCCAGCTCTCCGGCGGGCAGCGCCAGCGCGTCGCCATGGGCCGCGCGATCGTGCGGAAGCCGCAGGTGTTCCTGTTCGACGAGCCGCTCTCCAACCTCGATGCCAAGCTGCGCGTGGCGATGCGCACCGAGATCAAGGCGCTGCACCAGCGGCTGACGACGACTTCGGTCTACGTGACGCACGACCAGATCGAGGCGATGACCATGGCCGACAGGATCGTGGTCATGAACAACGGCCGCGTCGAGCAGATCGGCTCGCCGCTCGAGCTCTACGACAATCCGGCGAATCTATTCGTCGCCGGATTCATCGGCTCGCCGGCGATGAACTTCCTGAAGGGCCGGCTCAACGGCGCAGCCGTCGCCGTCGGCAGCGGCATCAGCCTTCCCGTCAAGACGAAACTCGAATCCGGCCGCGACGTCCTGGTCGGCGTGCGGCCTGAGCACCTGGCGGTCGCGGCTGACGGCGTGCCCGCCGAGGTCGTTGTCGTCGAGCCGACGGGCGCCGATACACAGATCTTCTGCAAGCTCGCCGGGACCGACGTCACCGCAGTGGTGCGCGAGCGGCACGATTTCCGGCCCGGCGAGTCGATCCGGCTCAAGCCGCAGCTTACCTATTTGTTCGACCCGTCGAGCGGCGCTCGACTTGCCTGAGGAGAAGACATGAGTCAGTTCAAGCGTAGGGATTTTCTGAAGATGTCAGCCGGCCTGGCGGCAGGCGTGCCCCTGCTCGCGCATGGGCAGGCGAAACCGGCGGCGTTTGCCTACCGCGCGGAAAAAGGCGCGAGGCTGCGCGTGCTGCGCTGGAAGCGCTTCGTCCAGGGCGACGAAGACGCTTTCATGGCGCACACCAAGCGGTTCGAGGAGAAATTCGGCGTCCAGGTGCGCGTCGACCACGAGGGCTTCGAGGACGTCCGCCCGAAAGCGGCGGTGGCGGCGAACGTCGGATCGGGCCCGGATGTCATCTACGGCTTTTTCGACGATCCGCATCTGTACCCCGACAAGCTGGTCGACGTGACCGACGTCGCCAACTACCTGGGCGCGAAGTACGGCGGCTGGTACGACGTCTGCCGCACCTACGGCATCTCGGGCGGCAAGTGGATCGCCATTCCGCTCGGTGCCGCAGGCGCCTGCTTCACGCATCGCATCAGCCAGGTGCAGGCGGCCGGCTTCAGGGAGTTTCCCAAGGACACGGCCGGCTTCCTCGAGCTGTGCAAGGCGCTGAAGGCGAAAGGCACGCCGCCCGGGTTCGCACTGGGCAACGCCACCGGCGACGCGAATGCCTGGTGCCATTGGCTGGTGTGGGCGTTCGGCGGCAAGATGGTTGACGAGAAGAACAACGTCGTCATCAACAGCCCGGAAACCATCAAGGCGCTCGAGTACGGCAAGGAGCTCTATCAGACTTTCGTGCCGGGCACGCTGTCGTGGCTCGACCCGAACAACAACAAGGCGTTCCTCGACGGCCAGATCAGCGTCACCAACAACGGCATTTCGATTTACTACGCGGCCAAGAATGCGACCGACCCCAAGGTGAAGGAGCTGGCGCCCGACATCGGCCATGCCAACTTCCCGATCGGCCCGATCGGTCGCGCCACCGAGCTGCACCTGTTCAGCCAGGCGATGATCTTCAAGTACTCGAAGGCGCAGCAGGCGGCGAAGGCCTATGTCGCATTCATGATGGAAAAGGAGCAGTACGAGCCCTGGCAGCAGGCGGCGATCGGCTACGTCACTCAGCCGCTCAAAGCCTACGAGTCGAACCCGATCTGGACGGTCGATCCCAAGCACACGCCTTACCGCGATTGCGTCAAGAACATGACGCCGAACAGCTATGCCGGCAGGCTCGGGTACGCCTCGGCGGGAACGATGGCCGATTTCGTGATGGTGAACATGGTCGCGGAGGCGGCGAGCGGGTCCAAGAGCCCGAAGGAAGCCGCCGAACGCGCGCAAGCGCGCGCGCAGCGTTACTACAAGGTGTAACAAGATCGGGAACGGGGCCGCAAGGCCCCTTTTTTGCGCCTCCTGTGAGCGTCTCCCGCTTCTTCGACAACCGCAACACGCTCGGGGCTCTGTTCCTGCTTCCCGCGGCGGCGTTGCTGCTGGTTTTTCTCACCTATCCGCTGGGCCTCGGCACCTGGCTTGGCTTCACCAACGCCAAGATCGGCCGCGCGGGCGAATGGATCGGCCTGGAGAACTTCCAATTTCTGTTCGGCGACGCGGTCGCCCGCCTGTCGTTGTTCAATACCCTTTTCTACACGCTGGTGGCGAGCGTCTTCAAGTTCGTCCTCGGCCTATGGCTCGCGCTGCTGCTGAACAGGTCTCTTCCATTCAAGGCGGTGCTGCGCGCCGTCGTGCTGCTGCCCTTCATCGTGCCGACCGCGCTGTCCGCCCTTGCGTTCTGGTGGCTCTACGATGCGCAGTTTTCGGTGCTGTCCTGGACACTGACGAAGATGGGCCTGATCGACAGCTATATCAACTTCCTAGGCGACCCGTGGCTGGCGCGACTGTCCACCATCGCCGCGAATATCTGGCGCGGCGTGCCGTTCGTCGCCATTACCCTGCTGGCCGGATTGCAGACCATCTCGCCGTCGCTGTACGAGGCCGCGGCGCTCGACGGCGCCACCGAATGGCAGAAGTTCTGGCACGTGACGCTGCCGATGCTGACGCCGATCATCGCCGTGGTCATGACATTTTCCGTGCTGTTCACCTTCACCGACTTCCAGTTGATCTACGTGCTGACGCGCGGCGGACCGCTCAACGCCACGCACCTGATGGCGACGTTGTCGTTCCAGCGTGCGATTCTGGGCGGAGCGCTCGGCGAAGGCGCGGCGCTCGCCACCGCGATGGTGCCGTTTCTGCTGGCGGCGATCACGTTTTCCTATTTCGGCCTGCAGCGGCGTGCGTGGCAGCAGGGAGGCGCGGACAAGTGAGCGACAAGCTGCAGGAGCGGAGCGGGATGGATTACCTGCAGACGCTGCCGCGGCGCTGGATCACCATATATATACCGATGCTGGTGTTCCTGGTGGTGCTTCTTTTCCCTTTCTACTGGATGGCGATGACGGCGTTCAAGCCCAACGAGGAGTTGGTGTCGCGCGCGACCAACCCGTTCTGGATCGTGAGCCCGACGCTCGCGCACTTCGAAAAGCTGCTGTTCAGGACCGACTACCCGCAATGGATGTGGAACACCATCGTGGTGTCGGTGGTGTCGACCTTTGTATCGCTGGCTGCCAGCGTGTTCGCGGCCTACGCCATCGAGCGGCTGCGCTTCCGCGGTGCGAAGCAGACTGGGCTCGCGATTTTCCTCGCCTATCTGGTGCCGCCGTCGATCCTGTTCATTCCGCTTGCAGCGATCGTGGTCCAGCTCGGCCTGTTCGACACGCGCTGGGCGCTGATCCTCACCTATCCGACCTTCCTGATTCCGTTCTGCACCTGGCTGCTGATGGGCTATTTCCGCTCGATTCCCTTCGAGCTCGAGGAGTGCGCGTTGATCGATGGCGCCACGCGCTGGCAGATTCTGGTGAAGATCATCCTGCCGCTTGCCGTCCCCGGGCTGATCTCGGCGGGCATCTTCGCCTTCACGCTATCTTGGAACGAGTTCATCTATGCGCTGACCTTCATTTCCTCCTCGGAGACAAAGACCGTTCCGGTCGGCGTGGTCACCGAGCTTGTCGAAGGCGACGTGTACCACTGGGGTTCGCTGATGGCCGGGGCGCTGCTCGGCTCCCTGCCGGTCGCCGTGCTTTACTCCTTCTTCGTGGAGTACTACGTTTCGGGCATGACAGGGGCGGTGAAGGAGTAAATGCGGGAATGAACCAGCTCGACTTCAAGGGGCGCACGGCGATCGTCACGGGCGGCATGCAGGGCATCGGCGCGGCGATCGTGAAGCGCCTGGAGGCCTCCGGGGCGAAAGTGCGCGTGTGGGATCTCGACGGCTCGCCGAAAGTCGATGTCGCCGATGCCTCTTCCGTAAAAAGAGCCGCTGAAAGTGCACTGCAGGAGCTCGGCAAGATCGATGTCCTAGTGAACAATGCCGGCGTCGCCGGGCTGAACATGCCGACGGTGGACTACCCCATCGAGGAGTGGGAGCGTGTGCTGCGCATCAACCTCACCAGCCAGTTCCTGTGCTGCCGGGCGGTCGCGCCCCACATGGTCAAGGCGGGATACGGCCGCATCGTCAACATCGCCTCGATCGCCGGCAAGGAAGGCAATCCCAACGCGGTGGCGTATTCTGCGTCCAAGGCCGGGGTCATCTCGCTCACCAAGTCGCTCGGCAAGGAGCTGGCGCAATCGGGCGTGCTGGTGAACTGCGTGACGCCGGCGGCGGCGAAGACCGCGATCTTCGACCAGATGACCGAAACGCACATCCAGTACATGCTGTCCAAGATCCCGCTGGGGCGCTTCGTGCACGTCGAGGAGATCGCGGCGCTCGTGTGCTGGCTCGCCTCCGCGGACTGCTCGTTTTCAACCGGCGCCGTGTTCGACATTTCCGGCGGCAGGGCCACCTACTGAATGAAAAAGTCCAATCCAAGGCAGCGTTCGATCCAGTGGTTCGGGCGCCAGGACATCTACGGCTTCATCTATCGCAGCTGGATGAAGAACCGCGGCGTGCCGCAAGACATGTTCGACGGCCGCCCGGTGATCGGCATCTGCAACACCTGGTCCGAGCTGACTCCCTGCAACACGCACTTCCGCGTCCTCGCCGACCACGTGCGCCACGGCGTGCTCGACGCCGGGGGCTTTCCGCTCGAGTTCCCGGTCATGTCGCTCGGCGAGACGCTGATGCGCCCCACCGCGATGCTCTACCGCAATCTCGCCAGCATGGATGTCGAGGAGTCGATCCGCGCCAATCCGCTCGACGGCGTGGTCCTTCTCGCCGGCTGTGACAAGACGACGCCCGCCACTCTCATGGGCGCGTGCAGCGTCGACCTGCCCGCCCTCCTCGTCTCCGGCGGGCCGATGCTCTCCGGCAAGTACCACGGCAAGGACATCGGCTCGGGGACCAATACCTGGTCGATGTCGGAGGATCTGCGCGCCGGCAAGATCACGCTCGAGGAGTTCCACGAGGCCGAGTCCTGCATGCACCGCTCGCACGGCCACTGCATGACGATGGGCACCGCGTCGACGATGGCGTCGATGATCGAGGCGCTCGGCGTCGGCATGCCGGGCAACGCGGCGATTCCCGCGGTGGACGCACGCCGGTACGTTCTCGCGCGCATGGCCGGCCGGCGCATCGTCGAGCTGGTGAAGGAGAAGGTTTCCCTCTCCACGATCCTCACCAGGGACGCATTCGAGAACGCGATCCGCGCTCTGGCGGCGATCGGCGGCTCCACCAATGCAGTCATTCATCTGACCGCCCTCGCGCGCCGCATCGGCGTGGACCTGGACCTCGATGACTTCGACCGGCTCGGCCGCGGCGTGCATACGCTGGTCAATCTGATGCCCTCGGGCAAGTACCTGATGGAGGATTTCTATTACGCCGGCGGCCTGCCGGCCGTGCTGCGGGAGCTGGGCGAAAACAGCCTGCTGCACCGCGACGCGCTCACGGTCAACGGCAAGACAGTCTGGGAGAACAACAAGGACGCGCCGTGCTGGAACCGCGACGTGATCCACAGCTTGAAGTCGCCGTTCAAGAAGGACGCCGGCATCGCGGTGCTGCGCGGCAACCTCTGCCCCGAGGGCGCCATCATCAAGCCCTCCGCGGCGACGCCGAAACTCATGCAGCACCGCGCGCGCGCGGTGGCGTTCGAGAACATCGAGGACTTCCACCGCCGCATCGACGACCCCAAGCTCGACATCGACGAGAACTGCATGATGGTGCTCAAGAACTGCGGCCCCAAGGGCTATCCCGGCATGGCCGAGGTCGGCAACATGCCGCTGCCGCCCAAGCTGCTGAAGAAGGGCATCACCGACATGGTGCGCATCTCCGACGCGCGCATGAGCGGGACCGCTTACGGCACCGTGGTGCTGCACGTCTGCCCCGAAGCCGCGGCCGGCGGCGCGCTCGCGCTGGTCGAGAACGGCGACATGATCGAGCTGGACGTCGAAAAGCGCAGGCTGGTGCTCCTGGTGGCGGAAGACGTTCTTCTCAAGAGAAGAAAAGAGTGGAGGCTGCCCGCGGCGCCGCTCGAGCGCGGCTATTGGAAGCTGTACTTCGACCACGTGCTGCAGGCGAGCGAAGGCGCCGACCTCGATTTTCTCGTCGGCAAGAGCGGCGCCTTCGTGCCGCGCGACAACCATTGATGGCAGAATTTAAGCTTTATTGCTTCGCCCAGTCGGGTAACTCCTTCAAGGTCGCGCTCATGCTCAACCTGTGCGCTGCGAAGTGGGAGCCGCGGTGGGTGGATTTCTTTGGCGGCGAGACCCGAACGCCCGAGTACCGCGCGGTCAACGAAATGGGTGAGGTGCCGGTGCTCGAGCATCGCGGCAAGCGCCTCAGCCAGTCAGGCGTGATCCTGCATTACCTTGCCGCGCACTTCGGCAAATTCGCCGGCGGCAACGAGGACGAGCGACGCGAGATCCTGCGCTGGATGTTCTGGGACAACCACAAGCTCACCAGCTACATTGCCACGCTGCGCTACATGGTGCACCTGGCGAAAGTCGGCGAGCCTCAAGTGCACGACTTCCTGCGCGGGCGTATGAAGACCTCGCTGAGCCTCCTGGATTCTCACTTGCAGAATAGAAGCTTCGCTATCGGCGACAGACCGACCGTTGCCGATCTATCCTTGTGCGGCTATCTCTACTGGCCCGATGAGTTCGGCATCAGCTGGTCGGATTACCCGGGTGTCGACGCCTGGCTGGAGCGCATACGCGCGCTTCCCGGCTGGGTGCACCCTTATGAGCTGATGCCCGGGCATCCAAGAAAGGGTTGAATCACGCCGCAAGCGATCGACAACGCGACGATGTAGTGCACCGGATCGCGACGCGAGGCGTCGAGCCGGCCCCGGTACTGCGTCCTGCACGAGAAGGCGGCAAGCTGATAGATTGAGGTGTCGCAACCCCGAGAGTGAGATCCGCCATGGAAAGTCCCGGAAAGCGCCTGCGCAAGATGATCGATGCTCCCGAGATCCTGGTGCTGCCGGGCGTGTTCGACGGCTTCAGCACCCGGCTGGTCGAGCAGGCGGGGTATCCGGCGGCCTTCATCACGGGATCGGGAATCTCGGAGAGCCGCCTCGGGCAACCCGACGTCGGGATCATGGGCCTCGAGGAAAACGTCGTGGGTGCGCGCGCGCTCGCGGCGTGCACGGGGATGGCCCTCCTCGCGGACGGGGACACCGGCTATGGCAACGCGCTCAACGTGTGGCACGCGGTGCGCGCGTTCGAGCGCGCCGGCGTGGGCGGCATGATGCTCGAGGACCAGGTCTGGCCGAAGCGCTGCGGGCACATGAAGGGCAAGGAGGTCATCTCCGCGGAAGAAATGGTGCAGAAGATCCACGCCGCGGCGGAAGCGCGCGTCGATCCCGATTTCGTGATCAAGTCGCGCACCGACGTCCTGGCGACCCACGGCCTGGCGGAGGCGATCCGGCGCCTCAATCTCTATGCGGAGGCGGGTGCCGATCTCCTCTTCGCCGACGCGGCGACCTCCGTCGAGGACATCGCGGCCCTCGCGCGCAACGTTTCCAAGCCGCTCTCGGTCAACATGGGATTCGGCATCCGCCAGCGCTCCACCACGCCGCTCCTTTCCGCCGCGCAGCTGCAGGAGCTCGGTGTCGCCGCCGTGATCTATCCGCGAATGCTCACCGCCTGTGCGCTGCGCGGCATGCAGCGCGGCCTCGCGCTGCTCAGGGAATCGCTCGATTCCGGGAAGGTGGTCGACCGGCCCGACGCGCTGGTGTCCTTCGAGGAGCTGCACGAGATCATGGGCATCGATGACGTGCAGGCGCTCGAGCAGCGCTTCCTCACCGCCACGCAGCTGCAGGCCAAGTACGGCGAGAGCGGAAAGTCCGTTGTCGTCTGAAGGGATCGTGGCCGTCGATTGCCACGCGCACGTCATGCGCCGCGACCTGCCGCTCGCGCCCGACCGGCATTCCGGGCCGAAACGCGACGTGAGCGTGGAGGAATATCTCGCGACGCTTGACGAGCACGGCATTTCCCACGGCGTGCTGACGGCGCCGAGCTTCTACGGCACGGACAATTCGTTGCTCCTTGCGGCGCTCGAGGAGGCTCCCGACCGTCTGCGCGGCACCGCCATCGTGGCGCCCGAGATCGCCGAGGAACGCCTGGCCGAGATGGACCGTTTCGGCGTCGTGGGCATCCGGCTCAACTGGATCCGCCGCGACACGCTCGCGGATGTCGAGTCGCCCTCGTATCGACGATTGTTCGAACGCGTGCGCAAGCTGGACTGGCAGGTCGAAATTTACCTCGAGGGCCCGAAGCTCGCGTCCGTGTTGCCGCGCATCCGCGGCCAGGGCGTCACGGTGGTCGTGGACCATTTCGGCTCGCCCGACCCGGCGCGCGGCGTCCACTGCCCCGGGTTCCAGGAAGTGCTGCGCGGCGTGCGCAGCGGCGATACGTTCGTGAAGCTTTCGGCGCCCTATCGCCAGGGCGGCGCGGATCCTCAGGCCTATGTCGATGCGCTCCTTGAAGCCGGCGGACCCCGTCAGCTCGTCTGGGCGACCGACTGGCCGTTCGTCGGATTCGAGGGGAAGATCACCTATGCGCAGTGCGTCGGCTGGATCGAGTCATGGATCCGCGACGACGCGACGCGAAAGATCATGATGGCGGAGACGCCGGCGAAGCTGTTTCATTTCGAGGGGGAACCATGATGAATGCGCGGCAATCGCGGTTGTGCGCGAGTCTCTTCTTCGCGGCAACCGCATTCGCGGCCCAGGCCGCGGAGGTCCTCAAGGTCATCGTGCCGACGCCGCCCGGCGGCGGCACGGACGGATACTTCCGCGTCCTCGTGAAGGAAGCCGAGCCGCTGCTCAACGAGACGATCCTCATCAACAATGTGCCCGGCGCGGGCGGCGCGATCGGCGTGGCGCAGCTGGTGCGGGCGACACCCGACGGCCGGACGGTCGCCGGGGTCTGGCTGGGGCCGATCACGGTCGCTCCCAACACCTCGAAGGTGCCGTACACGCCGAACGATTACGTGCCGATCATCCAGATGTCGAGCGCGCCCTACGTGATGTGCGTCCACCCCGAGTTCCCGGCGAGCGATGGGGGCAGCTTGATCGCGGCGCTACGCAAGAACCCGGACAAGTACACCTACGGCCACGACGGCGCCGGCGGCCCGGGCCACCTGGGCACCGCCCGCATCCTGCGAGCGATGCAGGCTACCGCGCGCGATATCCCGTTCAAGGGCGCCGGCGACACGCTCACCGCCTTCCTCGGCAAGCACATCGACATCTACGTGGGCTCCATCCCCCCGATCCGCGAGCACCAGCGCAGCGGGAAGGCGAAGTGCGTGCTGGTCACATCCGCCGACCGCATCGCCGCATTGCCGAACACCTGGGCCCTTCGCGACCTCGGCATTCCGAACGAGGAGACAATCCTGTGGCGCGCGCTGATCGCTCCCAGGGGCACGCCGCCGGAGCGCATCGCCAAGCTGGAAAACGCATTCGAGAAGGCGGCGAACTCGCGCGCGGCGCGCAAGTTCCTCGAGGACGCGGGCGAGCAGGTGGCGATCAAGAAAGGCGCTGCCCTGCGCAAGGCCATCGACACCGAATACGAGGCGATGGGCGCGGTGGCGAAGTCGTTGAAACTCAGCCCCAACTGAAGGACTTCACTCGTCCTGGACGCAGCGGCGCTGCGCGCGAAAAAGCCAGATCGCCTTCACCGTTCACGGCCTTACCAGCCAGCGAACGACGCTGTAATGCGCCGCGGCGAGCTGTTGCGGAAGCTCCAGGTGCCCGTAATGCGTCATCGGCAGGTCCCAGTTGATCAAGCGTACCTGCGCGTCCGGATTTTTCGCCCGGTATTCGTTCGCGATGAACACCTCGATGCTTCTCATCGGTTCCTCGGCATTCCAGTGGTTGCGGTCGAGTTTCGCCGTCGTCCAGACCATGCGCTGGAAACCGTCCATGCGGGTGAAATTGGTGGCGTAGAGATCCTTCTCGACGTCCTCGACGGCGATGCGCCAGGGATTGCCAGTGCGCTTGAGCAGGGATTCGATCTCGTTCTCTGTCCACGCCTTTTCTCCGAGGTCGGTCCCGTGCTCGAGGTTCTGCAGCTGCTGCTTGAAGTTGGGACGCCGGCGCGCCTCCGCCGCGAGCCAGCGTTCGGCGATCTGAAGGTGCGTCATGCCCGCTTCGTAGAGCGGGTTGAGAAAGCCGCTGTAGCCGCGGGCGTAGCTCGGCGGGTCGCGTCGTTCCAGAACGTGGAGCGGCGTCTTTCCCGCCTGGCTGGAAGCGCCGGCACGGGCCACGATTTCCTTGCCCCTGACCTTGCGCAACAGCTCGAGCCGCGCAGGTCCCCCGCTGCCCCAGCCCAGGTAACGACCCTTGAGCCGGGCGCGCAGGTCTGGATCCTCATAGGCGAGCATCGAAAGCTCGCCGGAGGTCGAATGCCCGATCAGCAGAATGTCGCCCGACGTGTGCCTGGTCACCAGCGCCTTCAGCCCCTGCAGGATCAGGCTGTTAGTGTAGATGGCGTTGCGCATCTCGTACTCGTCCATGGCGAGATCGCGATCGAGCAAATAGGCAGGCTGGCGCCTGGCGTCCAGGACCGGCAGGTCCCAGCCGCCATATTTGAAGTTGCCGGAAATGGTCACGATCATGACGTTGAGCTTCTGCGCCAGGTATTGCGCCCAGCCGGGACGGTTCTTCAGGTCGACGTAGAATTCGTAGAAATTCGCCGCGCCGCCGTTGATGATGATGAACCACGGGTAATTTTTCGCCTCCGGATTGAGGCTGGTGAGGCGCAGGGCCGTGATGTCCCAATCGAAGTTGTAGCGGCGAAAACGCTCAACGATCCAGTCTGCCTTGTAGCCGAGCTGCTGCGCGGGAAGCCTGGCGACGTCGCGCGGATCGAAGGCGCCGCCGTCAGCCTTCCCTGCCAGCGCGGTAATCGATCTTCCGCCGTCCGGCAGATCGAGGCCCGCGCCGAGGGCGCGCAAGTCGGACTCCGCCAGCAAGACGTACGCCGCCTTCCCGTCGTCGAGCAGAGTCCAGATCTTCTGTTCGAGACCTTGGGATTGCGCCAGGATGAATCCGGCCGGAAGGATTGCCGCGAAAAGAGCGAGGACCGCGCCGCAGCCTTTCTTCATGTTGGTGTCTCCCCCGTGAAAACCGGTGGCCGCCCCGGTTTGAGGTCACAAATTATGGGATTAATGGATCTCTCGCGCCGGGCGGCCTTCATTTCTTCCATTTGATGGAGCAGCCGATCGACGCGATCTGCTCCTTTGGGCCGTTGCCGGTGTTGGCGATCTGCAACATCGCCTCGAACAGCTCGCGGCGCGCGTTCGACACCGGATCGCGGCGCGAGGCGTCGAGCCGGCCGCGGTACTGCAGCTCCAGCCCGGCATTGAAGCCGAAGAAATCCGGCGTGCACGCCGCGCCGTAGGCACGCGCCACATCCTGCGTCTCGTCGAGAAGATAGGGAAACGGAAAACCTTTTTCGCGGGCGATGCGCTTCATGTTCTCGAAGGAGTCCTCCGGATACTCGGTGGGATCGTTCGACATCACGGCTACAGCGCCGACACCCTGTGCAGAGAGGTCCCTGCAGTCGCGGACAATGCGGTCGATGACCGCCTTGACGTACGGACAATGGTTGCAGATGAACATCACCACCAGCCCGTTCGGGCCGCGCACCGCGGCGAGGTCGTGGCGCTTGCCGTCGACGCCCAGCAGATCGAAGTCCGGCGCCTTCATGTAAAAATCCTACCATGAAGGATACGGCTGCCCGCGCCCCGCGCTTTTACGTGGACGCTGCGCTGCGCGCCGGCGGCGCTTGCGTGCTGCGCAGGGCGTATCCTCCGGCGAGCGCATGGACTTTACGGTGCGCAAGGCGGTCGAGCTGGGCGTGGCCGAGATCAGGCCGGTGCTGGCGGCGGCGTCCGTAGCGCGGCCCAAGGGCGAGCGCGCGGCGGCGCGCCATGCTCACTGGCAAAGCATCGCGATCTCCGCTTGCGAGCAATGCGGGCGCAACCAGATACCCAGGATTTGGCCGCTCTTGCCGGCGATCGATTACCCAGAAGAAAGCGGCGTAAAGATTCTGCTGTCGCCGCGGGCCGAGCTGGCTTTCTCCGAGGTGAGCAAAAGAATCGAAAATGCCGCGACCATCGCAGCCGGGCCGGAGGCCGGATTCAACGCCGAAGAAGAAGCCGCTTTCGCGCGCAACGGCTTCGTGCCGGCCAGGCTCGGGCCGCGCGTCCTGCGCACCGAGACCGCGGCGCTCGCCGCGCTCGCCGCGTTCGGCGCGTTGCGGGGAGACTTCTAGCGAGCACCGCGTAGAATTTAAAAAAACTACAACTCGGGGAGCCCATGCCCGCACCGCAACACCCGGAAGCCTTCGTACGCTGGCTGCGCCAGGTCACGCCCTACGTGCACGCCTTCCGCGGGCGCACCTTCGTCGTCGGCTTCGGCGGCGAGATGTTCGCCGAGCGCACGCGCTTCGCGAGCTTCATTCACGACGTGAATCTGCTCGCCGCCCTCGGCATCCGGCTGGTGCTGGTGCCCGGCGCCCGGCCGCAGATCGAGGCCGAGCTGAAGGCAAAGGGCTTGCGCTCGCGCTACGCGCAGGGCCTGAGGATCACGGACGACGCGGCGCTGATGGCGGTGAAGCACGCCGCCGGCGTGCTGCGCGTGGAGCTCGAGGCCCAGCTGTCCCAGGGGCTTCCGGGCTCGCCGATGGCCGGGGCGCAGATTCGGGTCGCCTCGGGCAACTTCATCACCGCGCGCCCGATCGGCGTGCTGAAGGGGACGGATTTCCAGTTCACGGGAACGGTGCGCAAGGTCGACGCCGCCGCGATCGCGCGACGGCTCGACGCCGGAGAAGTGGTGCTGGTGCCGCACATCGGCTACTCGCAGACCGGCGAGGTCTTCAATCTGGCGTGGGAGGATATCGCCGAAAACGTCGCCGTGTCGCTCAAGGCCGACAAGCTGCTTTTGTACACGGACCGGCTGCCCACGAATCGAAAGGGCGAGGTGCTGGGCGAGCTGACGGCGCGCGAAGCCGAAACGCTCGCGAAGAAAGCCCCGCTCACGCCGCAGAGCGCTCGCGCCATCGAGCACGCCGTGCGTGCCGTCGGTGGCGGCGTCGCGCGCGCGCACGTAATCACGCGCAGCGTGCGGGGCGCGCTGCTGCTCGAGCTGTTTACCCACACCGGCGTCGGCACGATGATCACGGCGGATGCAGTGGAAAAGCTGCGCCCGGCACGCATCGAGGACGTGCGCGGCATGCTCGAGTTGATCGAGCCGCTGGAGGCCGAGGGCACGCTGGTGAAGCGCAGCCGCGAGCTGCTGGAGGCCGAGATCGGCAACTTCCTGGTGGTGGAACACGACGGCACGATCGTCGGCTGCGCGGCGCTGTATCCGATCCCCGAGCAGAAGAGCGCGGAATTCGCTTGCCTGGCCGTGGCCGGGGAGTACCGGGACGCGGGCTACGGCGAGCGGCTGCTCCAGGCCTGCGAGGAGCGCGCCAAGGCGCTGCGCCTGCGGCGGCTTTTCGCGCTCACCACCAGCGCCGCCCACTGGTTCCTCGGGCAGGGGTTCCGCGCCGCCGACGTGTCGGCCCTGCCGCAGCGCCGCCAGGCGCTCTACAACTGGCGCCGCGGCTCGAAGGTGTTCCTCAAGAGAATATAATTCGCGCCATGGCGCGAATGGTGAAGTGCGTGAAGCTCGGCCGCGAGGCCGAAGGGCTCGCTTTCCCGCCCTACCCCGGGGCGCTCGGCCAGCGGATCTGGGAGAACGTGTCGAAGGAAGCCTGGCAGCAATGGCTGAAGCACCAGACCATGCTGGTGAACGAGAACCGGCTTAACCTCGCCGATCCCAAGGCCCGCAAGTACCTGATGGAGCAGACCGAGCGCCACTTCTTCGGCGAAGGCGCCGAGGTGGCGTCCGGGTACGTCCCGCCTAAAGAGCAATAGTTCGGACCCCGGAAGCCGTAGCGAGCAGCAGCACGTCGGCCGGCCGCCGCGCGAAGATGCCGTTCGTCACCAGGCCGGCGATATTGTTGAGCTCGGCCTCGAGTTTGGGCGGGTCGAGCAGCGTCAGGCCGTGGCAATCGATGATCAGGTTGCCGTTGTCGGTCTTGAAGTTCTCGCGCAGCACCGGCTGCGCGCCCCGCTTCAGCATCTCGCGGCCGACGTAGCTGCGCGCCATCGGGACCACCTCGAGCGGCAGCGGGAACCTGCCGAGCACCGGCACGAGCTTCGAGGCGTCGCAGATGCAGACGAACTTCTGCGCCACCGCGGCGACGATCTTCTCGCGCGTCAGCGCGCCGCCGCCGCCCTTGATCATGTGCAGGTGCTCGGTGACCTCGTCGGCGCCGTCGACGTAGACCGGCAGCTCG
>WNFI01460745.1_pt1 | contig 15553 bp, 14 predicted proteins | sample 5400471 | NCBI WGS metagenome assembly WNFI01 (sample SAMN13153348, study PRJNA577476) | soil metagenome | isolation source: 100 cm saprolite on Douglas fir-dominated hillslope | place: USA:California | collected 2013-09-17 | reverse complement strand
AATGGCCTTATAGAGGGCATTATCACCACGCTCGGGGGCGCTGGCATGGCAGCTACGCCCTTTAAAGGTCACGCTGATCTCAGTCCGCCCACGATGGCCACGATAAATATCCATTTCGGTGGATTCGCCTACGACCACAAAATCAGGGCGCATACCTTCATGCTCAACCAGGGCATTGCCGGAAATACCGTCGCACCACTCCTCCATATTGCCAAAATAATAGAGCGTCCAATCCTTTGCCAGGCCCAATTTCTTGAGCGTCGCCATGGCATAGAGCATAGGGGGGGTGGAGCATTTCTCATCGCCAGCGCCAAGGCCGTAAATGATGCCGTCCTCGACCTTACCCTTAAAGGGGTCCCACTGCCACTGGCTGGCATCGGCAATGCTGACCGTGTCCAGGTGACTATCGTAGAGTAGCGTGCGCGGACCATTACCAATACGCCCCAGGATATTGCCCATGGAATCGCGACGCACTTCATCGAAACCGAGATCGGCCATACGCGCACCCACAGCGTCACCAACTGGACCAAGCTGGCTGTCATAGCTAGGAATGGCTATGATGTCGCGCAGAAACTGAAGCATGGCGTCATGATGCTGCGCCAGTTCCTGCTGGACTGCATGTTGCGTTTCTCGCATATTCATCAACATTATTACTCCTCATTCAAGAAAAAACTTGCTATATAAAAAGGTATTCTATATTCACATAAGGGACTCTTTATATTCTTTGCCATAGGGCCTGTGAAAGTTCCCTGGCCTGGGCATGGATACGCGCTTCATCAATAGTAAGCAATTGCCGGTCACGCATGAGCCATCGCCCGGCAACCATAGTTGAGTTAACATGTTGAGCATCCATACCAAAAATCAGGTGCCAGGGGAAATTGCCACTGCTAAGCGGCGTCGGCGGTAGATAATCAAGCAGCACAAGATCTGCGGCAGCCCCCACTTTCAATACTCCTACCGTAGGGAAATCAGAGCTGAAGGGACTGAAAACGGCTTTTATGATCTGGGCGTTACGTGAAAATGCCATCTGCAACACCACGTCGCCTGGCATGACACGAGGATCGCTCAGGACTAACTTATGTATCAGGTAGGCTGCTTTCATCTCCTGCATCATGTTCATACTAAAGCCATCGTTGCCCAGGCCAACATTAACGCCCGCGCGCAGCATCTCCTCAACAGGAGCTCGTCCAACGGCATTGTTCATATTTGAGCGAGGATTATGCACGCTGTGAGTGTGAGTAGCTGCCAAACGACCGATTTCACCACTGTTGACGTGGACGCAGTGAGCGGCAATGCTGAGCGGCCCGAGGATAGCGTTAGCTTCCAGGCGCTCGGCAACACGTTGGGCATAGCTCGCCAGGCTGTCGTCTTCATCTGAGCTATCTTCGGCGACATGAATATGAAAGCCTACGCCCAGGTCGGCTCCCCCTGCGGCGCAACGCTCTAGCGTAGCAGGGCTAAGCGTAAAGGAGGCATGCAGGCCATAACTGGCGGCGATTCTACCCTCCTCCGCTTGTTGACGGCGCTGCACACGCAGTGAGCGGATGAAACGTTCATTTTCGCGGATACCCGCCTCAATAACCGCCGAACCATCGCGATCTGAGACTTCGTAAGCGAGACAGGCACGTATGCCAGCCTGCTCCACCACATCAGCAATGATATCAAGGCTGCCATCGACAGCGTTGGGACTGGCATGATGGTCAACCACGCAGGTTGTGCCATGGCGAATGGCGTCAGCCATGAAAAGCTCTGCGCTGGCACGCGTATCTTCCAGGGTGAGTTGTTTATCCAGGCGCCACCACAGGCGTTCAAGGATTTGGGGAAAGTTACGTGGCGCTTCGCCGGGAATTGCCATACCGCGCGCCAACGCACTATAAAAGTGCGTGTGCGTACAGAGAAATCCTGGCATGATCAGACCCCCATTGGCATCGACATACTGAGCAATAGGATACTGCTGGCGCAGGGCGCTACTAGCGCCAATAGCCGCGACGCGATCTCCGTGGACAAGGACGGCTCCATGTTCGATCAACTGGTTATCTGCGTCAAGCGTGACCACAGTTCCGTTACCTATAAGGATGTCTGACATGGGTTTCCTATCCTTTCATCACATCTTCTTCGCTACCTCAAACCAGAGCGCACCACTCGTTCCACCATAGACATACCCTCTGCGCCTTTCTCAATAAGTATCACGCTGCCTGCGGTTTCTGCTATGGCATCAATGCTTTTGAGGCCACTACCGGTTACAAGTAGGACGACGCACTCATCGTGGGCAATTTTGCCTTCCTCAAGCAGGCGCAAGAGACCGGCATAACTCGCAGCACCCGAGGGTTCAGCAAAAACACCCGTTAGTCGCGCCAATCCCTTCTGTGCAGCCAGAATTTCTGCGTCGCTGACGGTTATGCCAAAACCACCACTGGCACGAATATGCTGGACGGCCATAGCTCCATTGCGCGGCATGCCAACACAGATACCATCGGCAATCGTATGAGCCGGATAGGGACGCACGATACCATCTCCTGCTAGAGCGCGGGCGATAGCAGGAGAGCCTTCGGCCTGAATGGCAACCAGGCGCGGAATGCGGCCGATCATTCCCAGGTGATAGAAGTCCTCAAAACCACGATACACACCACTGATGATGCATCCATCGCCGGTAGGGACAAGTACAGTATCCGGCACCTGCCACTGCAATTGTTCGGCGATCTCCAGGCCGACAGTCTTTTTGCCCTCTACCAGGTAGGGGTTATAGCCTGTATTGCGGTTATACCAACCAAAGCTGTGACATGCCTCAATGCACAGGTCAAAGGCATCATCATAGCTACCCTGCACAGCAAAAACATGGGCACCGCACATAAGCAATTGAATGATTTTAGCTCGGGGGGCATTGTGCGGCACAAAGATATAACACGCTAGACCAAGTGAAGCAGCCTGTACAGCCAGGGATGAGGCAGCATTACCTGTGGACGCGCAGGCTACGATTTTTCCCTCTGCCCGCATAACAGCGATAATACTGGCGCGATCTTTCAGCGAGGCGCTTGGATTACGTGTATCATCTTTCAGCCAGAGATCGTGCATGCCAAGATAACGACGCAGCCGGTTAACCGGATACAGGGGCGTCCCACCTACAGCAAGTGGAGGTGTATCTACATGGCTATATGAAATAGGCAGCAGTGGGCGAAAGCGCCACATGCTTTGCTCATGATTTTGTGCCAGTTGAGTACGGCTTATATGGGGCGCGATCTGCTCGTAGTCATAATGGACTGCCAGCACGCCTGATGGCCCGCAAGCTGGACAGGTATATACTACTTCGGCGGGATCATAGGAGGTTCCACAAAGAACGCATTGTAGATGTTTGATATGATTGAGTGTGTTCATATATTTTATTTCACGTCTAATAACCCAGGTCATGATCAGTGGTAGGTATTCACAAGCAGGGCGGTGTCCCAGGGCGGGGGCAAGCCCCGCCCCTACTATACACGATGCGGCTTGAGAGGCGCTTTCGTGTATAGTAGGTGCATCCCTTGCGGGTGCCCTGGCCCGCGCGGTCGCCTTGGCCCTAAAGTCCGCGCCTATGGGGGCATCCCCTTGCGGGGTTCCTATTTAGCGAATGATCTCAAGTTTGACGCTCGCCAATTTGGCTTTGTCTGCATCACTGATGGGATGTTCACGGTCCGGCACTTCAAGATCTGTCGTCACACCACACAATTCCGTTGAGAAGTAGCGCAAACCATTATCGTTGATAAGCGTAACGATCATACCAATATCCGGATAGCGCCGGGCCACTTTCAAGGCAGCGGCAACATTACAGCCTGAGGAGATACCACAGAAGATACCCTCTTCGCGTGCCAGGCGGCGAGCCATCTCCAGGGCTTCATCAGAGGTTGTGGTAACAACGCCATCCAGGTATGCTACCTGTAGCACTTCGGGAATAAAGCCATCGCCGATGCCCTCAATTTTATGAGCGCCCCACGATCCACCCGCCAGGATGTCGCATTCATCGGGTTCCGCGGCGAATACTTTAATGTTGGGATTCTGCTGTTTCAGGTACTTAGATGCACCGGTGACCGTGCCTCCGGTACCCTGCGAAAGCACAAGAGCGCCAATCTTGCCTTCCGTCTGTTCCCAGATTTCCGGCCCGGTCGTACGATAGTGGGCCTCGGTATTATCGATGTTGACGAACTGACCTACCTCCCAATATTTGCCAGGAGCAGACGCTTTGAGTTCTTTGACCTTGTCAATCACCAGGTCTACGTCGCTTTCAGCGCCAGGGGTGAGTACCAGTTCGGCGCCATAGGCGCGAATGGTTTTCTTGCGCTCATCGCTCATCCCTTCGGGCATGACGATAACGACAGGATAACCCTTTGCAGCTCCCACGCACGAGGTTGCAATGCCTGTATTGCCAGTAGTTCCCTCGATAATGCTCATACCCGGGCGCAGGTCACCACGTCGCTCGGCCTCCGCAACGAGAAAGGGTAAAATACGATCTTTGACGCTGCCACTTGGGCTAAAATATTCGATCTTGGCTACGATGGTTGGTTTGACATCGCCAACTACGCGATGCAGGCGCACCATCGGGGTCATGGTAGCTGTATCAAGAATGCTTTCAACGATATGTGCACGTCGATTCCAATTGACCATGCGATAAATTCTCCTTAAGGTCCTTGCCATTTAGCGCTGTGCGTTTTGTGTTTGAGCGTGAATGGCACGCAAAACACGTTCGGGTGTGAGCGGTATCTGGTTTATACGTATGCCAATGGCATCAGCCACAGCGTTGGCAACGGCCGGGGCCATGCCATCGATGGGTATTTCAGCGATAGCTTTGACGCCAAAAGGTCCGAAAGGGTCGTGTGTCTCAACTAAATACGACTCCATGTGTGGCATATCTACGGCGCTGTAGATGCGATAGTCGCTGAGATTGGTCGTGAGCAAGGCTCCCTGCTGATCGTATACCATCTCCTCGCAGACACCATAGCCCAGTGCCTGGGTTGAGCCGCCCTCGATTTGACCTTCAGCCATGATGGGATTAACGACGCGTCCGGCATCAACGGCTGAGATCGCTTTGACGACGCGCACGACACCTGTCTCTGTATCTACCTCTACCTCTGCCCCCTGCGCAGCAAAAGGTGGAGGCGAATTGTAGCTCATCCAGGAAGCGGTCGACATGATCTGCTGCTGGTTCTCAACATGCAAGGAGTGCAAAGCAACCTGCGAGACAGTGACGGTTTGCCCGCTGGGAGCGGTGATAATACGGTTGTTAATGGTCAGGCTGGCAGGATCAGCCTTGAGCATGCGACCCGCAACATCCAGGATTTGCATACGCACCTGCTCAGCCGCTTTTTTCGCTGCGCCACCGCTGATATAGGTTGTAGAGGAAGCATAAGCTCCTGTGTCAAAGGGGGCAAAGTCGGTGTCGGAAGAGTGAATAACGATATCTTCCATGCGTACCCCCAAAACTTCGGCGGCAATCTGGGCAATGACAGTATCCGAGCCGGTACCAATATCAGTGGCACCCACCAGGACATTGAATGAACCATCATCATTGAGCTTGATACTGGCTCCTCCCATATCGAGACCGGGGATGGCCGTGCCGTGCATTGCCAGGGCGACGCCAACTCCATGGCGGAAGCGACCTGTACCACCCTTGCCGCGCTTCTCCTGCCAGTTGAGCTTATCTTCTACAATCTGCAAGCATTGAGGAAGACCACAGCTTTCGATGATCTGGGCGTGCCCCTCTTTGCCCTCACCAAGGGCCTGAGCCAGGGGATTTTCATCGCCTTCTTTCAGCCAGTTCTTGCGGCGTAGTTGCAGTGCGTCCATACCTAGCTGCCTGGCTATCTCGTCGATATGACTTTCCAGGGCAAAGAAACCCTGGGGTACGCCATAGCCACGAAAAGCTCCCGCTGGCGGAAGATTGGTGTAGACGACTTCGGCCTCAAAACGAATGTTGGGACAAGGATAAAGGGGCAAAGTTTTCGAGCCAGTATTACTCTGCACGGTAAGCGAATGAGTGCCATAAGCTCCCGTATTGGCGAGCAGCGTCATTTGATTGGCGATAATAGTGCCATCCCGCTTGACCCCAGTTTTCATACGCAAAATCTGTGGATGGCGTGAACGGCTACTGCGGAACTCTTCAGCGCGTGAAAATTCCAGCTTGACCGGTCGATCTGTGGCAATGGTCAGCAAGGCACAGATATCTTCGAGCAGAACCTCTTGCTTGACCCCGAAGCCGCCCCCAATACGCGGCTTGACGACACGAATGCGCCGCGGAGACAGGCCAATGACCGGTGAGATAATACGGCGTACATGGTAGGGTACCTGCGTACTGGTACGTACTACCAGGCGGTCATCTTCATCCCAGTAAGTGATGACGATATGATTTTCAATGGGCGTCTGCTGCACCTGCGGAACAATATATTCTCCTTCAACAACCAGGTCAGACTCTGCAAAGCCACGCTCAACGTTACCCACCTCGGCATGGAGATGAGCGGCAATATTGCGCGTGGCATCGTGAATACGATACGACTCCGGTTCGGGGTGAATACGTGGCGCGTTGGGATTCATGGACTGGCGCGGATCAAGGACAGCCGGCAGGACTTCGTAATTGACCTTAATTAAGCTTAAGGCTTGCTCAGCAAGTTCGGGTGTTTCAGCCGCTACTGCTGCGACACGATCACCAACAAAACGGACCATATAGTCCAGGCAGTACTGATCATGTGGCCCTGGCTCTGGCCAGGATTGTCCGGCGGTGGTATACGGAACGCGCGGAACATCTTTATATGTCAACACAGCATGAACGCCAGGAAGTGCTCGCGCGGAACATCTTTATATGTCAACACAGCATGAACGCCAGGAAGTGCTCGCGCCTCAGAAGCATCTATATCGCGAATAATAGCATGAGCATGGGGACTGGTCAGGAGGCGTCCATGCAGCATGTCACGCAGTTCAATGTCGTCAACGAAAGCGGGTTTGCCGGTCACGAGCTTGACGGCATCCACTTTGCGCTCAGGCTTGCCCACAATACTGAGATCGGTTGAGGTGCGTGTATCAACAAGTGTAGCTGTGCCTCCAGAAGTATCTGGAGGTGTAAATGGCGGCCTTGCATTGCCTCCATCAGCGGGGTTACCTGCACCGTATTCGGCATACTCTAAAGGAGAACGACCAGGGTCCCAGGCCTTAAAGTTTTCATTGGAGCCTGGACTACTGATGGGGGCTACCGTCTCACCGCGCAGAATGGCGGCAGCGCGCAAGACAGCCTGGACAGGCTTCACATAACCAGTGCAGCGACAGAGATTACCAGATAAAGCATCACGCACCTCCTCTTCAGACGGACGCGGATTGCTTTTCAGCAGTGCTTGAGCAGAAAGCAGCATACCGGGAGTACAGAAGCCACACTGGATAGCCCCTGTATCCACAAAGGCTTCTTGTAGTGGATGAAGTTTACGGGCAGATCCCAGGCTCTCAACAGTAGTAAGTGTACAGCCCCCAGCCTGTGCCGCGAGCATAACACAGCTTGGGCGCGGTACACCGTCAACCAGGACAGTGCAGGCACCACATTCGCCTGTCTCACAGCCATGCTTGACACCAAAATAACCTTCCTGGCGCAGCACCGTCATTAATGCTTCATTGGGAGCAACTTCCAGGCTTTTGATCATTCCATTAATACGTAGTTCCAGTTCCATATCTTTATTTGCCCCCTTCAGACGCAATACGGTTTTGCCAGCGCGCAACGTTGGTAGCCTCTTCAAATACACGATAAGCAAGATTTCTACCACTGATCCAGCGATACGCGTTACTCGCCCTGAAATCAGACGGCGGACGGAAATTCGCCATACTTTCCTGTAAGGCATTCATTAGCTGTTGAGAAGGGCTGGCGAAGTTGATAATGGGTTGTCCTTCAAGCTGTCTTTCAAACGCCTGCAGATGCACAGGCTCCATATTGACGCCTCCCAAAGCCAGGCGTACGCGCTGATAGGTGTCATCCTTTATTTGCACAAGGCACGCAGCATTTAAGAGAGCCACATCGGTTGGAGTTCGTCCCACACGCATGAATGACGCCCCGCAGCTAGCAGCCGGACGAGGAACAACAATTTCGATGATCAGTTCGCTGGGACGGCGTTCGCTATTGAAAGATGTAAAGGGAACACGCCGCTCTTGTTTGCCTTTATAAGTAACGCCAGACAGGGATAGACCTGGATGCTCCACTGTACCGCCGCTGAGATTGACCTGTGTTTTAGAGCCAGAACGCATGACAACGGCCGCATCCGTCACGGCAAGCGCAGTCAGTAGATCGGCTTGCGAAGCGTTCCAGGCACCAAGCGTACCACCTATGGTCGCACTGTTGCGGATCAGGCGTGAGAAAGACGAGGCTAGCGCTGCTCGGACCAGCAGGCCAGCTGCGAAATTTTTTAACACGGGCGATTCTACCATACCTTGTAGAGTAGTCATCGCACCAATATGGATACTTTGAGCATCTTCGGAGATATAGGCCAGTTGGAGATCGCGCAGATCAACAACAGCCTGAATACTATCATCTTTGTGACCAAGCAAATAAGTGCCGCCCGCAAGCGGAACGGTCTTTACATCTGTGCGTGAAAGCAACATCAATGCATCATCTAAATGCTCCGCCCAATGATATTCAAAAAGATTTAACAGCATGATACCTCACCTCTGTAGCGGCAGCAATGTAAACGTTTCAACATCAATCAAACCTTGATCAGTCAGTTTTAGGGAGGGTATAACCGAGAGTGAGAGAAAACTGAGTGTCATAAACGGGTGATCGAGGACACAACCCAGTTCTTCAGCAACAGCATCGAGCTTGCGCAGTTGCTCAACAAGCTCAGCAGCAGGCAGCGGTGAGACCAGTCCGCCATAGGGCAATGGCACGCTGGCAAGCACTTCACCATCGACGACACAGGCAAAGCCACCTCCCATCTCCTGCAGGGTATACGCCGCTTTGAGAATATCGCTATCGCGGACGCCTGCAATAACCAGGTTATGAGCATCATGGGCAACGCTGGATGCCAACGCTCCCTTACGCAGACCAAAACCCTTGACCAGGCCCAAACCGACATGTCCACTGGCGTGATGCCGCTCAATGACCGCGAGCTTTAGCAGATCACGCGAGGGATCGGCCATAATCTCGCCATCACGGACAAGGGCTTCTGCTTGTAGATGCCTGGTGGTAATCTGTCCAGGCTCGATCCCTACAACTTCAACCAGGCCTGGTTGCCCGGGTATGCGCAAGTCATCTTCACGTATGTTACCAATATGTACAGTGTTAGTAACGCCTGTAAGTGCCATAGTGGGCACATCAACCAGCAGCTGACCATTCTGAGCCACCAGGACACCATCTTTATACACCGATTCGACCTGAAATGCATCCAGGTCATCAAGTAGAACGAGGTCCGCAACAAAGCCAGGCGCGATAGCTCCACGATTATAGAGGCGAAAATACTGGGCAGTATTATAGGATGCAAGGCGAATAGCCTCGACAGCATCAAGTCCAAGCTCGATAGCGCGGCGCACCATCGAGTCAATGTGCCCACGTGTAGTCAGGTCCAGGGGATCACGATCATCGGTAACAAAGAAGGCACGCGGCGGATGCAATTCTTTGACCAGTGGGAGCAGGGCATCGAGATTACAAGCAGCCGAGCCTTCACGTATTTATGTTGTTGGGTAGCAGTGATTTTGGCCAGAACCTGTTCATCAGCATTCAAGACACCCGGCATATTCATCATCTCGGCCAGACCTAAGACCCGTTCATCTTCTAGCAGCGGTAAAAGGTCATCAGCCATGAGAACACGATAAGGGCTTTCATAGGATGAGGCAGGCACACAGGATGAGAGCATGACATAGGCAGAGAGGGGTAAGCCTCGCCCGGATTCAAGCACGTAGCGAATCCCTTCAACGCCAAGGACATTGGCAAATTCATGAGGATCGAGCATCACAACGGTGATACCACGGGGGGTAACGATACGCGCAAACTCGGCGAGGACCAGCATCGTACTTTCAATATGCATGTGCCCATCAATGAGACCGGGAGCAAGCCAACGGCCCTGTACATCCCGTTCTTCGTGTCCATGATAAATTTCACCAGGGACACTGACACCAACGATCAGGCCATCGGCAATGGCAACATCAGCGGGATAACATTCACCGCTGCATACATTAACCAGCCTGGTATTACGCAGCACCAGGTCGGCTGGCTCAAAGCCACGCGCAACCTGAATGCGACGTTGAAGTCCATCCATAAGAAGTATCCTCCACAAAATCTAGTGTTCACTCTTAAGGCTATGGTGGACATCCTACCAGAAACAGCTAGAAGAGTCGAGTGCTCAGCAGCATATTCAGCCCGGATGTAAATAGCAAGCGTATCTTGCTGATTAGTATACTCGTTGCCAGGAAAAAGTGGAACGCTTTTCCATTGAGTGGGATAGTAAAACAGAAATGTGAGAAAGCGAAAAGCTCATCTTCCTCCTCTCCATCTAAATGCCGTATACTGTGTTGTAGCAGAAATCCGGAAGCTCTATTCGCTGCATGTGCAGGGAAAGGAAAAACTCATGAGCAGCCTCGGTACAATTATGGCAAAATTGGCAATGTTAGCGAGTGGCGCAATAATCGGTGCGCTGCTCGCGCGCTTGTTTGACGAAGCATTAATCAAGCAAGCCGAAGAGAGGTCTATGCGCGATAAAAACCGCTACGAGCAGGGACTACCGCCAATTCAGCCAGATAGACAAAAAGAATAACGAGGAAGAAAAAACGAACGATGACAACACCGTCAAAGCCTATGTCTGCCAGTGAACGAGTGCACGCTGCCCTCGTGGGGGAACAAGTTGACCGCGTTCCTTTCTGTTTCTGGCACCATTTCAAGCCGGAAGGTTCGGGAGAACGCTTAGCTGAATTCACACTAGAGTTTTTCCGCCAAAAATTCGATCTGGATATTGTGAAAATAATGCCTGATTTGCCATATCCAGATCCACAAACACGAGAATGGGACAAACTACCAAGGCTGGATATACATACGCCGATGTTTCAGCAACAACTAGTGTGTATTCGCGCACTGCGCGCGCGGATTGGAAGCGACTTCCCCTTGATTCTTACGTTGTTCAGCCCTTTCACCTATATTACGCGCTTTATAGGCGGGACTGCCGCAGTAGAGCTGGCGCGTCAACATCCTGAACAGCTGGAACAAGGTCTGGCAACTATTGCAGCTAACCTGCGTGATTTGATGGCAGCAGCCATCGAGGCCGGTGCGAGCGGCATATTTTTCTCCTGCATGGGCGCAACCAATAGCGATTTTACCCGCGAAGAATATGCCCAGATCGCGCGCCCTTACGATCTGCAGGCGCTTGAAGGAGCCAGGGGTGGTTGGTTAAATATCGTACACGTCCATGCAGAGCCCAGCCAGGAAGGAGATCAAATCTACTTTGAGGATTTCACCGACTATCCTGTCTCAGTGATGAACCAAGGGGCGGCGGCTCATCCTCGCCAATGGATGCTCTATACCCGACGATACTCCCGAGGAGTGGCTGCACGTTGCGCGCAAGTTGGTGGATAATCTGAACTAAGCAGATACTGGTAGATATTGGCACCGAGCGTACAACAAGGCCCAGCCTTTACGTTCAAGTTTGCTCTCCTGTTGATATAACAGGGGAGCTTTTTGTTTGTGTAAATTAAGTGGGGCTTGGTCATAAAGGTGGTATAATATGAGTATGAACTTACAAGATGTATTAGATGCATTTAGCATCCAAGCTTCCCCTGAGCAGCTTTCAGGAGGCTCACAGCCTACTTTCAAAGTGGGCAATGCCGTCTTAAAACGAGTGAAAGAAACCTCTCTTGAGAATAACCACTCACCAGAACTCATCCAGTGGATTGCAGAATTTTCACAAGCGCTCAAGCAGGATGGTTTTCGATTTCCCAAGGCACTTCAAACAAAAGAAGGTAAGTGGATCACTAAAGATGCATGGACTGCCTGGACAGTTGTTGAAGGGAGACACTCAACAAAAGAAGATGTAGCAGGAGTTATTGAAGGTATCGTTGCCTTTCATAAGGCGTTAGCAGGGATACAAAAGAGCCCCTTGATGGATGAGAATCGAACAGCCTGGGGAAAAGCTGATCGGTGGTGTTGGGGAGAAAAACCAGAGCATATCTACCCAGTTTTAGAGCCACTTGTGAATACATTATATGAATTGCGTAGACCGGTAGAAGGGTTGAAAAGCCAACTTATTCATGGCGATTTAAGCCTTGCGAATATCCTCATTGCGCCTCATCTTCCACCTGCTTTTATTGATCTTTCCCCATTCTGGAGACCTGTTGAATTCGCCTTAGGCATGTACGCTAACTGGGTGGGGCCACGCCAGAGCGATCTATCAGTATTGAAATACTTTCAGCACATTAAAGCATTTGATCAGATGTTAATTCGAGCAAGTATTCGCATGCTGCTCGTCATGCATGTCCTTGGAAATTTAGAGGATTGGGAAACATGTTCAGAGAAAAAAGCGGCAGAACTTGTTATCAACTATGTGCAAGAGAAGAAGAGATAGATATGCTCAGTTGTTACTTCGATTAGAACCTGGTCTGCCAAAGGTGACGGCACTGAAAGATCTGTATATTCGAGAACATCAGTGCTGCCAAATGCATTGAATTGTACCGCTTTCATGGTCTGGCTCTCCTTGTAGTAATCTCTTCAACTCTGCTTATCATCCACGTTCTTCCTCTGTCTTTAGCAAGCACTCACCATTATAATACTTATGACAGTTATATTTTCAGGATAGTATCCCGTTTTTAATCACCGTCAAAATGTATTGACAGGTTGCTTTTTATTGAGTATAGTTGAGAAGAAAAGAGTTGGTATAGGTGACCTGTGCAGTCATTTCTACAGATAGCGCGATCGTCAGGTCGCATAGTCAGACCTTATTTATCTAGTAACGATACACCCTTTCGGAACAGCTTAGGAGAATCCTTCATGAGAGAGCATACACCTTCCAAATGGCTGACACTGGTTGCGGCTTGCTTCGGGCTGCTGATGCTCTATATCGACTTGTTTATTGTCAATGTTGCCCTGCCAACGATCGGACAGGATTTCCGCGCTCCGCTCAGTACGGTTTCCTGGACGATTTCAGGCTACGCGTTGATGATCGGGGTCCTACCCATGGGGATAGGTCGCCTGGGGGATTTATGGGGCCAGCGTGCCGTGTACCTGGCCGGTTTAGTGATCTTCTGCGCGGCGTCATTCGCCTGCGGCCTGGCTCCCAGTGTTACCACTTTGATCGTCTTTCGGGTGATCCAGGGCATTGGTGCGGCGATCATGACACCTGGGACCCTTGCGATTATCGTGACTGCCTTTCCTCCGAGTCAACACGGCCTGGCAATTGGTATCTATGGAGGAATTTCTGGCCTGGGCTTGATTGCTGGCCCAGTTCTCGGTGGACTGCTTGTTCAGGGAGAGAGCTGGCGCTGGATCTTCCTGGTGAATGTTCCGATAGGTGTCGTTGCGCTCGCTATGACGGTGCTCTTCGTCCCTAAGTCACGCGATGAAACTGCTTCTGTCCCCGTAGACTGGCCGGGTCTTTTGCTCTTGTCCGTCGGTCTGCTCTGCCTGTTATTCGGCATCACGCGGGCAGGCGATGAGGGGTGGATCAATAGTGTGGTCATGGGAAGTTGTTTGTCGGGCATTGTTCTGCTGGCGCTCTTCGTCATCACAGAAAGGCGGGTCCGCTGGCCGCTCGTTGACCTGGCGCTGTTTCGCAATCGCTCATTCGTCATGGGGTGCCTGAGCTTCTTCTTCTTCTCAGCCGCGCTCTTTGGATCACAGCCCTATTGGAGCCTGTTCATGCAAAATACGTGGGGATTTTCCCCGCTGCAAGGTGGCCTGGCCTTTTTACCCGCAACCGGCCTGATTGTCCTCTTGACGCCTGTGACCGGTATACTTGCCCAACGGGCCAGGGCGCGGCGCGATGTGCTCCTTGTCTGTGGATTACTGCTCAACGGGCTGAGCTTTCTCTATGTAGCGCTCACCTTGAATCCGCAGAGGAACTATAGCGATGGCTTGCTCCCGGCTTTTCTCATGCGTGGTCTGGCTATTCCCATCGTTACCTCCTGCGCCACGCTCGCCGTGGTGAGCGCTGTTTCGGCGAAGCAGTCAGGACTGGCCTCTGGCACGCTTGGGATGGCACGCAATATCGGGACCGCCTTTGGCGTGGCAGTGCTGAGCCAGGTGTATCTCTTTCACGTCAACACCACTCTTTCAGCGTCCCTCGCAGCAAGTCGAGCAGCAGCCGATCAGTTTATTATCTCTGACAAAGGAGTAAGCTCTCTGGTTGCCGAAAGGATTATTTTTCAAGGATTCGGGCTGACCGCGCTTACCTGCTCTATCCTCTGTGGCGGCGCAGTGGTCCTGATCTTCTTCATGCGCACACAGGCGCGCAAAAAGGGGATCGCCTCGCCTGCCCAGGAAGAGGAGCAGCGGTTGCCTATTATATCAGAAGGATAATCGAACACACATCGTGGGAAATATTGACTGATCATAGCTCTGATGTGTTTCATTTCAGTCAAAGAGAAGGAGGAACAGATGCGCATTGTGATCATAGGAGCTGGAGGAACGGGTGGCTACTTTGGCGGGCTTCTGGCCAGAGCAGGAGAGAATGTCACCTTTCTGGCACGCGGGACACAGTTAGAGGCTCTGCGTACACATGATCTCACGGTAAAGTCGCGCCTCGCCGGCACGTTTTCAGTCCCGGTCCATGCGACCAACGATCCCCAGGAGATTGGACCTGCTGATCTGGTGCTGTTCTGTGTCAAAACGTATGACACCGTGGCGGCCAGCCAGGGACTTCATCACTTTATCGGGTCGGAGACAGTCGTTCTTCCCGTCCAGAATGGGATCGATGCGGCCGAACGGCTCAGTGGCGAAGCAGGAGCGCAGCATCTCATTGGCGCGACAGCCTATGTCACGTCCCAGATTGAGTCGCCCGGAGTCATTGCTCAAACAGCGGGATCGGGAAGCATCGAGCTTGGAGAACTGGCAGGAGGGCAGAGTGAGCGTACACACCGCTTGCAGCAGGTGTTGCAGCACGCTGGTATCAGTACGAAATTGCCTGCTGATATCCGCGTGTCGCTCTGGGAGAAATTCCTCTTTATCTGCGCCTTCAGTGGCGTCACCGCCCTCACGCGCCTCCCAATAGGGCAGGTGCTCGCGTATCAAGAAACGAGTGAGTTGCTCAAAGCTGTCATGAAGGAAGGAGAAACGCTGGCGCGAGCGCGCGGCATTGCGCTGCCGGATGGTATTGTTGAGCGCCTTGTTGCGCAGTTGAAAGCGTTGGAACCGGAAGCCATGGGGTCGATGGCCTTTGACCTGCTGGCCGGGCGTCGGTTGGAAATCGAGGCGCTTAATGGGACAATGGTTCGCCTGGGGCAAGAGCAGGGCATGTCCTTGCCGTTCAACACCGCCATTTACGCAGCACTCAAGCCTTATGCCAATGGGGTTCTCAGGTAAACATATTAGAAGAAGTCACCGTTTGACGTGATTTGATGGTGATCGGGATGGGAGGTACTTTCT
>WNFI01260122.1_pt1 | contig 15555 bp, 14 predicted proteins | sample 5400471 | NCBI WGS metagenome assembly WNFI01 (sample SAMN13153348, study PRJNA577476) | soil metagenome | isolation source: 100 cm saprolite on Douglas fir-dominated hillslope | place: USA:California | collected 2013-09-17 | reverse complement strand
GCGGAGCAAGCTCCGCAAGCTCGTCGGCGAGCCAGGCCGACGGGGCGCAGCCCGCCAGCTCGCGGAACTCCCGGGCCAGGTGGGCCTGGTCGTAGTAGCCGCAGTCGGCCGCCAGGCTGGCCAGCGAGGGCTGCTCCCCCGACGTCGCCAGGACCTGCAGCCGCCGGCGGGCCCGGTCGAAGCGGATGACGCGCGCCGCGGCCTTCGGCGTGAGGCCGGTCTCCTCACGGAACCGGCTGCGCAGGTGGCGGTCGCTCCAGCCCGTCTCGGCCGCCAGCGCGGCGACGTTATGGAGACCGCCGGCGGCCAGCAGGAGACGCCACGCCTGGCCGACCTCGGGGCTCACCCGCGGACTCACCGTGGGACCTGGCCGGTCGAGCCGCGCGGTCAGCATCCGGTCGACGACGGCGAACCGCCCGGGCCAGTCCGGCTCCTCCCGCATCTGTTCGACGATCTGGTCAGCGAGCGCTCCCAGCACCGCAGGGCCGTCAACGTCGATGCTCGCCAGTTCCCCGGCTGGCATTCCGAGCATCGCCCTCGCGCCCAGCGGGCTGAGCTGCAGCTGCATGCCCGACTGGCGGCCTTGGTGGGTGACCAGGGCCGGCGAGGCGTGCAGGCCGCCGATTAAGGTGCGGTAGCTCCCGGGAGGCTGCCGCGGATCGGGATGGCCGGCGAATCTGTGGTTGTGCTACAGCCTCTGACCTGCGCACTGGCTAACTCTATCGACGTTCTCCCGGCCCCGCTTCGGGCTGCGCTGCGTCTGGAGTCCTGCCCAGCCGCAACTTGACTCCAAACCTGTCCTTCCAGCCGATGCCGCCTACGGCACCCTTGTCAACGCAAGTCAATGGCGTGGCAGCCATAATTTGCTGCCTCTTGACCCTGTTCCGGTGTGGTCGGAGACTAAGGGGCGGAAAGCGACGGCCCTCGCCAGGGCCACCTTGCCGTCGCCGTTCTGGGTGATCAACGGACCACTCCGTAGCCGGCAAGGAGGCCATTATGGTTCGGAGAATTACAGCGGCTGGTGTCGCACTGGCTGCACTGCTGTTCGTGTCGCTTCCGTCGGCGGTCTCTGCCGCCGCAGGGGCCCCATCCCGGGCACATCGTGCGGACAATGCCACGCAGACGTTCGGCGCGGCGACCTTGTACGGCACGTCATCGCCGATGGCCGCGGCGGCGGCGCAGGCCGGGCGGCGCAGTGCCCTGACCCATCGCGACACGGGCACGGCCCGGGCGTTCGTGCGCCATGCGTCGAGGACAGCCGGGCGGAACGCCGCAGCGCTCCAGCCGCCGTCCCCGGCGGGCACTCCGGTCGTCAGCAACCCCGGTGCCGCGGCCGGGTTCAACGGCCTGTCGCACGCCGACCAGCGGAACGCGGGCACCGGCAAATACACCAATACCCAGTTCAGCCTGGAGCCCCCGGACCAGGGCCTGTGCGTCGGTAACGGCTTCGTCGTCGAGCCGATCAACGATGCCTTCCGGGTTTACGACGAGCATGGCAACGCGCTGACCGGGGTTACCGCGCTCAACCAGTTCTACTTGCGCTCCCCTGCGATCATCCGGAACACTCCGCCCACTCCGAACGTCCTGGGCGACTTCCTGTCCGACCCGAAGTGCTACTTCGATCCGGTGGGCCATCGCTTCATCCAGACTGTCCTGGAGATGGACGCGCCCGGCCCCTCCAACGTCTTCCCGTTCTTCCAGCGCGGCCACGTACTGATCGCGGTCAGCAAGACAAGCGACCCGACCGGAGCCTGGAACCTGTACTCCCTCGACACCAGTGACGACGGCCTGAACGGCACCCCGGCCCACACTCAGTGCCCGTGCCTAGGCGACCAGCCGCTCCTCGGCGCCAACCGGGACGGCGTGTTCATCGACACCAACGAGTTCCAGAACAACGCCCAGGGCTTCTTCAACGGTGGCCAGATGTACGCGCTCGGCCGGGCGCACCTGGAGAGCGGTGCCAGCGCCGTTGGCTTCGTGCACCTGGACGTCGGCACGGTGCCGACCAGAGACGCCAACCTGCCGTTCTGGGGCTCGGTACAGCCCGCCACGTCCCTCGACCCGCGGCATGACACCGAGCTGTTCATGACCGGCGGCCCGGAGGATGTCTTCCAGAACAACGCGGTACTGGACAACCGCATCGCGGTCTGGTCGCTGACCGGCACCAGGTCGCTGAACGGCAACGACCCCGGCCTGGCGCTGCACCATGTGGTGCTGACCAGCGAGACCTACGGCCTGCCGATCAACCGCGGCGCGACCCAGAAGTCCGGGCCCACGCCGCTGCGTGATGCCATCAACGCCCTCGGCGGCAAGCAGGAGGTGCTGGAGACCCTGAACGCCAACGACTCGCGGATGAACCAGGTGGTCAATGTCGACGGCGTCCTGTACGGCGGCGTCAACACCACGGTCGTCTCCGGCTCCGGGCCGGCCAGGGTCGGCATCGCCTTCTTCGCTGTCGCCGCCAGCCAGGGCGAGGACGGGCTCCGCGCGCACATCCGCCACCAGGGCTACGTGGCCGTGAACGGCGAGAACGTCCTGTTCCCCTCCATCGCGGTGGACAGCTCCGGTGAAGGCGCCATGGCCTTCACGCTCACCGGCCCGGAGTTCTTCCCGAGCGCCGCGTACGTCCGGTTCGATGACGGCCGGACGGTGGGACCGATCCACGTCTCGGGGGCGGGTGCACTGCCGGAGGACGGGTTCAGCGGATACGCATTCTTCGGATCCCCGACTCCCGGCGTGGCCCGCTGGGGTGACTACTCTGCCGCCGTCTCGGCGGACGGCGCGATCTGGATGGGCAACGAGTTCATCCCGAGCACGCCGCGCACCGTGAACGCGAACTGGGGCACGTTCCTCACCCGGCTGCCCTCGTTCTAGTCTCGCTCGGCTGGGCAGGCGGGCGGCGGCTCTTGCGTCGCCCGCCTGGCCGGCCTCAGGCGGCGTCGCGCCACCGGACCGCCTCGTCCATGCTGGCCACGTAAATCGGCACGGCGACACGGCGGCGGGCGGCCGCTTCCTGGATTTCCTGTCCGGTGTCTGGGTGCCTCATCACTAGCCACAGCGGGATGCCGACCATGGCCGCGAAGATCACCGCCGCGATAGGGATGTTCAGCCAGAACCACATGGGCACTTCTGCCTCCTTTCGGTGAGACCGGGGGCGCTCCCCTCGGTCGTCGATGTATTCAGCCTGCCGATCTAGCTTCTGCGGCAGCTCTGAAAGGCATTGGCAGGCGCAATGAGCACGCAGTGATACGCCGACGGCACAAGCAGTAATGGCGCCGGTCAGGCCGAGTGGGTGTCCCAGCCCCGCGGAGGCCGCGGCCAGCGGCCGGGGCCCGGCTGCGGGCGCTCGGCCTGGACGATCGCGCGAAGCCCCTCGTCCGCGTCCTCGGTGTCCTTCAGCCAGGTCATGGCGCAGACGTACACGACGGGGATGAAGCACAAGGCCGGAACCGCCCACATGATCCCGGTGGCGATCTCCTGGTCCACGACCGGGCTCAGGCCGGCCGCATGCGCGTACGCGCTGAACCACGCCACCTGGGAGAACCCGAGGATGTAGGCCACAACCCAGATCGTCCACATGGCCGCCGCCGCGAAGACCGCGCGCAGCGGGCGGGACAGCCCGGGGAGCAGCGGCGGCGACTCGACGAGCTCCAGCCACAGCGCCGACCCGGCGACGACCAGGGTCACCATCTCCAGCACCGCGAACCCCGGCAGCGTCGCCAGGGCGTTGACGGACACCGGCAGCCTCCAGGCGATCACCGCGCCCATGAACACCAGCAGGACCGCGACGGCGCGGGCGAACCCCGAGCGGCCCGGCCGCCGGGCGAGACGCCGCGCCAGGCCACGGCCGTCCGGCGGGCCGAGGCGCGGCAGCCGCCACGGCGCGCCCAGCACGAGGAGCGCAGGCACGACGGTCGCGAACAGAATGAACTGGAGCGACTCAGCGAACACCTGCCGCCGGGCGTAGGTTCCCGCAGGCGGGAGAAGGCTGAGCAGGACCAGCGCGACCGCGACGGCAGCCAGCCAGGACCTTCGTCGGGCGAGCCGGCTCAGCACCATCTACCGTCCTCCGTGACTACGCGGCCCGTCCCGGCGACCTCCGTGCGGACGGGGCAACAGGCGTGGCAGCATCAGATCACGCGGGCCGGCCGACTGTCACCACCCGTCCCGCGACCCGGTAGTCCCGGCAGGGCGGCGCCCGCATTTGCCCGTGCGGATGCACGTGCATCCGTTAGCATGTAATGGACGTGTAATGAATCTGTCCCAGCAAGGCAAAGGGGAACCGCCATGCACGATGCGCGCAATGGGATGCCCGCGAGCGAACTGCGTGATGTCACCTGGCACAAGAGCCGCCACAGCAATTCCCAGGGCACCTGCGTCGAGCTCGCCGGACTGCCCGGCGGGGACGTTGCGGTCCGCAACTCCCGGGATCCTCACGGTCCGGCACTCATCTACACCCCGGCCGAGATTGACGCGTTCATCCGCGGGGCCAAAGATGGCGAGTTTGACGATCTGATTGATTGACCGGACAACCGGAGACGGCGGATCCCGCGCTCATCGGCCGGTGATCCGCCGTCAGTCCGGAGACTGGAGCAGTGCCCAGACCACCTTCCCTACCCCGCCCGCCGGCCCTCGCCCGTCGAGCGCCCGTGCGTCCAGTAGCTGCCAGCCCCATCGCACGCTGCACGACTCGACGACCTGAAGCCCCCGGCCGCCTTCTGCACCATTGTGGGCGTCGATCCGGACCGGGCCCGCACTGTCCGGATCGGTAACCATACACATCAGATAGGGGTTCTGGCGTAGTAACCTGAGCCGTATCGGGTGCTCTCCCGGCATCCACCGAGCGGAGAGCAAGCCATGGCGGAGCGCGTTGGTCACGAGTTCGGAGACCACAAGCTCCGCTACATCGCTCAGCCAGGCCATGCGCCACTCCCGCAGCGTCAGCCTGGTGAAGTCCCGCGCCGTCTTGGCCGACTCGGGCCTCCCCGCGAGCTCGCAGGCCGCGGCGGGCTGATCCGCCTGGTGAGAGGGTGCCACCCTGGTCGGGGTCAGCGGCCGGATGGAGGGGGAATGTCGAGGCGAATGGGGGGCCGTGCGATTCCCGTTCGCCTCCAGGAGCCTGTCGTGGTTCACGCCAGGGCCCTCCGTCCTGATTACCGCAACCGCCTGATCGTCCATCGGGTTCCGTGCAGTCTCATGAGGCCAGACCTCGCGTGCCCAGAGCGACCCGAATGCAATCGTTATCTTCCTCCTTGTGTCATGCAGACGCAAGGCCCAATGCACGTGCAGATGGAGTCGACGTCGGCACGTGCGGCTCTTGCCAACGGCCACGTGCGAGAGTTGCCGACTAGTTTCCTGGGTCTGGGGGGGCTCACGTGATCTCTGTTGAGCCGGGCAGCGGTCCGACCGTTCGACGCATCCTGCTGGGAGCCCAGCTGCGCAGGCTTCGCGAATCCCAGGGCGTCACCCGGGAGGAAGCGGGCTACCGCATCCGTGCCTCGGAATCCAAGATCAGCAGGATGGAGCTCGGGCGGGTCGGTTTCAAGGAACGCGATGTGGTCGACCTTCTCGCCATGTACGGGGTGGACGACGAGCGAGAGCGTGATGCTCTCGTGGAGTTGGCGCGCTCGGCCAACGCGCCGGGCTGGTGGCACCAGTACGCCGATGTGTTACCAGACTGGTTCCAGACCTACGTGGGCCTCGAGGAGGCCGCGTCGGTTCTGCGGGTCTACGAGGTTCAGTTCGTCCCCGGACTGGTGCAGACGGCGAGTTACGCGCGGGCCGTCATGGCACGCGGCTGGCCCGCCGCGCCCGAGGAGGAAATTGAGCGCCGGGTCAGCATGCGGATCACCAGGCAAGAACTGCTGACCAAGCAGGGCGGCCCGCGGCTATGGGCCGTCGTGGATGAGGCGGCGCTGCGGCGGCCCGTCGGCAGCGCGGAGGTGTTCCGGTCTCAGCTCGAGCACCTGATCGAGGTGACGCAGGATGCCCGGATCACGCTCCAGGTCGCTCCGTTCAGGTCGGGCAGCCACGCAGCCGAGGCCGGGGCGTTCACCATCATGCGGTTTCCCGACGCGGACCTGCCCGACGTCGTCTATCTCGAGCAGCTGACCAGCGCTCTCTACCTGGACAAGCGGGAGGACGTCGAGAGATACAGCGAGGTCATGGAGCGGCTCAGCGTCGAGAGCGAGCCACCGAAGCGGACCGCCGACATCCTGCACGAGATACTCCTGGACCTCGGCTGAGCCCGCCCGTCAGCGCGGCGGCATGGCGATGCGGCGGCCCGCGCTCCGCGGGGCGGGCAGGGCGGCGTGCTCGGCGGCCAGCGCCTCGACGACGGTGCGGCGGTCGCGCGGCATCGGCGTCACCCGCTCGGTGGCGGTGTCGACGTGCAGGAACATCAGCTCGTTCGTCGCCACCTCGTCGCCGGTCTGAGCACCCTCCGCAGGGTCGGGAGCAACGCCTTTGCTACGTTTGGCCGGTGATGAGGGAAGGTGCACATCTCGCAGGCGGATCTGACGGCGCTCGCGCCAGCGGGGGCGAGCGGCCCGCCTTCGATACCAAAGTCGCCCACCAGGCCCGGATCTACGACTACTGGCTGGGCGGCAAGGACAACTACGCCGCCGATCGGAAGGCGGCCGAGGCGGCGATCGCGGCCTACCCGGGCGTCGCCACGGGCGCGCGGGCCAACCGGCAGTTCCTCGCCCGGGCGGTGCGCCACCTGGCCGGCGAGGCCGGAATCCAGCAGTTCCTGGACATCGGCACCGGGATCCCGACCGCGAACAACACCCACGAGGTCGCCCAGTCGGCGGCGCCAGAAAGCCGGGTCGTGTACGTGGACTACGACCCGATCGTGCTAATACACGCCCGGGCCCTGCTGGCCAGCCACGACGACGGCCACATCGACTACCTGGACGCGGACCTGCGCGACCCCGAGACGATCCTGGGCCAGGCGTCACGAACCCTCGACTTCTCCCGCCCGGTGGCGATCATGCTGATCGCGATCCTGCACGCCGTCGGGGACGATGATGATCCGTATCAGATCGTGGCCAGGCTGATCGACGCCGTGCCGCCGGGAAGCTACCTGGCTTTGTCCCATGTCGCCTCGGACATCGACCCGGAGAAGATCGCCGAGGCCACCGCGCGCCTCAACCAGCTCAGTCATCAGCATTTCACCCTTCGCGATCACGCCGAGGTCACCCGCTTCTTCACCGGACTTGAACTGCTGGAACCCGGGGTGGTACGGGTCGAGGAATGGCGGCCGGTCTCCGAACTCGAGGGCCGGAACCGGTCGGCCATGTGGGGCGCAGTGGCGCGCAAGCGCTGAGGCGAACGCTCCCCCGTGGCTATCGCCGGCGGGCCGGGCTGAGGCGGCGCAGCGCGCGGTCGAGGCCGGTGCCGAACGGGTTGTCCTGCACCAGGTAGGTCCAGGTCGCCGTGGGCCGCTTCAGCCCGGCCGCCTCAAGATCGACCCCGGCGGCGGTGATCGCGGCGGCGGCGAAGGTCTCCGCGGATCGCTCTTCGACCTGGTCGAGCAGGCGGCCGAAGAGCGCGACCGCCTCGCGGTGGAACTCGGCCAGCGGGTCGAGCGCCATGATGAACGGGTTCGGGCCATGCCCGAGCGCGCGCAGGTGGATGCCCTCGCGGATCCCGGCCAGCACGGCGAGGTGATCTGCCCAGCCGCGGTCCAGGTGGCTGAGGACGATCTGCCGGGCGGCCTCGGTGAGCACCTCGGAATCGAGGGTGCCGGCGAGCTCGGCGTACCGGTCCGGGCAGCGCCGGGCGAGCGCGTCGGCGGCCGCGCGGGTGCGCAGCACGCGATCGCGGTGCGCCAGCACGACCTGGCGCTGGTCCTCGATGAGCTTGTTGTAACGGAAGGTGTTGCGGTGGATCTCCAGGTGGGCGCCCTCGGCGACGCGCTGCGCGTGCCCCACGGCCCCGTGCGCGGCTGCGTCGCTGACCAGGCCGTCGGCGGCCACCGCCCGCGGCGGGTCGGTGTCGGGGGCGTAGCTGGCGATCAGGTCGTCCTCCAGGCTGACGAAGAAGACCGAGCTCCCGGGGTCGCCCTGCCGGCCGGACCGCCCCCGCAGCTGGTTATCTAGCCTGCTGCTCACGTGCCGGCCCATGCCGATCACGCACAGCCCGCCGAGCCCGGCGATCTGATCGCGATCGCCGTCGCTTCCGGGGGGTCGTCCCCCCGGGCTAGCACCGCTTCCGCCGAGGCGGATGTCGGTGCCGCGCCCGGCCATCTGCGTCGATACGGTGATCGCGCCGAGCGCGCCCGCCTCGGCCACGATCGCGGCCTCCTCGGCGTCGTTCTTCGCGTTGAGGACGACGCAGGACAGCCCGGCTGAGGCGAGGCGCTCCGCCAGCTGTTCCGATTCGGCGATGTCGAGGGTGCCGATCAGGACCGGCCGCCCGGTGGCGTGTGCGGCGGCCACCTCCTCGACGACCGCGTTCTCTTTCTGCTCAAGGGTCGCGTACAGCCGGTCGGGCTGGTCCTCCCGAACGCAGGGCCGGTTCGGCGGGATCCCCGCGCCCTCGAGCCCGTAGAACTGCCGCAGCTCGTCGCCGACCGTGACCGCGGTGCCGGTCATGCCGCAGACCCGCGGGTAGCGCCGGATCAGGGACTCGACGGTGATGCTGTCCAGGATCTCGCCGCTGTCGGTGGCGGCGAGCGCCTCCTTGGCCTCGACCGCGGCCTGCAGGCCGTCGGGCCACCGCTGCAGCTGGGCAACCCGGCCCCGGGACGGGTTGATCAGGTGGACCTTGCCGTCGCGGACGATGTAGTCGACGTCGCGCCGCAGCAGCGCGTGCGCGTGCAGGGCCACGTTCAGCCGGGTCAGCGTGTCGAGCTGCTCGCCCGCGTACAGGTCGATCCCGCCGAGCGCGCGCTCGGCCGCGCGGGCGCCGACGTTCGTCAGCTGGACGTTGCGGCCGTCGTCGTCGGTCTCATAGTGCAGGCGAGGGCGCAGCGCAGCCGCGACCTCGGCCATCTCGTGGTCGGCGTCCCCCTGGCCGGCCGAGCCCGCCAGCACCAGCGGCACCAGCGCCTCGTCGATCATGACCGAGTCGGCCTCGTCGATCAGCACCACGTCGGGCTCTGGCGCGACGAGATCGGTCACGTCCGTGCCCAGCCGGTCGCGGAGCACGTCGAAGCCGATCTCGCTGACCGGCGCGTAGGTCACCTGGGCCGAGTACGCGCTGCGCCGCTCGTCGGGAGTCGACGCCTGGCCGACGCAGCCGACCGTGACGCCCAGCAGGTCATAGACAGGCCGCATCCACTCGGCGTCGCGGCGGGCCAGGTAGTCGTTGACCGACAGCACGTGCACGCAGCGGCCCTGCCGCGCGTACCTGGCGGCCGCGAGCGCGCCCGACAGGGTCTTGCCCTCGCCGGTGGCCATCTCGGCCACATGCCCGCTCAGCATGACGAGCGTGCCGAGCAGCTGCACGTCATAGGGGCGCTCGCCCAGGGCCCGGCGGGCCGCCTCCCGGCCGATAGCGCAGAATCCGGCGTCGTCCCGCGCCTCGCCGGCCAGGTCGGCCAGCTCGGCGTCCGGCACGTCACGCAGCGCTTCCTCCAGCGCGGCGATCGCGGGCAGCTGACGCCGGTACCTCGCCAGGCTGGCGGTTCCCGGCTTTTCCAGGAACCGCCGCACGCGCTCGCCAAGAACGCTCATATATGTCCATAGCTCAGCACGGCACCCAGGATGTCCTGCGCCTCGGCCTGGATACGGGCGAGATGCTCCGGGCCGCGGAACGACTCGGCGTACAGCTTGTAGACGTCCTCCGTCCCCGATGGCCGGGCGGCAAACCAGCCCGACTTGGCCATGACTTTCAGGCCGCCGAGCGGCTCGCCGTTGCCCGGCGCGATGGTCAGCAGGCTCAGCACCGGCTCGCCGCCGAGCTCGGAGGCGCTGACCTGCTCGGGGGTGAGCCCGGCCAGGGCGGCCTTCTGCTCGCGGCTGGCCGGGGCGTCGATGCGGGCGTAGGCCGGGTCGCCGAGCCGGGCGGTGAGCTCGCGGTAACGCTCCGCGGGCGTCTGGCCGGTGACCGCGGTGATCTCGGACGCGAGCAGCGCCAGGATGATGCCGTCCTTGTCGGTGGTCCAGACTCTCCCGTCCCGGCGCAGGAACGAGGCCCCGGCGCTCTCCTCGCCGCCGAAGGCGATGCTGCCGTCCAGCAGGCCCGGCACGAACCACTTGAACCCGACCGGCACCTCGGTCAGGCGGCGCCCGGCGTCGGCGGTCACCCGGTCGATGATCGAGGAGCTGACCATGGTCTTGCCGACGGCGGCGTCCGCCGGCCAGTTCGCGCGATGGCGGTAGAGGTAGTCGATCGCGGCGGCCAGGTAGTGGTTGGGGTTGAGCAGGCCCGCGTCGGGGGTCACGATGCCGTGCCGGTCGGCGTCGGTGTCGTTGCCGGTCGCGATCGAGAACTCGGCCCGGCGGCCGATCAGCGACGCCATGGCGTACGGCGACGAGCAGTCCATGCGGATCCTGCCGTCCCAGTCCAGGGTCATGAACCGGAAGGTGGCGTCCACGACCGGGTTGACCACGGTCAGGTCCAACCCGAACCGGTCGGCGATCTCTCCCCAGTAGGCGACGCTGGCCCCGCCGAGCGGGTCCGCGCCGATGCGCACCCCGGCGGCGCGCACCGCGTCCAGGTCCACCACGGCCGGCAGGTCCGCAACGTACGCCCCGAGAAAGTCGTGCCGGCCCGCGGCGGCCCGGGCCCGGGCGTAGCGGATCCGGCGGACCCGCTTCAGCCCGTCCCGCAGCAGCTCGTTCGCGAGGTCCTGGATGACCGAGGTGATCTGCGAGGCGGCCGGGCCTCCGTCGGGCGGGTTGTACTTGAAGCCCCCGTCCTCCGGGGGGTTGTGCGACGGGGTGACCACGATGCCGTCGGCGAGGCCGCCGTCGCGGCCCTCGTTATGGACAAGAATTGCCCGCGAGACCGCGGGGGTCGGGGTATATCCATCCCGGCTGTCCGCCAGCACCCGCACGTCGTTGGCGGCGAGCACCTCGAGCGCGGTGACGAAGGCGGGCTCGGAGAGCGCGTGCGTGTCGCGGCCGATGAACAGCGGGCCGGTGATGCCGGCCCGGGCGCGGTAGTCGCAGATGGCCTGGGTGGCCGCGGCGATGTGGTCATCGTTGAACGCCAGCCGCAGCGCCGAGCCCCGGTGGCCTGAGGTGCCGAAGACGACCTGCTGCCCGGGTTCGGCCGGATCCGGGTGCTCCGCGTAGTACGCGGTCACCAGCCCGGCGACGTCAACGAGATCGGCCTCAGTGGCCGGCTGACCTGCCCGATCATGATCCGGCACGGGCAACTCCCCCCAGTAGGGCTCAGCATCTGAGATCAACCCTAGATCCCGCTGGCTAGTGAATCGGCGGAAGGGTCTGGCCGGGGACCAGCACGGTGCGGAACGGGTCGCCTCGCTCGGCCAGCCGGCCCCAGACGTCGCGGATCGTGATCGCATCGGGCCGCAGCGCCGGGTCGTCGAGCTCGTCCCAGTCGATGGGTGCCGACACCGGAGCGCCGGCCGCCGGGCGGGGGCTGTAGGGCGCGACGAGCGTCTTGTTCCTGACGTTCTGCGTGTAATCGAGCCGGGCGCGGCCCCCGCGAGCCTTGACGTCCCACTCCCAGCTGACCAGGTCGGGCACGACCGCTCCGATGGCCCGCGAGAGGTCCTTGACCCACTCGCGGGTCTCGTCGTAGCCGGGCCCGCGGGTGATCGGAATCCAGATCTGGATGCCGGTGTGGCCGGTCAGCTTGGGCTGCGCCCGCACGCCCAGGTGGTCCAGGGCGGTGCGGTGCAGCCGGGCCAGGACCAGCACGTCATCCCAGGTCGTGGCCGAGCCCGCGTCGATGTCGATGAGCGCGTAGGTCGGAGTGCGCGGCTGGTCGGTGCGGGCGGTCCAGGCGTGCCACTCCAGCGCGCCGAAGTTGGCCGCCCACACCAGCGCCGCAGGCTCGCCGGTGACCAGGTAGGTGATGGAGTCCCCGGGGTCCGCGTTCGGGTTGTCCCAGCGCGGCAGCCACTCGGGCGCGTGGTCGGGCAGTTGCTTGTGCCAGAACCCCCTGGTCTGCGCGCCGCCAGGGTAGCGGTTCATGTTGAGGGCGCGGCCGGCCAGGTAGGGCAGGACGACCGGGGCTATCCGGGCCGCGTAGCTGATGAACTCGCGCTTGGTCACCGGTGCCTCGCCGTCGCGAGCGGGGAACAGGACCTTGTCCAGGTTGGTCACCTTGAGCCGGCGGCCGAACACCTCCCACGTGCCGCCGCCCGGGCCAAGGGCGGCGAGCGCGTCAAGCTCCGCGGGGCTGGGCCCTGCGGCGACATAATCGGCGAGGCTGGGCCGGTCCGCGTCGGGCCCGCCCGGCGCTGCGGGTTGGCCTTGACCTCGTCGTTGGTGAGCCCGCTGAGCACCGACCTCGGGTGGTCCTCCGGGTTCCAGCCGGCGACCGCGTAGTCGTCCTTCTTGTGCAGCAGCAGCCACTGATTCCCGTCCTCGCGGTCGCGGCCGCGGCGCACCAGGACCAGGCGGCCGCGGAGCTTGTGCCCGGTGACGTCGGCGTGCAGCTCACCCGCGGCGACCGAGGCCGCGGGGTCGTCGGTGGCGTGCGGTTCCCACGTGCCCAGGTCCCAGACGATCACGTCGCCCCCGCCGTATTCTCCGCGCGGGATGATGCCCTCGAACTCGAGGTACTCGATCGGGTGGTCCTCGACGTGAATCGCGGTCCGCTTCACGTCCGGGTCGAGCGTCGGTCCCCTGGGCACGGCCCAGCTCACCAGCACGCCGTCGATCTCGAAGCGCAGGTCGTAGTGCAGGCGGCGGGCCCGGTGGCGCTGCACCACGAACCGGCGGGCGCCCGCGGAGTCCTCCCGCGGCGGCGCGCCCGCCGGCTCGGGGGTACGGGCGAAGTCCCGCTTGCGCTGATAAGCCGCCAGCTTCTCCGCGCTGGCCTTGGTCGCGCTCGCCCTCGGTGTCCTCATGACAGCCCCAGCAGCCGGGCGGCGTTGTCGTGGCAGACCGCGCGCAGCCAGGCCGGCCCGAGGTCAAGCCGGGCCAGGGCCTGAAGCTGGTGCAGGTAGGGATAGGGGATGCTGGGGAAGTCGGTGCCCAGCAGGATCCGGTCGGCCATCCCGGCCAGCCGCGGCCGCAGCGCCGCGGGGAACGGGGCGAGCCACTCGAAGATGTCGGTGAACGCCATCGTGGTGTCCAGATATACGTCGGCGTGCCGCTGTGCCAGGTCGAGGAACTCGCCGTACTCGGGCGACCCGAGATGGGCAACGATCGTGACCATGCGGGGATGACGGGCCAGCACCTCCGAGATGGGCCCGGGCCCGGTATACGCCCCCGGCTGCGGCCCCGAACCGCAGTGCACGATGACCGGCACGCGCGCCTCGGCGAGCAGCCCCCAGACCGGGTCGAGCAGCTTGTCCCGCGGGTCATAGCCGCCCACCTGCAGATGCGCCTTGAACAGGCGCGCGCCCGCGCCGATCGCCTCCGCCACGTAGCCGTCCGCGCCAGGCTCGGGGAAGAACGTGGCGCTGTGCAGGGCGTCCGGGGTCCTGGCCGCGAACTCGGCCTCCCACGAGTTGAGCCAGGCGGCCATGCCGGGCTTGTGCGGGTACGCCAGCGCGCCGAACCTCCGGACGCCGAACGCCCGCAGCAGGGCCACCCGGTCCGGCTCGGGCTGGCGGTAGGCGATCGGCCAGGACTGCTCGAGGGCGGCCCAGACCTTGGCCTGCACGTTGGACGGCATGAAGTGGGTGTGGACGTCCACCAGTCCCGGCAGGCCGAGCTCCTGCCAGAACGCGACGACCGCGGCCGCCTCAGCGTAGTCATCGCAGTCGCGCAGGCCGGTCACGGAATCCAGTCTGCCAGGCCCCTCAGCGCACCAGCGCTTCGAAGAGATGCTCGAGCTCGGCGGCCGGGTCCGCGGTGAGCCCGCCGTGCACCGGGCCGGGCTGGACGATCGTGCTCCGCGTCGCAGTCAGCCAGCGGAACCGCGCTCCCCGCGACTCCCCGGCCGGGCGCTCCCGCCGGCACTCGGTGTCCAAGGCGGCCAGGGCCGCGGTCACCGCGGCCAGGTCGACCGCGGAGTCCAGCGCCCGCAGCCGGTCTTCGTTCAGCTCGATGCGGCAGCCGAGGAACGCGGGCCGTAGCGAATAGAGGATCACGCCGACGTTCATGGCCTCGCCGCGCTCCACCCGCGGCACCAGCCGGATCAGCGCGTACTCGAATCAGGGGAGCCAGGGCCTGGTGCGCCGGGGCCAGCCGGGTGGCGGCCTGGCGCAGCACGTGCTCCCTGGCGTCGAAGGGGGCCAGCGGGCCGGCGGTGGGCCAGTTGTGGTGGAAGTAGAGCGCTGCGTTGTGGTCGATCAGCCAGATGTCGCCGTGCCAGACCAGCAGGTTCGGGTTGCGCCAGGTCCGGTCCACGTTCTGGATGAGCGCGTCGAACCACAGGACCCGGCTGGCGAAGTCCGGGTCGACGTCCCAGCCCGCCGGGTCAAAGCCGGCCGACCCCGGCAGGAAGTCCAGGCCCACGTTCAGCCCGATGCTCGCGCGCAGCAGATCCTGGATCTCCGGGTCGGGCTCGCTGCTGGCGATGCGGGGATCCAGGTAGCCGAGCACGATCTCCGGCGTGCGCAGGCCGAGCCGGCGGGCCAGCTCCCCGCCGATGATCTCCGCCACGAGCGCCTTCGGCCCCTGCCCCGCGCCGCGGAACTTCATCACGTACGTGCCGAGGTTGTCGGCCTCGACGAGTGCTGGCAGCGATCCCCCCTCGCGCAGCGGCGTCACGTAACGGATCACGCTCACCTGTTCCAGCACGCCGGACAGGCTACCGGCAGCGCCGCGCCGCTAGCTCCCCGCTCGGAAGCCCGCCCAGCCCCGGCCGTCTCTCCCTGGTCCCTGACGCCGCACCAGTGGAACCATTCGCCACGATCGCACCACTCGCCCCGGACGCACCGCGCTGGCGGGATCGGCTCGCCTTGCTGAGCGCATGAATGTACCAATGGGCCTGTTACAGACGGCCCAACGGTACATCGATCATCCGGCACACTCCGCGCGCGCCCGCTCATCCCGGTGCATAGTCATCCCCAGCGCCCGCCCCCCGGCGCAATTGAAACGTGTTCTACTTTTCTCGTAGGCTGATCCAACCCCAGCTCAAGCTAAGAGGCGGGCTCATGATCCTCGATCGATTCCGTGTCACCGAGCGCGTGGCCGTCGTGACCGGCGCCGGCCGGGGCATCGGCGCGGCCGCCGCGCTCGCCCTGGCCCAGGCCGGGGCGGACGTGGTGATCTCGGCGCGCGGTGAGGACGAGCTGGCCGAGGTAGCGCGCGACGTCGAGGCGGCCGGGCGGCGCGCGGTGGTCGTTCCCGCCGACCTGAGCGACCTCGAGGCCGCGGCGGGACTGGCCGCCGCCGCGGTCGAAGCCTTCGGCCGGCTCGACATCGTCGTCAACAACCTCGGCGGCGCTATGCCGCGGCCGTTCCTCGCGACCAAGCCGCGGCACCTGGCGGACGCGTTCCAGTTCAACGTCGCCAC
>WNFI01227260.1_pt1 | contig 15555 bp, 14 predicted proteins | sample 5400471 | NCBI WGS metagenome assembly WNFI01 (sample SAMN13153348, study PRJNA577476) | soil metagenome | isolation source: 100 cm saprolite on Douglas fir-dominated hillslope | place: USA:California | collected 2013-09-17 | reverse complement strand
AACTTCCCCGTCGAGCAGATCACCGTCGTCGATCCGATGACCGGGTATTCGAGCTATGGGAAGAACTAGGTGATCGTTCCGCTCTCTTCGCTCGAGGCCGCCGACGCCGATCGCTTCGGCCCGAAGGCGGCGAACCTCGCGCGCCTGGGTCACGCGGGGCTTCCCATTCCTGCCGGCTTCTGCGTCGATGCCGAAGCGTACCGCATGCAAGTGGCGGCATTGGGACTGGAGGAGGTCGCACGCGCTGTTCTCCCTCTCCCTGGGGACAGATCACAGCTCGACGGTGGATGTGCTCTGTCCCCCAAACGGGCCGGAGAGAGGGTCATGTCTCCGCAACGTGCCGCACTCGCAATGAAACTCGGCCTCATGGACCAGCCGATCGTTGCCGAGATTCTCGATCCCTTGCTCGAAGCGCGGCGCGCATTGGTCGAGGCGACCGGCGCGCCGATGGTGGTGCGCTCTTCGGCGTTGGTCGAGGACCGGTTCGGCTCGAGCTTCGCGGGACAGTTCGAGAGCTACCTCGGCCTGGAGACGGAAGCCGAGTTCGTCACCGCGGTGCGCTCCTGCTGGGCCGCCCTCTGGTCCACGCGCGTGCTGCGCTACATAGCGACCCAGGGGGACAGGGCACATCCGGCCTCGAGCTGTGACCTGTCCCCGTCGAAACTGGCGATGGCCGTGCTGGTTCAGCCGCTCATCTCGGCGCGCGTCGCCGGCGGCGGCTTGAGCAGAGAGCGTCATCCCCGCGTAGGCGGGGATCCAGGCCCGGATTCCCGCCTTCACCGGAATGACGTAATGGTCATCAACGCCACCTGGGGCCTCGGCGCGTCCATCGCGCAAGGCGAAGTGGTGCCGGAGCGCATCGTGATCGATTGCGACGGCGCGGTTCGCGGCGGCACCGTGGGGCGGAGATTCCACAGCGTCGCCTGCGCACACGGCAAGCAAAGCGCGAGGCGGGCGCTCTTCTCCGAGCCGTGCCTCGACACCGGGCAGGCGGAAGAGCTGGGCCGCCTCTTGCGCAAGACCGAAGAGGTCATGGGCATGCCCGTCGAAATCGAGTGGGCGCACGACGCCGCGGGCTTCAAGCTGCTCCAGGCACGCCCGCTCCCCACGATAAAAGGGTCAGACTCCAATTTCCGCAAGACGAGCCGCCGCCGGCACGGGATAAGGGAGTCTGACCCTTTTATTGCCGGGCACCCTGCGGGAGTGGGATGGGGCACGGGCCGCGCGTGCGTCGTGAGCTGCGAGTGCGAGCTCTCGCGCGTGGCGCCGGGCGATATTCTCGTCACGAAGGTCGCGGGCCCGGCATTGGGGCCGGTGCTCGCGCATGTGGCCGGCGTGGTGGCGGAGCTGGGCGGCAGCACGTCGCACCTCGCGTCGCTCGCGCGCGAGCGCGGCATTCCAATGGTGCTCGGCGCGCTCGACGCCACGCAGCGCATTCCCGAGGGCGCGCAGGTCGCGGTCGACGGTGTGGCCGGAGTGGTGCGCTGGAGCTGATGCGCTCGCGAGTGTTCATCACGCAGCCGGTCGCCGCCAGCGCCATCGAACGCCTGCGCGAAGTGGCGCACGTGCACCTCAATCCGGATCCGGTCCACATCATGACCCGGGACGAGCTCAAGTCCGCCGTAAGCGCGAGCGACATTCTCTTTTGCCTGCTGCAGGACCATATCGACAGCGAGGTGATGGACGCGAACCCGAACCTGCGCGCGATCGCCTCGATGAAGATCACGCCCTCGGACATCGACGTCGCCGCCGCCAGCGCCCGCCGCATTCCCGTCACGGTGATTCCCCCCATCGTGACCGAGGCGACCGCCGATCTTCATTTCGGCCTGCTGCTCGCCGTCGGGCGCAGGATCATCGAAGGCGATCGCGCCTTGCGCGAGGGCGCCTTTCCGGGCGGACAGTCGCTCCGCTTCGAGGGTGCCGCCGTCGCGGGAAAGACCATCGGCCTCGTCGGCGGCGGCGGGCGCATCGGGCGCGCGGTCGCCAAGCGCGCGCGAGGGTTCTCCATGCGCACGCTCTACTGGGGCCCGCGGCGCATCGACGAGGGCGAAGAGCGCGAGCTGGAGCTGCGCTACGTGGCGCTCGACGAGCTCCTCGCCGAGAGCGATTTCGTCTCGGTGCATGCGCCGCTCAAGCCGGAGACGCATCACTTGATCGGCGATCGGGAGCTGCGCCTCATGAAGCGCTCGGCGTTCCTCGTCAACACCGCGCGCGGCCCGATCGTCGACGAGAGGGCGCTGGCGCTCGCGCTGAGCGAAGGCCGCATCGCCGGCGCGGGCCTGGACGTCTTCGAGCGCGAGCCCGAAGTCGAGGCCTCGCTCGTGGCGATGCCCAACGTCGTCCTCACGCCGCACATGGGAAGCGCGGTCACCGAGCTTCGCGAGTCGATGGCGCACATCGTCGTCGACAACATCGTCGCGGTGCTCGAGGGCCGCCGGCCTCCCAACATTTGTAATCCTGAGATCTACTGACCGTCACCCCGGGCATCGCATTTGCGACGCTGGCCCGGGGCCCAATTTCCGGAGGGCCCAATGAACATCCGCCTCGTCATCGCCACCATCGTCTCGAGCACGCTGCTGGGTTGCGCAATGGAGCCCGCGAAGCCGCTCCCGGTCCTCGACGTCGTCGTCGGCAACAACTTCGGCCACCTGCCGATGTTCGTCGGCGTGGAGAAGGGCTTCTTCCGCGAGCACGGCGTCGAGGTGCGCCTGAAGGTCGTCAACACCGGCACCGACATGGTGAACGCGATGCAGAAGCGCGAGGTGCAGGTGGGCGACATGAGCGTGACCACCTTCCTCAAGGCGCGCCACGCCGGCGATCCGTTCCGCGTGATCGGCATCATCCAGAACGACGCGACGCGCTCCAACGCCGACGAGCCGCTCGCGATCGTCGCGCGCAAGGATTCCGGCATTCGCGCCATCGAGGACCTGAAGGGCAAGCGCGTGGGCCTGGCGCAGGCGCAGACCTCGGATGAATACTTCAAGATGGTCCTCGCCCGGCGCGGCATGCAATATGGCGACGTGACCATCGTCAACATCATGGCCCCGCCCGCGCTCGCGCCGGCGCTGAAGGAGGGCAAGGTCGACGCGGTTGTCTCGTGGGAGCCCTACAACACGATCGTCCTCGAGCAGGTTCCGGAGTCGTACACCGTGGTGCGCGGCGGCGGGCACCTGTCGTACATCATGGTCGCGACCGCGCACGATCCGACCATCCGGGGCGATCCGGCGGTGCTGCGCAGCTTCGTCGCCGGCCTCGCCGCGGCTTCGCAATACACGCGGAAAAATCGCGACGAAGCGGTCGAGATCTTCGCCAGGTGGGTTCCGGGACTGGACGTCGCGGTCGGAAAGAAAGCGATCCGCCACATCAGCTACGACCCGCGCGTCTCGGGCCCGGTGATGCAGGCCTTCGAAGCCGCCGAGGACGACGTGCTGAAGAACACGCTGAAAGGCGCGCCACGTCTCGGCATCCCGGAGCAATTCGCCTCGTCCTTCCTTGTCGATGCGCAGAAGTCGTACCCGCAATACTTCAGCGACCTGCCGCCTCTGCCCGCCGGGAGCCGTTAGCGTGGCCGCGAAAGCCAAGGTCGTCATCACCGACTACGTGTGGGAATCGCTCGACGTCGAGAAGGCCACGCTCGGAGCGCTCGCCGACCTGGTGCCGATGAAGACCAAGAAGCCCGAGGAATTCCTCGGCGAGGCGCACGACTGCGACGCGCTCTTGAACACCTACGCCGGGCCGATCACCGCGGAAGCGATGGAGCGCATGCCCAAGTGCCGCATCATCGCGCGCTACGGCATCGGCGTGGACACGATCGACCTGGAAGCGGCGACGCGCGCGGGCATCATCGTCACCAATAACCCGACCTACTGCATCGAGGAAGTCGCCGAGCACACGATGGCGCTGCTGCTGGCGTGCGCGCGCAAGGTGGCGCTCTACGATCGGCTCGTGCGCGGCTCTCGCTGGGAGGTGCCGCCGGGCAAGCCGATGTTCCGGCTCGAAGGCCGCACGCTCGGCCTGGTCGGCTTCGGCAACATCGCGCGCCAGGTGGCGGTGCGCGCGGCGGCGTTCGGCATGCGCGTTCTCTTCGCCGATCCCTTCGTGAAGGAGGGACAGGTCGCCATTCCAGGACGCAAGGTCGAGCTCGACGCCTTGCTGCGCGAATCCGATTTCGTCTCCGTGCACCCGCCGCTCACGCCGCAGACGCGCAGGATGATCAACGACGATGCGCTGGCCAAGATGAAGCCGACCGCCTTCCTCGTCAACTGCTCGCGCGGCCCCGTGGTCGACACCGAAGCGCTGGTGCGCGCGCTCGACGCGAAGCGAATCGCCGGCTGCGCGCTCGACACGACGGACCCCGAGCCTTTGCCCGACCCGCATCCGCTTCGCAACCGCGAGAACGTCATCATCACGCCGCACGTCGCGTGGTATAGCGAGCAGGCGCTGGTGGGTTTGCAGGCGGGCGCGCCCAATGAGGTTCGCCGCGTGCTGACCGGCGAGTGGCCCGTCAATGTCGTGAACCGCGAGGTGAAGGGCAAGAGCCGCGCGGGATTCTGATGAAGAAGCGCCCGGCGATTTCCTGGCTTTTCGCGGCACTCTTCAGCGTGGCGGCGTTCGCCCAGCCGGCGGACGCGTTCCGCGATGAAGCGGCGGCCCAATACCGGCGAATCCTCGGGGGACTCTCCGCGAAAGGCAAGCTCGACGAGGAGCAGGCCGTGCTCGATCGAATGCGGCGCGTGTCCAGGGGCTTGATCATCGCCGCCGCGGAGGCTCGCCCCGAAACCGCCGCGTGGGAATGGGAAGTCCACGTGACAAGCGACGCGTCGACCGGCGCATTCTGCATGGCCGGCGGCAAGATTCTCGTCGGCAGCGAGCTCGTGCGGCGCCTTGGGCTGAGCGACGGCGAGTTGGCGATGCTGCTGGGGCATGAGATCGCGCATGCGGTGGCGGGTCATCGCCGCGAGGTGTCCCGCGCGGGAATGGAATCGGACCCGGCCCAGGAGATCCGCCTCGCCGAGATCGCCGTGATGCAGGAAAACGAAGCGGATCGGATCGGCATGCGGCTCGCCTATCGCGCGGGATGGCCGGCGTCGAGCCTCGTGAGCTTCTATGAAAAGCTGGCCGCGCAGGAAACCCCGGGCACGTTCAACTCGAGCCATCCCTCGGCGGCGTCACGGGTGGCCTTCGCGAGGGCGATGGCGGAGGAGCTCGGCCGGCAGGCGCGGTGACCAAAAGAAAAAAGCCCGGGGCGTCTTGCGGCCTCCCCGGGCGATTGGCGGACACGGGAGATTGCCGCCTAGAAACGGATGCGCATCCCGACTCCGGCCTCGACCTGGGAGTTGTGGCCATTGGTCACGGCGAGTTTGTAGGTGTCGGTGAGCTTCATGTAGTCGGTGATGAAATAGACTTCCGCGCGCCGGTCGAAGTGATAGATGAAGGAGCCGTAGAGCGTTTTCTTGTCTCCGTTCGCCGTCCTGGTGACGCCCGCGGCGTCCGCATAAGGCGTCAATACGTTGCCCGCGGAGTTCACGCCTGCGTTGACCGCGGTAATGACCTGGTAGCCGAGATCGAATTCAAGGGGGCCGCCCGGCGTGACCTTGGTCGAAACCGTGAAAGCATGATCCCTGCGCTTGCCGACTCCACCGCCCTGCTCCGAGTCGTACTTGTAGTAGCCCGCGTTCAGCCTCACGACGGGGCCCAGCTGGACGTTGCCGCCGAACGACCACGCCTTGTGAACCAGGTCGTTCACGTTGAAGTGGTTGTAGTACCCGGCGAGGTGGAAAATGTCGCGCGGCGCGTTGTATCCCAACGCCACCGTTTGCGTGCTGCCTTTCTGGAAGTCACCGACCACGCCACCGAACTGGTAGCCCAACCCCGCGACCAGGCCGCCGAAATCCTTCTTCCACACCACGCCCCGGTCGTAACGCGTGCCCGTTGCGCTGGCTGCGTAGAAGATCAGCTGCTTGAAGTTGTTGGTGTTGGTGTAGCCGCCTTCTTCAAGGGTGACCCTGGAGCCGGTGTACGGATCGCCGTAGATCCCCGTGAAGTCGCGCGCCACGGCGTTCTGCCGGCCGAAGGTGAGCTTGCCCAGCGTGTCGCTCTGGAATCCGACCCAGGCGTCGCGGTTGAAGAGCACGCCCGGGGTATCTTCCTCTCCGGTCTGGTAGTCGAACTCGCTTTCCAGCTTGAAGATGACGTTGGTCGAGTCGGAAATGGCGTGCTTGCCGGTAATGCCCCAGCGGTCGCCGCTCAGCCACGCGGTCTGGAAACTGCGCTTGTGGTCACCCCTTGCATTGGCGTTGCTGATATCGCTGAGCGTGGCGTCGATGAGGCCATACAGCGTGACCGTGTCCACCGGCGTCACCTGGAACGTGAACCCGGGCTCCCAGTCGGCGCTCGCCAGCAGTTTCGGGCTCCAGCTCTTCTGCTCGGCCGTCTGTTGCGGGGCGGGCGGCGGGGCGGGGGCTGGCTGCGCGGTCACCGCTTCAAGCTTCTTCTCCATCGCTTCAAGGCGCAGGCGCTGCTCTTCCAATTGCGCCCTCTGCGCCGCAATTTCCGCTTTGAGGTCGCTCGTCGCGTCCGCAAACGCGGGTTGGGCCGTAAGCGTGAGCGCCGCGATCGCGCTGACGACGGCGGCGTGAATCGCTTTGCGTTTCATGACTCCATTCTTCATATGTAATGCCTCCACTCTTGGGTACAGGGAAATTGCACGGCGGGACGCCGCTGCTCCGGAAAAAGGTTGGCGCTCAAGCGTCTTCCAGCGCCGCGAGGGAATCGTCGTCGCGGGATACAACGGCCTCGAGCACTCCGGGAATGCGCGAAAGCGCGGCGGCCAGACCGATGGAGCGGCGAGCGTCCGACAGCGTCCCCCTCACCGTCGCGACCTCCCGCGATCCCTCGCGCGTCATCGAAACGCGCGGCTGCGAGATGCTGTAGCGCTTGAGAACTCGCATGGCCCTCGCGACATCGATAAGGCCGCCGGTCAGCCTCAGATGAAGACGGCATCTCATTTTCCGCCCTGCGCGAACGCGATGGGCGAGGCTGCCGCGAACGCAGCGGCGCTGACGAGCCCCCTCATGATTCTCTCCCGAGTCGTTCTGATATCCGGTTTGGGCGGCATTGTCGCGCTCCGAACCTTTCAAATGGCTTTCAGCCGCGGGCAAGTGTGGCTTTCGCGCAACGGCGATTGATGTAGAGTCATCGCGGGGAATTCGCATGCGCATCCTTCTCGCCGAAGACAACAGGACGCTGGCCGACTGGCTCGAGAAAGCCTTGCGACACGGCGGCTTCGCGGTCGATTGCATGCGCGACGGCGTGGATGCCGACCACGTCCTGCTCACGCAAGCCTACGACCTCGTGATCCTCGATCTGGGCCTGCCGCGCATGGATGGGCTCGACGTCCTCAAGCGACTTCGCCGCCGCGGATCATCGGCGCCCGTCCTCATCCTCACCGCGCGCGGCGAGATCGAGGCCCGCGTCGAAGGGCTGAACCTCGGCGCCGACGACTACTTGACGAAACCCTTCAGCCTGTCCGAGCTCGAAGCGCGCATCAACGCCCTCATCCGCCGCGCGCAGGGATCGGCGAGCCCGCTGCAGACTCTGGGCGAGCTCGAATACAGCAGCGTGGATCGCATGTTCCGCCTCCGGGGCGAGGTGCTCGCGCTGCGCCCGAAGGAGCACGCGGTCCTCGAGGTGCTGATCGCGCGCGCGGGGAAGGCGGTCGCGAAGGCTTCCCTGCACGACCACATCTTCACTCTCGGCGAGAGCGCCAGCGCCGAGGCGGTCGAGGTGTACATCCACCGCTTGCGCAAGCGCCTGCAGGGCTCCGGTGTGGGCATCGTCACGCTGCGCGGTTTGGGATATGTCCTCGAACGCGAACCCGCGTAGAAGCCTGCGCACGCAGCTGCTCGTCTGGATTCTGGGTCCCCTGCTGCTGCTCTTCATCGTGAACTCGATCCTTGGATACCGCGTGGCGATCTCGACCGCGAACCAGGCATACGATCGCCTGCTCCTGGCCTCGGTGAAGGCGATCGCGGACCGGGTCACCATTGCCGGCGGCGAGATCTCCGTGGATATTCCGTACGTGGCCCTCGAGCTGTTCGAATCGAACATCCGCGAGAGAATCTTCTACAAGGTGTCGGCTCCCGACGGCACGACGCTCACCGGATACGAGGACTTGCCGCCTCCCCCCGCCTCCGCCGCACGCGACCGCGCCACCTTCTTTCGCAGCGAGTACCACGGCGAGAGCCTGTATCAGGCGGCGCTCTACAAGCAGCTCTACGATCCCGCGGTGACGGGAATGGTGTTGATCCAGGTCGGGGAGACCGCCGAATCGCGCGAGGCGCTGTCGCGTCGGATCCTCTACGACGGGCTGGTGCGCCAAGGCTTGCTCATCAGCTTGGCCGCCCTGCTCCTGTTGCTCGGCGTGCGCTATGCGCTGAAGCCCCTGCTGCGGCTGCGAGACAGCATCGCGCAGCGCGCCTCGACCGACCTCACGCCGGTGGACGAGAGCGGCGTGCAAAGCGAGGTGCGGCCGCTCATCCAGGCGCTCAACCAGCACACCGACCGCATCGACCGCATGATCACCTCGCGGGTGAGCTTCATCGCGGATGCGGCGCACCAGATCCGGACTCGGCTCACCATCCTCAAGACGCAAGTGGAATACGGCATGCGCCTGGAGGATTCCGAGGCGCTGCGCGGCGTCCTCGCGGGGGCGCGCGGCATCATCGACGACACCAGCCGCTTCTTCAACCAGCTCCTCGTGCTCGCCCATGCGGAGGCGAAGGCCGTCAGCGGCCACGATGCCGAACCGGTCGACCTCGCCGCTCTCACCCATGCGATCGCGCATGAGTGGGTGGCCGCGGCGCGCCACAAGCAGATCAATCTCGGATTCGAAGGCCGCGAGACCGGGGTGATGGTGCGCGGCAATGTGCTCCTGCTGCGCGAGCTCGTCGCGAACCTGGTCGATAACGCGATCCGGTATTCGCACTCGGGCGGCACCGTCACGTTGCGCATCCGCGAAGAGACCCCGTCGGTCGTGCTCGAGGTGGAGGATAACGGCCCCGGGATCCCGGAGGCCGAACGTGAGCGCGTGTTCGACCGCTTCTATCGCGCGCCGGGCTCCGATGGGGAAGGCAGCGGGCTCGGCCTCGCGATCGCCCGCGAGATCTGCCGATCGCACGACGCGACCATCGAGCTCGCGACCGCCGCCGGCGGCGACGGGTTGCTGGCGCGCGTGCGCTTCCCCGGCGCCGCCGGGAGCCCGCCTACTTCGTGAAGATCGCCTGGCGCCAGCGCCTGATGATCTCCCGGTGCTTGGCCTTGTCGAGGAACACGAGGAGGCCGGAGCCCACGCCGATCGGACGCGAGCTCGCGCCCAGCGTGCGCGCGAGCGTGGCCGCCGTGAACTCTCCCGTCACGTCGGGGCGGATGGAGAAGACCCGCGAGCGCTCGGCGAGCACCGTTTGCCCGCGGCGCGACAGGACGAAATCGAGCCACAGCCTGGCCGCGCTCGGATGGCGGGCGTTCTTCGCGATCAGGATCACGCGGGAGAGCACCAGCGTGTAGTCGCGCGGCAGTACCACGCCGAGCGCAGGGTCACGCTTTGCGCGTCCCAGCGCGTAGGAGCCGAGCAGGTTGTAACCGATCAGGTCCTTGCCCGAGGCGATGCGCTCGATCATGGTCGCGGTATTCGCCTCGAGCTCGAGGTTGAGCGCGCCGAGGACGCCCAGCAACTTCCAGAATTCGGGCATCACAAGGCTGTCCTGGCTGAGGAAGAGGAAGCCGACCGCCGACTTTTCGATATCGTAGGTGATGACGTTGCCCGAATACTTGTCGGCCTTGGTCGAGAGGAGCTGGAGGAACTCGCCGTGCGACTGCGGGACCTCGCCGGGCGGCACCAGCTTCTTGTTGTAGACAAATACCGCCGGCTCGAACGTGGTGCCGTAGGCCTCGTCGTGCCACACCGCCCATTCGGGAATGAAGCGCGCTTCGGGGGACTTGTAAGCCTCCGCGTAACCGTCGTTCGCGAGCTTGATCTGCAGGTCCATCGCCGAGCTCCACGTGATGTCGGCGGAGCCGCCTTCGCGCCCGGTCTCCGCGATGAAGCGCCCGTACACCTCGGGGCTGTTCATCTCGTTGTACTGAACCTCGATCCCGGGATACAGCGACTCGAACTCGGAGATCAGCGGCGCGGCCTCGGCGAAGTCCATGGTCGAATAGATCACGACGCGGCCTTCACGCTGCGCGGATGTGATGAGCTTTCGATATCCCGAGGGATAGTCCTGCGGCACTTGCGCGAAAACCGCGGCGGCGCACAGCCCCAGGGCGAACGCCGCCGCGACCTTCCGAAAGCCGATCCCGTTCATGTCCGTCCCGACTGGGTTTTGAGCTAGATTGCGGTCTCAGGAAGACATTATATGAACTGGCTGCTGGTTTCTTGCGCTGTCCTCGGACTGGCCACGGCAGGAGAGTCTGGCGCGGCGCAAGCCATTCCTTCGCTCGCCGAGCTCGAAGCCGCCGGGGCGACGATCGGCGAAATCCGCGTCGACACGCGCAACATCTTCGACCTGGACGACCCGAAGGAAAACAAAGCGCTCTTCCGTCTCGCGAACCGGCTGCACATCGGCACCGACCCGAGCGTCATCCGCCGGGCGCTGCCATTCAAGAGCGGCGAGCGGCTCTCGGTGCGCGTCCTCGAGGAGGCGGAACGCCTGCTGCGCGCCAACCGATACTTGTACGAGGTCGACATTCGACCGATCGCGTTGCACGACGGCATCGTCGACCTCGAAGTCGCCACGCGAGACACGTGGACCCTGAACCCGAACGTGAACTTCAGCCGCTCGGGGGGCGCCAACAAGAGCAGCGTGTCGCTCACGGAATACAACCTGCTCGGTCGCGGCCTCGCCATGGGCTTTTCCCACTCGACCGACGTGGACCGAACCAGCACCGAGTTCACGATCTCTCAGGACCATGCATGGGACGGCGCAACGTCGATCAGCTACGCGCTCGCGAATCTCAGCGACGGCAAGCGCCAGACGTTCTCCCTGGCCCGGCCTTTCTATACGCTGGACACGCGAAGGGCCGTCGGCGTGTCGGCGGCGCAGAACGACCGCATCGACTCGGTCTATGCAGACGGGTCGGCCGTCGCGCGATTCCGCCACGACCAGGACAACGCCGAGGTCTTCGCGGGATGGTCCGATGGCAACATCGCGGGCTTCACGCACCGCTATTCGTTCGGCATGACCTGGCAATCCGACGCCTACGGCCTCGACCCGGGATCGGCCGCGCCGGCGCAATTGCCGGCAGGGCAGAAACTCTCTGCGCCATTCGTGCGCTACGAGGTGATCGAGGACAAGTACCGCAAGGTCAAGAATCGCGACCTGATCGAACGTCCCGAATACTTCGCGATGGGATTTCACCTGAACGCGCAGGTCGGCCGCGCCATGAGCGAGCTGGGCGGCAACCGGAACGCGTGGCTCTATGCAGCCGACGCGAGCGATGGATTCACGTTCCTCTCGGGGCACCAGCTGCTGGCGTCGGCCTCGCTCAAGGGTCAATATGGAAGCGTCGGCATCGAGCGCCACCTGTTGAGCGCATCGGCGCGATACTACGTGCCGCAGACGAGCCGGGCGACGTTCTTCGCCTCCGCCTCGGGCGATGCGGCGAGGAGACCCGACCTTGGCGACCAGCTGATGCTGGGAGGCGACAACGGCTTGCGCGGTTATCCGCTGCGCTACCAGAGCGGCGAGCGGCGGGCATTGCTGACGCTGGAACAACGCGTTTACGGCGATTGGTACCCGTTTCGCCTGTTCCGCGTCGGCGGCGCGGTCTTTTATGATATCGGCCGTGCGTGGGGCGGACCGTATGCGAACACCGAGAACACGGGCTGGCTCGGCGATTTCGGTTTCGGCCTGCGCGCGCTCAGCGCGCGCTCGGCATTCAACAATGTCCTGCACGCAGACATTGCCTTCCCGACGCATCGCGATCCCGATATCAAGTCCGTGCAGTTCCTGGTCAAGATTTCGAGCACTTTTTGAGCCTATGGCAAACCCCGGTTCCATGCTGCTGGATGTTCTTCGCCAACGACATGGGCCAGCTCGCGCATGCCGCGGTCTTCATGATCGGCGTCGCCTACGCCTGGCGCTGGGACCGGCAGGTGCGCATGGACCTTTTCTATCGGAGCATGCGAGCGCGAACCAGGGCGGCGGTGAACCTGCTGGGCACGCTCCTCCTGCTGCTGCCGTGGCTCGTCCTCGTTGGTTGGGACGTGGTGCCCACCGTCATCGACTCGGCGCGGCACCTCGAGGGATTCCCCGAGACCGGATCGCCGGGGTTCTTCCTGATGAAGTCGCTGCTCCTCGCCTTCGCCGCGACGATGGCGCTGCAGGCCGCCGCGGTCGTGGCGCGCTCCATCGTCGTCATCGCCGATCCTTCGCGCTGCCGCGCATGATCCTGGAGCTCCTCCGCGAGAATTTCGGGCTGTTGATGCTGGCCACTCTCGTCTTGCTTCTCATGACGGGGTTTCCCGTGGCCTTCACGCTGATGGGGACGGCGACCGGATTCGCGCTCCTCGGCAACGCGCTCGGTTTCTTCGACGCGCACTGGCTCGCGGCGCTCGCGCAGCGCCTGCTCGGCCTCATGAACGACGACCTGCTGCAAGCGGTGCCGGTCTTCATCTACCTCGGCGTGATCCTGCAGCGCACCACGCTCTCCACCGAGTTGCTGGAGACCATGGCGGGGCTCTTCGGGGCACGTCCGGGAGGCCTCGGCATCTCGAGCATCCTGCTCGGCGTGCTGCTCGCGCCCACCACCGGTGTGGTCGGCGCCACCGTGCTCACCATCGGGCTGCTCACGCTGCCGAGCATGCTCGCCGTGGGCTACGACCGGCGCTTCGCGAGCGGCATCGTGTGCTGCGCCGGCACGCTCGGCACCATCATCCCGCCGTCGATCATCCTCATCATGCTGTCGGGCCAGATGCGGCTGGCGGCGCGCGACACGGTCGTGCCGGGCGGGGGCTCGATCAGCGTGAACTTCTTGCAGATCTTCATGGGCGCGCTTATGCCGGTGGCGATCCTGCTCCTCGGCTACCTCGCTTACGTGCTGGCAGTTGCGCGCCTGGCGCCGCAATCCGCGCCGCCGATCCCATCGCAGCAGCGACGCCCATTGACGTTGCGGCGCGTGGTCGTGAGCCTCGTCCTGCCGCTGGGATTGATCGCGCTGATGCTCGCCTCGATCCTGAGCGGCAGGCTCTATACCGTGGAGGCCGCAGCGATCGGCGCCATCGCGATCACGATCTACACGATGCTGCGTCGCGAGCTCACCTGGAAGCGCATGGGCGAGACCGTGCGCGAGGTGATGCGCCTCTCCGCGGTGGTGTTCACGCTGATGATGGGCGCCACGACCTTCGTGCTCGTCTTCCGCATCATGGGCGGCGATGCCGCGGTCACCCGCGCGCTCGCGCAGGTTCCGGGCGGTCTCTACGGAGCGACACTGCTGGTCCTCGGCCTGAGCCTCGGCCTGTGCCTGCTCCTCGACGCGCTCGAGATCCTGCTGGTCGTGGTGCCGCTCACCATGCCCACGCTGCTCGGCCTCGGCGGCGACCCGGTCTGGCTCGCGGTGATGTTCGCGGTCACGATCCAGAGCGGGTTCATGATGCCGCCGTCGGGCTTCGCGATCTGCTTCCTGCGCAGCGTGGCGCCCGCGGAAGTGAGGACCCAGGACATCTATCTGGGAGTCGCGCCGCTCCTCGCCATCCAGGTCGTGGTCCTCGCGCTGCTCTGGACCTTTCCGTCCGTCGCGACGTGGCTTCCGAGGACGGTCTATGGACACTGAAGGAAGGGAAGCACGATGAAAATGCGTTTCGCGGCCCTTGGGCATGCGGCGCTCCTCGCCGGAATCTGTTTCGGCGCGGGTGCGGAACAGGCGGACCTGATCCTGCGCAACGGCAAGGTCGCCACCGTCGATGACCGCTTCACGATCACGCAGGCGATCGCCATCAAGGGCGAGCGCATAGTCGCCACCGGTGCGAATGCCGAGATCGCGAAGCTCGCCGGTCCCGCCACGCGAACGATCGACCTCAAGGGCAAGACCGTCATCCCGGGCCTCATCGACAACCACGCCCACTTCATGCGCGCGGCCGAATACTGGCATCGCGAAGTGAGGCTCGATGGCGTCACCTCGCGCCAACGCGCGCTCGAGATGATCGCGGCCAAGGCCAGGCAGTCGGCGCCCGGCGAATGGGTGCTCGTCCTCGGCGGCTGGTCGCTCGAGCAGTTCACCGACAGCCGGCAGGGCTTCACGCGCTCGGAGCTCGATCGCGCCGCGCCCGACAATCCGGTGGCGCTGCAGCTCATCTACTTCCGCATCTACACCAACAGCGCGGGGTTGAAGGCGCTCGGCATCGACGACAAGACGCCCGATCCGCGCGGCGGGAAGATCGAGAAGGACGGCGCGGGGCAGCCGACGGGCGAGCTCAACGGAGCGGGTGCCGTTCGCGGCACGCTCTCGAAGCTGGGCGAGATCGCGATGGAGCGCATGACGCAGAATGCGCGCGCGCTCCTCGCCGATTTGAACCGCATGGGTATCACGAGCTACATCGACATGGGCGGCCGCGGTTTCACCGAGAGATACTTCGAGCCGTTCCGCGCGCTCGCGCGCGATCGAGCGCTCACCGCCCGCGTTTTCTACTACACGTGGCACGAGCCCGAGACCGCGGCGCAGGTCGACGGTGTGGTCGCGAAGATCAAGGAGATGAAGCCGTTCCAGGGCGACGACTATTTCGATCACGTGGGATACGGCGAGACGGTGTTCTTCCCTCTGCACGACAACCTGCTCGCGGCCGCCGCGAATCCGTCGCGCGAGGCGATGGCGCAGTGGCGCCGCGTGGCCGAAGCCGTCGCCGAGCAGGGCATGGCATTGTGCGTGCACGCGCAGCTGCGCGGCTCGATCGAAGCTTTCCTGTCCGAGATCGAGGCGATCAACAAGGTGCGGCCGGTGAAGGGGCTGCGCTGGACGCTGGTGCACGCCGATCAGCTCGAAGCCGGCGATATCGATCGCCTGCGCCGCCTCGGAATGTACGTCCAGATCCAGAGCCGCCCGACGATCCAGGGACTGCTGATGTTGAAGGTGCACGGCGATCGCGCCTTCGTCATGCCGCCGATGCGCATGGTGCAGGACTCGGGCCTTCCCTGGGGCCTGGGATCCGACGCCACCGCGGTGACTCCGTCAAACCCTTTCTACACGCTGTGGTTCGCGGTGACCGGCAGGATGCTCGGCGGCGCGGTCGTCAACCGCCAGACCCTCACGCGCGAGGAAGCGCTGATCGCGCATACGCGCAACAACGCCTACTTCATGTTCCAGGAAGGCAATCTCGGATCGCTGCAGCCGGGCAAGTACGCCGACTTGCTGGTCCTCGATCGCGACTACCTCACGGTGCCGGTGGACCAGATCCTCGACATAAAGCCCACGATGACCATGGTCGGTGGCAGAATCGTCCACGAATGAAGGCCGATCCCCCCAAACCCACCCGCAAGTCGCAGATCGACGAGCTGCTCCTCA
>WNFI01485042.1_pt1 | contig 15557 bp, 9 predicted proteins | sample 5400471 | NCBI WGS metagenome assembly WNFI01 (sample SAMN13153348, study PRJNA577476) | soil metagenome | isolation source: 100 cm saprolite on Douglas fir-dominated hillslope | place: USA:California | collected 2013-09-17 | reverse complement strand
GGTTTGCTAAGAGCCTCGTAGATGGCGTTGGCGATGATGCGGTCCTCGCCTGGGTCCATCATGTAGGGCATGATCGTAACGGAGCTCTTCATCATGTCGGGACGGACGCCCCGGCTCCCGCCGACGATGATGCGTGGCGTGCTGGCATCGAGACGCGCGGCCAGTTCGGTGCCCGTGATCTTCAGCACATCGGCGTCCCAGTTGATGCGCAGCATGGGAGCTTTGTTGGAGAGATCCTCTGGCTCCAGATAGTCGAAGCTGGTGGAGGGCAGAGGTTTCAGTTTCGCCTCAATGTTCTTGAGCCATGACCTCCACTCGCGCTGCTCGGCGTCGTGGTCACGCTTGTACCACTGCTGGACAGCGGCGAGCAGTCCCATGGCCTCTTCCTTGCTGCACTTGAAGGCGCGGCCGTAGCAGTGATGCGGCGCAGCCTGATAGTAGGCGGCCTTGCAAAGATCCTTCTGGCCGATCAGCATCCCGGAGGACTGCGGCCCGCGCAGGCACTTGCCGCCCGAATAGCCGACCAGCGTCGCTCCCGCTGCGATGTGGATGTTCGGAACGATGGGCTCTTCCGCAGCGGCATCGACGAAGACCGGAACGTTCTTCTCCTTCGCGATGGAGCAGATGTTCTTGATGCTGAGCGGGCCCTTCTCCGCAGCCGGGCTGGAGAGGATGTAGATCATCGCGGTGCGATCGGAGAGCTTCGAGCGCAACTCCTCCTCGGAGGCAACCTCGACGACCTCGGCTCCGACCATGCGCGTGCCGACGTCATACGGGTTGCGCGAGTGCTTGGGAATGATGACCTGATCGCGCTTCTTGGTGTAGGGGAGCGCCTGACACTGCTCGACGTTGGAGCCCGCGATACAGGCGATCGTGGCCAGACAGATTGCAGCCTCGCAACCCGTGGTGGCGATGCCCCACTCCGCGCCGGTGAGCTTGCCGAGCTGCGCGCCGATGCCGTCCATCATCTCGTCCAGATGGACGAAGTAGAACGAAGCCTCGTACATGGCCTGCTTCACCTGGGGCAGCGAGCGCGAACCACTGATGATCGTGAACGTGCCGCGGCCATTGACGATGGGACGAACGCCGATCCGGGTGAAGAGGTTGTCGTGGTCCGTTCCCTCTTTCGTAAGCGTGTGCTTCGCCTGCGGGTCTGCGAGCGCAGCCGCGCTGGCGGCAAGTGGTGAGACAGCGGTGGCTGCTCCAAGCGCAGAGAGCATTCCGGACTGTTTGAGTACTTCTCGTCGTGACCAGCGCGTATTGCGAAAGAGGGACATGGACTCGCCTTTTCTTTTTAGGTTGTGGTTACTGTTGTAGTTGCTAGTGCTGCTTAGATGTAGGCGATGCAGTCGATCTCGACAAGCGAGTTGCCGGGAATGCCACCTGCTGCTGCGATCGTCGTCCGGACGGGAGGAACCTTGCCCCAACGACCCTGATAGACGGTGTTCATCTTGGCCCAGTCGTTGATGTCATTCAGATAGACGTTGACCTTCAGGACCTTCTCCATCGACGAGCCTGCCGTTGCAAGGTTCTTCTCGAGTTCATCAAGGACGTGCTTGGTGTGCTCTTCGATGGTGCCCTTGAAGTGCGCGCCGACGCCGGCCAAAAAGACCAGGTTGCCGTAGGAGATGATGCCATTGAAGAGAGGGGCCTCACCGTTCTTCGGAGGTGCGCCGTAGGACTTCTTCTCCAGTTTGCCTGAAACCTGTGCCTTGGCGCTCTGGGCCATGATGGCGCCACCGGTTACAGCGGCGGCGGCCTTGGCTGCGTTCTTCAGAAGACCTCTTCTTGACTGCTGTTCCATGTATGTACTCCTTCTTGGGTTGAACGTGCGAGTGAAAAATTGAATGCCGAAAGCTAAGGAAACATTATGCCTTCTGTGTAAGAGCGGCATGTAGACGTCGACCTACGATCTCAGCCTCGCCCGGCAGCAGCATCCAGACACCGACGACGAGTGTGTTCGCGTCGGAGGGAATTCCCTGGTTCGGTTTGTTGCCCGTGTTGGGGTTCAACTCGATCGGCGGCTTCTGCGCGCGGAGCCGCTCCTGCACCTGACGGACTGTGACCCCCACAGTGGCGGGATCGAACTTGAGCAGCAGATGGGGGACGTGGTTCGCAATCTTTGGAACGACGACGCTCTGCTGCATGGATGGAATGCCTTTGACAGCGCGGGCGATGATCTCGACGCGACGGTTGTACTCTGCCATATTTGCTTCATCGGATTGATCGAGCAGCCAATCGACGGCGGCGACCATGCCGACGATCTGCTCCTTCGCGACCTTCATGCCGCGGCCGACCGCGTCGCCGTTGGGATTGTTATTCTCACGCGCGAGATCGATGAGATGTTTTTTGCCGAGCAGCAGCCCCGCATTCTGAGGACCGCGGATTCCCTTGCCGCCGGAGAAGCAGACAAGGTCAAAGCCCATGCCCGTGTACTTCCAGAGATTCTCGATAGGCGGCATATCCGCAGCCGCATCGATGTGGCAGGGAACGTTGTGCTGGTGAGCAATCTCCAGCCACTGTTCTCGGCCGATCTGTGCCGGAGGGCCGTCCTCTTCTTCCGCTGCGTTGAAGAAGTTGGTCATAACGGTCTTCTCATTTAACGCGCGCTTGTAGTCGTCAAGTGTTACGACCTCGCGGATCACCGCTCCGCACAGCATCATCGCGTGATCATAGCCGTAGCGATGAGACTTCTGGACGATGATCTCGTTCTTCATCCTGCCGGCATTCTGAGGGATCACGCCGGGCTTGCTGCCGTTGGCAGAGGCAATGCACGCTGCAGTCGCAAGGGTGATGGCACCGGAGGCGCCGGAGGTGACCATCGCGCCCTCGCAGCGCAGCTTCTTCGCAAGGTAGACACCGGAGGCCTCCTGCAGGTCTTTGAGGTAGACGGGATGACGAGCTGCCTGTTCGACGGCGCGACGGACCTGCGGCGGCATCACTGCTGCGGTCAATGTGGTGTAAGTGCCGGCCGCGTTGATGATCTTGGCTACGCCGAGCTTGTCATAGTAATCCTCGCCCGCTGCGGCCTCCGGCGGGGCTGCGAGTGCCTGAGTCGCGGGCCCAACGAAAGGCGCAGCTCCAAGGAGTGCCATGGCTGACTGCGACCAGCGGAGAAAACTCCGCCGTGTAAAGAGACTGTGATCGGCGCTACTGGACATCGCTCAACCTCGAATAACTTCCCTCTGGCAGGTGCGCTGGACTGCGACGCTGCAGCGTATTGATTTCAAAGATGATAACCATCTGAATGGAGACGAGCCCGGTTGTCATCGGTCTGAAGGCCAAGGCAAGCCTAGGGCAAATGTCGTAGCGGGCCGGAGTTTTTTAGATTCTGCCAAACTGTTTGACTGCCTCCTGGATGGAATGAAATTTTTCAATGAACGGATACATCGAGTGCTCGCTGTTGTCGAGCTTCTGCGCAACGATGAGAATCTCCGCAGCGCGGTCGCGCGGAACGACGACGACGCCGTCCTGGTCGGCAACAATAATGTCATTCGCCGCGACCTTGACGCCATCACAGTCGACCGGCACGTTCACGCCGCCGAAGCGGTAGTGACTGACCGAAGTTGATGGGACGGGACCGGTAGCGTAGACGGGAAAGCCGATCTTTTTGAGCTGCGGCAGATCGCGCACCCCGCCGTCGACCACGGCTCCAGCGAATCCGCGCGAGAACATGGCGGTGCCCATCAGGCCGCCCATGCCGGCGATGTCGGCGCCGTCTTCAACCTGCATGACGTACACCGAGCCCGGACCGCCGGAGTCGATCGCCTTCAACATGCCGGTCAGTGCGTCCGCATCATGATTCTCCTGCTTGACGAGCTTCACGGTGAGCGCGGTGCCAGCGAACTTCGTGGGGAAGATGGACTGCATGCGATGCGACATATATCGCTTCTCGTGGAGGAGCTGCTCGATCGCATCGGAGACGGAGGCGGCCTCAACGTGCCGATAGGCATCGAGCATCGCGGCGGGATCAGCAGTGTACTCCGCAGCCGTCTTTGGAGCGTCTGCGTGCACGATGTGAGTCACGGTGAGCAGTCCAACGCAGGCAAGGCCGATAGCTACGGTAGTGCGGGCAAGGCGTGAATGGAGGGCGGAAGACAGGATCGAAGACGGATTCAAATCAATAACTCCTCATACTGATAAAGAGCATGTTACCGGAAGAATGGGAGTCGAGGTACTGGGACACCATGCTGAACGATTGGGGCATCCGGTTGAATTGAAGAAGAAATCGGAGCCGCCGGCAGAAGTCCCGGCGGCTCTGAAGTAGGACAGCTCGCATTAGAAGATGATCTTGCCAGAGAGTTGCATCACGCGAGCTCCCGAGACTTGGCCTGGAAGTTTTTGGGTATCTGTGACTAACCCAAAACCAGACACGCCTACAGCATTGGTAAGTGGGTTGGAAGACGCACTTAGCGCTGGCGCACTGGTAGACGGATTAGCCGCACTTGGATGGTTGAAGACATTGAAAGCCTCAGTACGGAACTGGAACCTCAGCCTCTCGTAGATCTGGAAGCTCTTGAAAACGGAGAGATTGGCATAATTGAAGCTTGGTCCGTGTAGGGTGTTCCTTGATGAATTGCCAAATGCGTAGTTGTTCACGGTTACGCCATTGACCACGGATTGCGGCGCTACAGGAAGGGCGTATGCCGTCGTGTCTATGCAGGAGACAGGATTTAGAGGATCACGATTGATATAGTTCTTCGTGCTGCAGGTCTGTTTTGGCTTATGAACAAAGTTTGGACGCTGTGTTCCCTGGCTCATATTTGCCGAGTTGTAATTGAGAACCACATTGATAGGGGTTCCGGTCTGTAGGTTGACGATCGTATTGACTTGCCATCCACCCAGCGTCTCGCGAACTAGCAGGTTGGAGCTGTTGAACTTCGGCAGCTCGTAGCTAAGAATTCCGACGAAGCGATGCGTGATGTCCCAATTGGAAGGACCGTAGTCGGCACTGGGATTGTACTGCTGCGATAGGGTTCCCCCGCCATTAGAGTCGGAGGACAGATCGAGGTTCTTCGACCAGGTGTAGCTTCCCTGACCGGTCAGTCCGTGGAAGATGCGCTGACGAAGGATCGCCGTCATACCGTTGTAGTTGGAGTAGGCATCGTTCTGGAGCGTGCGGATGGAGCCGAAGAGCTGGTTCGGGCGGCGTGAGTTGACCGTACCGGAGGCTGGCGTAAGCGGCTCGTTGTTGTAGAAGCTGCGGTCAAGATGCAGCGAGTGCGAACCAAGATACTGCACTTCAGCACCTGCACCCTTCCAAAGCTCATAGCCGACGCTGAGGTTCCACTGGTAGCTGCGCTGGGTTTTGTTGTTGGGGTTGTAGTTGACCGCGCTCACATAGGTGCCAGGGATTCCGGCCACCGGAGAACCGGTTCCTGCACCTGGAGTCGGGTTCGTAAAGGTGAGAGGACTGGATGGGATCGTGGTATAGGTAACCGCCGCACCGAGTGGATAGTTGCCGGTCAACAGAGTGAAACTATTGAGCTGGTTCGCGTTGTAGTAGAAGCCTACGCCGCCGCGAACGACCAGCTTGTCTGTAGCGCGATAGGCGAAGCCCAAGCGGGGACCCCAGTTATCATGTGTGGGGTTGCTGAACTTCAGACCCGGAGTCGGAACGAAGGAATTTGGGGTTGTCGCGGAGGTTGTTGGCAGAAGTGCTGTCTGCGCTGGGTTCAAAATGCGTGCAAAGCCGTTAAGGCTGTAAGGAACCGTCGGCAAGTCGTAGCGAAGGCCATAGTTGATCGTGAGGTTCGGCAATGCCTGCCAGTTGTCGAGAACAAAGAATCCGTCCCGCCATTCGGCGACTGAACCTTTGATCGTAGCGACTGGGGTTGTGGAGTCATGCGCGAGACCGAGTACAAAGTCCGCAGGTCCCCACCCAGTTGTGGTGCCCACGCCATTGCTTTGTCCGTTGAAATTGAACTGGCCAAGCGAAATATTTGTTGCGGCGCGACCAAGTGTCAGCTTACGAAACTCGATGCCCGCCATGATGTTGTGCTTGCCGTGGGTCCAGCTAACCTGGTCGAAGGCATCGACTGTACGGTCATCTTGAAACCAGTTCGTACCACTGTTGCCGATTTGCATACCGGTGGCATTGGAGACCAGAACATTTGGAATACCCGGGTTTCCGGTGGTGGTGTCGTAATTGAATCCCGGGATGCCGAGCTGCGTTCCAGCATCCTTCAGACCATTGATATACCAGTAGTTCACGAAGTTCGTGATCAGAGTATTGATACCGACGTGAAAGTCGTTGATGAAGCTGGGGGTAATGATATGGGTATAGCCGATTGCTAGATTGCGGCTGTTGGCAGGTCCGAAGTTGGCACCGACCGGAACCGCATTCCCGTTGGCATACGTGAGGTTCTGCCAGTGATAGCGGGCGAAGAGACGAACCTTCTCGCCGACGTTTGCATCCACACGGTCGAGCGATTGAGCGACCCAGAGATTATTCGGAAATACCACATTCGCTAAGTTGTTTACTGTTCCAGTAGCAGTAGGAAGTGGAACATACGCAATATACTTCTGCGCTATTTGGGCTGAAGCGGTGGACAGACGATTTGCTGGAATGATGTTCCCCGGAAACGGGAGGTTCGTAGCTGGGTCACGAACCACAGTATTTGGAAGCAGTTCGGAGAAATCGCCCTGCCGCATCTTTGCCGTCAGCACGGTAGACGTTCCGGTAGACTGCGCCTTTTGATTGAGCTTCTCGTATGAACCAAAAAAGAAAACCTTGTCGTGACCGTCAAAAATCTTAGGAATGTAGACAGGCCCTCCCAGCGCGAAGCCGTACTGGTTGTAGTTAAGAGCAGCCTTCCGGTTAATTGAATTGCAGCGTCCGCCAATCTTCGTACAATCGTAGGCAAAGCGTGCATTCAGGTCTGTATTCTTGAAGTACTCGTAGACGGTGCCGTGCAGATCGTTGGTGCCGGCTTTGCTCACAAGGTTGATGTGCACGCCAAGATAAGCCCCATACTGAGCCGGGTAGTTGCCGCTCTGCATCTGCACTTCGGAGATCATGTCCGTGCTGGGGCGCGCAGGCGTGACGTTGCCGAGGTTATTCATGATGGAGACGCCGTCGAGCGTGATGCTGTTCTGCGTTTCGCGCTGTCCCGCGCCGTTGAAGTCTTCGCCCGGAGGATTACCGGAGTAGTTGGTCTTCGAGCCGATGGTGACATTGGAGGCGAGAGCGGCAATCTCCAGGGCGTTGCGACCGTTGATCGGAAGCTCATCCACCTGCTTGGTGGCAAAGGTTTCGCCGAGGTTGGCGTCGTCCGTCGAGATCGGCGGTGTGCTGGCCGACACGGTAACTTCTTCCGCCAACGATCCCACAGCAAGGTTGAAGTCGGTACGCACAGCCACATCGATGGCCACAGGAACGCCGACCGTCGTCGCCTTCTTGAATCCCGTAAACTCTACCGTGACGTCATAGGTGCCGCTCTTGATGAAGGTGATCGCATAGTATCCCTCGCCGTTTGTAACGGCGGAATACTTGACCTTGGTGGCCTGTTCCACGGCCGTCACCTTTGCGCCGCTCACGGCGCTTCCTGTTGTATCCTGCACTGTGCCTACAAGTGAGGTATTGTTTGATATCTGTGCCCGCAGGAACAGGGGGCTTAACAAGAGTACGAGATAACAGATCAACGCTTTCTTCACGGTAGGCTCCTATAGATCCTGGGGGGGACCAGGTAATGCAGTGGATTTTGGTTCACAATACGCGCGGTGACCAGGAATGAGCTACATGATCCTGTTCGCAACGGCTTGTGATCTGTTTCTTGAGTGTCACGATTTCATTACATGACGAAAAATCTGTCATCAGGCAGTTGCCGTGGTAGCTTCTAGGTCAAATGTCCTAGAAAACTGGTGTGCACGGCATAATTCAAGCAGATTCGCCCTAAATGGCCTACTGGGGAGAGGGATTTTCGTCACAGGGGAGGATAAAGGACGAGTGTTTGCCTGCCCCTAGTCGAGATGCACGAGCCCCCGTTGCAGCGCGTAGATGGTGGCCTGCGTACGGTCTCGGGCTCCCATCTTATCCAGTACGGAGCTCACATGGATACGGACGGTCTTCTCCGCGATCTTCAGGTCTTCGGCGATCTCGCGGTTGCTGCGTCCCTGGGTGATGCAGGCCAGCACCTCGGTCTCTCTCGGCGTCAGTTCGACGGAGGGCATACGTTCCGCGAGGCGATCCAGCGCGACGTGCGGAAGGTAGCGCAGTCCACGGTCCACATTCTGGATGGCATTCAGCAACTCCTCCCCGCTCGCGTCTTTGGTGAGATAGGCCATGGCCCCGCTGCGGACGGCGCGGTAGATATCCTCGCTTCCCTGGTAGTTGGAGAGAACGACGATGCGCGCATTGGGAAACTCCTTGCGCAGTTCGATGATCACATCGAAGCCGCTGATCCGTGGCAGCCGAAGATCGAGCACGACGACGTCCGGGCGCAGCGTCCGATACATCGAGATGCCCAGCTCGCCGTCGCCGGCCTCGCCGATGACCTGGATCTGCGGATGGCCCGAGAGGACCGAGTGGAGAGCCATGCGTGCGAGGAAGTGATCCTCAATGAGAAGAATCCGGATCTGTTTCATATGCCAATCCACCGTATAACATGATGCTCTTGATTCACCGGCTGTTGCATTGCGTTGAAGGATACCCTGACGGTGACCTCGGTGCCAGCGCCGGCTGCGGTCTGCAGGCGCAGGGTCCCGCCGAGCTTGCGGGCGCGTTCTTCCATCACGGGGATTCCGAAGTGTCCGCGCCGCGATGCCGATCGATCCGATGCCTGGAAGCCTCGCCCGTCGTCGCGGATCGACAGGTTCAGCGCGTCGATCTCGTACTTCAGACGGACGCTGATGTGCGACGGCTCGGCGTGGCGCATGGCGTTCGATACCGCCTCCTGACCGATGCAGACCAGGTGATGCACGCATCCTGGAGCAAGCGGCACCTCTTCTCCCTCCACATCGAGCGAGGTCTCGATCGCCTCCTTCATGTGGTTCGCGCTCAGCGTGCGCGAGAGCGCCTGCGACAGGATATTGGTGACCTCATCGGTATCGCGCAGATCCCAGATGATCCGGCGGGCCTCCGCCTGGCAGTGCGAAACCATGCTGCGAGCCAGTTCGCAGGAGTGCGCCGCCGGCGTGGATGCCGTGTCGCTGTCCCGGAAGAGCTTGGCCGTGGCCTCAAGCTGCCACGAGATGGCGGCGAAGCCGGCCATCAGAGTGTCGTGACACTCGCAGGCGATTCGATTGCGCTCCTCCAGCACGATGCCGATGCGCCCCTTCATCAGCTGTTCGCGGCGGCGGAATAGAAGCGCAGCAAGAGCCGTGGCGAGCAGACAGAGAGCAAGGTAGAAGTACCAGGTCTGGTAGAAGTAGGGGTGTTGACGGACATCGAGCGTGGTGGAGAGCTGCTCGGCGTTGAAAAAGAAGATGATGTCCGGCTGACCCGCCTCAATATCGACGCGCGGGCCAGTGGTGACATCAGGGACGTTGGGATCGTTCGAGAGCGTCCACCCGGTGATGAATGCGGTGGGGCTGCTGGGGCCCAGCTTCTCGGCAACGTCGGTCGTATGGACGAAGCCTTTGGTTGTGGCGAACCAGAGCGTACCGTCGGCCATCCTTGTGGAGGCAGGTTTAGAGGGGCCCCCAATCTCGCTCGAACGCATGCCGTCTGCCTTACCCAGAACGACAGCCGAGAGTTGGGATTGCTCCCCGTCGGCCACGGCTTGCAACTCTGCTATGAGAAGCCGCACAATGCCGCGGGAGGTGCCAAGCCACAGGTGGCCGTCATCATCTTCAATCGCTGTGTTCACCAGCAGAGGAGCAAGCCCTCCGTTGGACGGCAGCGGTGTAACGCGCTCCTGGTGCACAGAGGCAAGACCGCCTGCCTTGGTACCGGTCCACATGTATCCCTTGCTGTCCAACGTAGAGCTGCGGGCAGCGTCCGGCTCGCCGGAAGGGAAGTAGAACAGCCCCGTATACGTCCCGACCCATAGACCGCCGCTCTTATCCGGCAGAATCGCACTCACGGCGTTGCCTGGAGACTCCACGCCCAGCAGGTAGTGATGGAAGGCTTTGCCGTCATATCGATACACGCCGTCGAACCAGGTGCCGACCCATACATGCCCCCGGCGGTCTTCTGCCAGCGCGCGGATGGGCGTCGCAATTGGCATGCCGGGCGGGCTCATTGCCGTCAGCTTCCCGTTGTGGCGGCGAAACAGGCCCTTCCCCCACGTCCCCAGCCAGAGATCGCCGCGGCTGTCCGCCAATGCAGTAGCCGAGTACGTTGCGTGGAAGCCCTCGGGCTCTCCATACGGCGCGAGCGGGCCCTTGCGCCATCGGCTCAAACCTCCGCTCCGCATGCCGATCCACAGATTCTCCTCCTCATCGAAGTAGAGGGAGCGTATGTAGTTATCCGGAAGACCATCGCGAGAGGTCCAGTGCGATACGCCATCGGAACCATACCGCCAGAGGCCATCCTGGCGCGTTCCTATCCACAGATTGTGGGAGGTGTCTCCAACCAGGGTTGAGACCGGGCTGGGAACGCGTGCCTGAACCACCTCATCGTACTGAACGGAAGCGTCATGAGCGCTGTTCCCGCGCGGAATGAGTTGCAGCACCGCAGTCATGGTGCCGACCCAGATGTTCTGCTGCGGATCGCGATAGACGGCGACAGGATCTCCTACCCCAGCGGTATGAAGGGGATAACGACGTGCGGCGCCGTTCTCCCAGAGAAACAGTCCGGACGAGGTGACGAAGAACATGCCTCCGTGGCTGTCCTCCGCAAAGGGCGTTGTGATGTCGCCCGAGATCATGCCTCCGATGGGGACTCTCTCAAGGCGGTCATCGGCGAAGCGTTCGATGCCGTTCTGCGTCGCGATCCACAGAACCTTGCGACCTTCCAGATAGAGCATCCGAACACGTTCGTTATACAGCCCCGCACGTTCGCTGATGTTGACGGTGCCGGAGCGCGTCCGGTGCAGCACTCCGCGTCCATCGGTGCCGATCCAGAGATCGTCATTGGGCTCGTGGAGAACGGCGTTCACAGCCTCGTTATCGTTGAGTCCGTCGATATTGATAGGTACATTCTGGAAGCGTTGACCGTCGAAGGTGGCCAGGCCGGAGGACGTCGCGAGCAGCAGGGCGCCATCCGGCCGCTGGGCGATCATGCGGACATTATTCTCCGGCAGGCCGTCCTCCACCTGCCAGTCCTGCTTCTGATACTCGGAGAGGCGCAGGTTGGAGTACGGCGGCGCGGCGTGAACGGCTGCACCGCCGAAGCAACAAAGAATCAGCAGCAGCCAGACGCGATCAACCGCGAAACGCGCGATAGCGCATGTCGTCGCCCATCCTGTAGCGTGTGGCTTCGCGTTGCAGGCTTGCATGGTCACAGAACCGTTGTCATTAAACGGCATTATATTTGCATCGAGGCCATAAAACCCACACCGGCGAGGGTGGTGTCAGACGGGTGCTGAAAAGTCTTCGTCGTTGCTTTTGCTTCTAGGTAGCCCAGGGCTGTCGTTGTTGCCTTTGCTTCTAGGTAGCCCAGGGCTGTCGTTGCCTTTGCTTCTAGGTAGCCCAAGGCTTTAGCCTTGGGTCTCTCAACCCGCAAGAAAGCGGGGCTTTAGCCCCTGGGGTATGCCTTCTTCTCCTGCTGCACTCCCTCTTGGAGAGCCACACGGATTCGTCAGACACAACCTGGCGCTGGGCCTTTCCTGTGTAGCCGCAATCATCCACTTCAGGCGTCCAGCGGGCGTTCAGGGTGTACTGTCAGCCAGCAGACGGCTCCAATGGCGGCGAGCGCCGCCGCAATCGCGAACGATGTCGTCCAGCCGAACCCGCGAGGATCACGCCGGCAAGTTGGGGGCTATGGACCTGTGACCCCAGCACAAGGAATCCAGCGGTAAACAGCATCGCGACCGACGCCAGTCCGCAGCGCCCGGTCCGCAATCCATACGCACGCGTCAGCCGGTCACTCAGCGCTCCACCCACCAGGCAGAAGACCGTCATCGAGAGAAATGGAAGCATGGCGTAGCGCGCGCTGGACTTCAGATCGAACCCGCGCACCTGGGCCATATACAGGAAGAACCAGCTGAAGAAGATCCAGGCGATGTAGCCGAAGCTGAAGTATCCCACCATCAGGGCGGAGAGGTCGCGGCGATGAAAGATCGCATACCAGGAGATGCGTGCGGGAGCCGCGCTGCTGGCAGGAGGATCGGCAGCAGGCGCCGGTACGGCAGGGCTGAAGGACATGCCGTCGCGGATCTCGCGAAGCTCCGCCGGCGAGACCGCGTTATGTTCCTCGGGAGTGTCGCGCGCCGCATACCACCATACAGCTCCGGCAACCAGGCCGATCACGGCGCTGAACCAGAATGCTGCGCGCCATCCGTGATGGGTAATCAGCCATGTGAGCAACGGCGGCGTCAATCCGCTACCCGCGCCCACCCCGGCAAAGATCAGGCCGTTGATGAAGCCGCGCTCCTGCATGGGAACCCATCGCGCCACGAACTGGTTCGCCGCCGGATAGATGACGGCCTCACCCGCGCCCAGGGCGAAGCGGATGGCGATCAGCAGCATCACCGCGTGCGAGATGCCCGAGGGCAGCAGTGCCGTCAGCGCCGTCGCGACGCCCCACCACACCACGCCGATGGTGAGCACGCGCCGCGGGCCGAAGCGCGCTGCGAGCCATCCTGCAGGCAGCTGAAACCCGGCGTACCCGATGAGGAACGCGCTGAAGATCCAGCCCAACCGCTGATTCCCCAGGCCGTACTCCGTGCTGATCTGCAACCCCGCGATGGAGATGTTGGTGCGGTCGAGAAAGGCGACTCCGCTAAGAATGAAGAGCCAGAAAGCCAGAAAGAACCGGACCCGTGTACGACGTTCGACAGACATCTATATTGCTCCTGTTGCAACCTGCGAATCGGCGCACCGGACGGCGTACGCTGACAATAAATGTTGATTTCAATCCAAAGGTCTGCGAGGAACACAATGCTGACCCCACCGGCATGGGCAGATCCAGACGCGCCACGGGCGATGAATTGAAGCTACGTCCTGGACTGCTTATTTTCAAATGGATGGTTGATACGTGAAAGGTACTCTCATAAATTAATTCGGATAGTTTCCGGATGATAATGATCCCAACCTATGAGTGGCAAGAGCTAGTCTCAACTATCCATGATTACAGCACTGTTTGCGTTGTTTTCTAGGTCAGTTGCCCTATAGACCAGGGCAGATCGCGCGCCTATAAAAGTGTAGTGATATCTGTAACTGGAAAAAGTATTCGAGTTGGCCTCATCGGCTATGGTTATGTTGGAAGAACCTTTCACGCGCCACTCATCCAGGCCGTCCCCGGACTCAAACTGACGGTCGTAGGATCGAGCAGGCCGGATGCTGTCCACGCCACTCTATCCGGCGTCATCGTTTGTTCAGCCCCTGACGTCGCCACTCACCCCGATGTGGACCTCGTGGTGATCGCCAGCCCGAACGACAGCCACTTTCCTCTCGCCGCCGCCGCCCTCCGCGCAGGCAAGCATGTCGTCGTCGACAAGCCCTTCACGGTCACCCTTGCAGAGGCCCGCGCGCTCGTTCAACTCGCCGAGCAGCAGAGGCGACTGCTCTCCGTCTTCCACAACCGGCGATGGGAGAGTGAATCCCTCGCCACCATGGCTGTCCTCGACTCCGGCCTGCTCGGCGAGATCTCGCAGTTCGAAACCCACATCGATCGCTTTCGCCCCGCGGTGCGTCAGCGCTGGCGCGAGAAGACCGGCCCAGGCGCAGGACTCTGGTTCGACCTCGGCCCCCACCTCATCGACGAAGCCATCCAATTGTTCGGCCTCCCCCAAACCATCAGCGCCAGCTTTGCCACACAGCGCATCGGCGCAGAGACGGACGACTGGGCGCACGTACAGCTCAACTACGACCGCCTTCGCGTCATCCTCCACACCTCCTTGCTCGTCTCCGGCGGAGTTCCGCGTTCCGTCCTCCACGGCACTCGCGCAAGCTGGGCAAAGCACAGCGGGGACGTACAGGAAAAGCAGCTCATCGCCGGGGTCCGCCCCGACTCCCCCGGCTTCGGAGCCGATCCCAACCCCGGCATCCTCTACGACGGCGCAACCGGCAGGCAGACCGAGATACCCGCCCCCGTATCAAATCAGCTCGCGTACTACATCGACATCCGCGAAGCCCTGCACGGACGGCAGCCCAATCCCGTCACCCCGGAGCAAGCCGTAGCCGTCATGGCAATTCTCGAGACCTCCTTCGAGTCAGGAGCGAGCGGCCGGGTCCTCCCACTCCAGTTGACCGACCGGGAGCGTTCCGCCTTCGGGACGCCAGAGCAGATCCGCAGACAACGCTAGCCAGCAAATACGGCACCGGGAGAACAGCGCTCCCCCATACAACCGCGTCTACTTCGAGCGCGATCGGAAGGCCCAGCTCATCAATGTCGTCCTGCCCATCGCAGGACAGGTCTTCGAATTCCCCTACGCCTCGCAACGCTGATCTGGCGACCCGGATCAGCATCCATCCCAAAATTTGACCTGTCCCTCGTGCAAAATATCTCACGCAGCCGGCATCCAACTGCATAGGATGTGAGGAATGAGTCAGGTTTACTGCAAACGATGTAAGTCCTCCCACACAGTGCGCGCGACCCGCAAAAATTTCTTCCAGCGCGTGATTCTGTTCCGCCTCGGTCTCCATCCCTGGAAGTGTATCGACTGTGCCTATCGCTTCCTCTCTCGCGACCGCGGTCCACGAAGAGAAAGCCGGCGCGATCGCCATCCCACCGACGAAGCCTCCTCTCGCTGAGTCCAATTGACTGCACTTAAGCACATCTCCACAAAAGCCATCCGAAATTAACGCCATAGAAGCCGCCATTCCTTCAGGCTGTGCTAAACCCATAGGACCCTGAATCTGAACGCATTCTCCTGCTCAAGCAATACATTGGCAGGCACACGTTTTCGTTATCGGCGAACGACCGCCACAGACCGCTATAGACCCATCCCAAACTCGCATGAGGCCTACCTTGAAAAAGTCGCGCGCTTCCCGGCCATGCAGCACCCTCCTTTTCCTCCTCACAACCCTCTCCGCACTAGCCCAGACCGGTTTATGGCGGTGGCGGGAACTCGGGTTCGACGTATAAGAACGACTTCATTGAGCTGTTCAACCCGACGTCGACGACGCTGACGTTGACTGGATACAGCGTTCAGTACGCGGGTCCGACGACGACGAGCGTGTACTCGGGGGGAGCGCTGCCGACGACGATCACGCTGGCGCCAGGGCAGTATTACCTGAGGGGGGACGACGAGCCTGCCGACTCCGGATGCGACGGTGTCGCTCGTGGTCACCGCCAATGCCGGCTCAACCACCCACATGGAAACGGTAACCCTCACCGTCCAATAACCGCCGCAAAAACCAGGTAGGGACGTACTCCTTTCGCCCCTGCCTTTGCCGTTGCCGTTGTTCTTGCCGTTGCTGTTGTTCTTGCCGTTACTGTTGTTGCCGTTGCTGTTGTTCTTGCCGTTACTGTTGTTCTTGCCGTTGTCGTTGTTCTTGCGGTTGCTTGT
>WNFI01032982.1_pt1 | contig 15558 bp, 15 predicted proteins | sample 5400471 | NCBI WGS metagenome assembly WNFI01 (sample SAMN13153348, study PRJNA577476) | soil metagenome | isolation source: 100 cm saprolite on Douglas fir-dominated hillslope | place: USA:California | collected 2013-09-17 | reverse complement strand
TCTCCATGAAATTGCCCTATTGGCGGAGCCGTCCACACCCATAGTTAAGGCGACTGTAGTATTTTCGACAGAGTCACTCGTTCGAACTCGTCCAGGATTCCGCCTTGAGTAGCGTTGTAGACTGAGATTCCATGGTTTTCCGCAATGTGCTTAAGTGCGCGGTACTGGGCCCATAAAGCGAGGTTGGCTTGCAATTCGTCGAATATGGGGTTTGTTAGCTTGCCGTCGCTCGAGACAAACATGTCCTTCCCCCTAAGGACAGTGGGTTCATAGAAATACTTGTATTCCCCCCTTACGAACGAGTCGTGCTCTGTCCCGAGCAAATAGATAGTCTTGAACCCCATGTACATAGCAATCATAAGGCACATGATCGAAACGGAACTCACGGTCGGAACGGGCCGTGAAATATCAACGACGCCAGTTTCCCCAGTGCCGAATTTCCGAGCCATGCATAAATAGCTGACGTTGCGGTCTCGGAACAGCTGGTGTCGGCTTACGACTTCGAGCTCGGTGTTGCTCAAGAATAATTCGGCATTGCCGACCTTTTCGTCCATTTCTTTGAACCAGGCAACGACGTCATCCGTGGTCATCACGCCATACGTGATCTGGGGCACGCAGTGATATTTTGGGCCTATGAGCTGGTAATCCTTGTGGTGGTATCCATTCGAAACGCTGAAGACGATCTCGTTTCTGAGAGGCTTCAAATCCTGCAGGTTGACAGAGGGCCCATTGCATAATATGAAGCACCGCTGCCCACGATGCCGGTCTCGGAAAACCCTGTTCGCGGTGAACACCTGCCTGTTTCGAACATAGGACAGGACGCTCCGGTAGTCGTATCCCCTGATGACCTCATTGAGCGCGCTCGGCAGCAGCCAATACGCCAGCGTCTTCGCGATCTTCTTCATATTCTTGTGGGCCATCACCGTCTAGGTCTCATCGCTTCGAACAATCCTGAACGATTCCGACTCTCCCCCTTTTCAGCCCCAAGCCCGCCGCCACGCTTGAAATTGAAGAACTGCCCACAGCGCGTATTGCCAGTTACGCCGACCCGAAAGGTGTTCCTGGAACCGGGCGCGCACCGGCTCCGGTGCAAGGAGGCCATCGGCAGCGAGGGATGCCGGTGACAGCAGGTCTTCGGCCCAGCCGCGCAACGGGCCCTTGATCCAGTCGCCGATCGGAACTCCAAAGCCCATCTTCGGCCGATCGATCATACCGGCCGGGACGTAGCGATCCAATACGGCGCGCAGCGGACGCTTGCCCTTGCCGTTCGCGATCAACAAACCGGACGGCAGGCGCCACGCGAATTCAACGACACGGTGGTCGAGCAACGGCACACGCACCTCCAGGCTGACGGCCATCGATGCACGGTCGACCTTCGTAAGGATGTCATCGGGCAGATAGTTGAGCATGTCGAGCAAGCGCAGTTTGCCGACGGTATCAAGCCCGCTTGTCTCGTTGACAAAGCGCTCCGCCCATCCGGCCGGCTCGGGGGTCGCCACCAGTCGCTCGGGATCGGGCCACTGCGATATCAAGAGGCGGTACATGTCGAGCGGCCCCCCCGCGACGAGCAGCCCCGCTCCTTTGATGACCTTATCACCGAAATGACGCGGTTTGAGCCGCCGAGGGATGGGAGCCGCAATCATGTCCCACGCCGCCGGCGACAGCATTCCGATGGCCCCGGTCGCGAATTGACGGGCGAAGCCGGGGATGTGCCTGACCATGCCCCACAAGCGCGAGACGCCTTGGTAACGCACGTACCCGCCGAATGCCTCATCACCCCCGTCTCCCGACAACGCAACCGTCACATGACCGCGCGCCAGCCGAGACAGGAGATACGTAGGCAATTGCGACGAATCGGCGAAAGGCTCGCTGTAGATCGCCGGGAGGCGCGGTATGATCGCCTGCGCGTCGGCCGCTGAGAACACGTGTTCGGTGTGATCGGTGCCGAGATGACCGGCAACGGTACGGGCGTGGTCGGCCTCGTTGAATCCCTGCTCACGAAAGCCGATGGAAAAGGTCTTGACCCGCCCCTTGCCGGCCCGCTGCATCAGCGCGACGACGGTCGAGGAATCGATGCCACCCGAGAGAAACGCCCCGAGCGGTACGTCCGACACCATCTGGCGCTTCACCGAATCGGCAAGCAGCGTGTGGAGGTCCGAAACGATTTCCGCCTCGGGCCGACGATCGGGCCTCGACTGTCCTTCCTCTGCGATTGCCGGCAGATCCCAATAAGGCCGTGACACCTCGCCTTGCGCGGTTACTTCAAGACGCTCGCCCGGGAGCAGCTTATGAACTCCGCGGAAGATGGTGCGTGGCGCCGGTACGCACGAGTGACGCAAATAGACTGCAACCGCTTCGGGATCGACGGTGAACTTGAGGCGATCCACCGCGCGCAGAGCTATCAGGTCTGATGCGAAAGCAAATACGCCGTTCTGGCGTGTCCAGTAGAGCGGTTTGATGCCAATCCGATCGCGCGCGAGGTGCAGCGTACGGGTCGTCCGGTCGAACACGGCGAACGCGAAGAGACCATTGGTCCGGGTTAGCGCGGCGTCGATGCCAAAACGGGCGATCGCTTCTACTAGCACCTCCGTGTCCGATGTGCCACGAAAGCCCATTGACAACTCCGACGCAATCTCCACGGAATTGTAGAGTTCGCCATTGTAGGAAATGATGAAGCGGCCATCGGCACTGGCCATGGGCTGCGCGCCTGATGGCGTGAGATCGACGATTGCCAGCCGGCGATGGCCGAGCGCAATCCCGATCTCCGAGTCGACCCAGTGACCATCACTATCCGGGCCTCGGTAATTGATTGCCGCGGTCATTGCGCGCACATCCGCCTCCATGCTTTCGGACCTCTGACGCGAGTACCACAGACCGGCGATGCCACACATCAGGTCGTCCTCGGGTTTGCGCTTTCGGGTCGGCGGCCCATCAGGTGAGATCGCGTTGCCAGAGTTTTCTCGCAAATCGACCGGCAAGATACCCCACATAGGGTGGATGGGTCAGAAGCGCGCGCGCGAGACGACGTGATGCCGCGCCCGGAAATCCGTTGCGATATTCGACGATGGCGACCTCGAAATTCAGGCTCGCACGAAAAAGATTCGCGAGCGCCGGGTCCTTCGCCCGCAAAGGGCCCTCGTGCAGCTTGTAAAGTTCGTTCACCGAACGCTCGACGGTCCCGGCCTCCGGCCACCCGCTGTTATAGATATGCGCGAGCGGCTCAGGAACGAAGACGAACTCGTCCCAACGTCGCAGATAACGAAGCGTCCAGTCGCGGTCCTGCAAGCGCGTCAGGCTCACGTCGAAATCTCCAACCGCTTCGAAGCAGGTCCTGGTCGCAACGAGCGTCGACCCGAGACTGAAAGTCTCGCCGCTCAAGATCGACTCAAGCCAGCCACCCCGGCGCGCCGGGCGTCGTAGAACCGTCGCGCCCGACTCGCCACGGTGAACCCAGAAAGCCGAAAAAGACAGAGGCGCACGGGATGGATCGCGTTCAAGTGCATCCAGCTGGATCGCGAGCTTCTTCGGCACCCAGGAATCGTCCGAGTCGACAAATGCGATAAATTGTCCTCGAGCGGCAGCGATGCCGACGTTCTTGGCACCGCCGATCCCGCGGTTGCGGTCGTTGCGGATGAGCCGGATACGAGCATCCGGGATGGCTTCCACGACCGCTACGGTGCTGTCTCTGGAAGCATCGTCGACGACGACGATCTCAAGATCCGAAACCGTTTGTGCACGGACCGACTCGATCGCGCGCAAAACCGTCGACGCACTGTTGTAGCAAGTGACCACCACACTGACTTTAGGCTCCGGGGAAACAGTCATGAAGAGGGCCGAATTCCGAATTCCAGTCGCCGCATTCATCCGGCCCGGATGGCTTTTCGCGAGAAAATATCGAGGGCCAAATCAACCGGCCAGAACGGCGTAACGCGGAACGCATCTGATATGGTCGAGCCGAACTCGCGCCATTTACGCGTTCGCAATTGATGCATTCCCAACAAGGCGGTCTCGGCCGCGTGCCAACGACGCAATGCCCGCATCGCATCGGGTGCTGGTCGTTTGGTCGGGGAAAACGCGAAGTACCGAGCGATCGCCAAAGCTTCCCGTCTAATCGCGGCGAAATTCCGCTGATCACGATCAAGCGTACTTGAACCGGCATGCGAAAGGTAGCGGTAGACCGGCCTGGGGATCTCTGCAACGGGAACGCCTGCAATCCAGGCCCGCAGCATCCAATCGCGGTCCGACGCAAGGCGATATCTCGTATCGAACACGCCAATTCGGTCGAAGACATCGCGCCGGATGCAGAGGCTGTTGATGGCGCAGGGGCCACGTAAAAGCAGCTCGAGATCCAGCGGTCGCGCCGCCCATCGTTCCGATCGTTCCATCGATACGAGGATTCCACGCTCATCGATTTCGACAAATCTCGGCAACCCGCGCACGATGCCAGCCTCGGGTGCGCATGCCAGCCCATCGAGCCATGTGGCAAGCGCTCCCGGGAGCAGGATATCGTCGGCGTTGAGCAGCGCAATCGCGGAAGTACGCGCCTCGCCGATACCGCGATTGAGCGCTTCATAGATCGACGTGCCGGGCGCGGACACGATGCGCAAATTCGGTACCGAACTCGCTATCGAGACTGTTTCGTCCCGTGAGCCGCCATCGACCAGGATCGCCTCGTGCGGCACTCCCTGCGCCGCGAGGCTGTCCAGCGTCTCGCGTAGTGTGCGAGCAGCATTGAGCGCCGGCATGATTACTGTGATGTTGGGAAGGGATGGCATCGTTCAGGATCGCCAAACGGGCGTCTTTGCGCTTCGAATCATGTCCAAACCAACCTGACACCAAGATACGCCGCGACGAGCAATCCCAGTTGGCCGTATATCAACAAAAACTTGTACGCCTTTCTTTCGATCAGGTCGCGAAAAACGTGAAAACTCACCAGCACCATGAGCAGAGCGCAGAGGGAGACGCTTACAAGCTGTGCGACAGCTGCTGCACGGTACCCCAGGCGAGGCAACAGCGCGATCATCAGAATCCAGTTCATTCCCAGAGACAGGGCGAGAATCGCGAGGTAGTGCAGATTCCTTCTCCGGCCCATGAAGAGATTCCCGAGGGTCACCAGGATCGGAAAACTGAATAAGCTGTAGATCAGCGCCCGTACTATGAGGGGGTCAACGTCGTATCGAGGAAAAAACATTGCAAAAAAAACCGGCGCTAGTTCCGCCGCCAGCACGCCGAGAACAAAGACGATCGGAACGGAAAGATAGATCATCCTGAAGATAAACCGCGCCGCCTCCTTCTCCTGGTCCCCGCACAGCTTGAGGGCGTGAACGGTTACCGGCAGGAACGCCGCGATGACAAGCGATGCGACCACCTGATAGCCGGTGCTGAAGAGGCCGTAGGCGGCGATAACCTCGTTGGGGTAGTACATCGCGGCAAAGAGCCTGCCGGAATAGAGCAACTGGAGCCACAGGAACGTCGTGGCGACGAGCATTGCGCCTTCGAGCAGATGCGTGCGGATCAACCCGAAGTCGAAGTCCTTTCTCGTTTGTATGATCGGCCTTTGGATGCGAAAGAGCGTCGCGCAGGCCGTCACGACCTGCGACGCGAACCATCCGAGGAGCCCCAGGTAGTACGCAAACGGAATGACCACTAGCCTTGCGACGGCCTGGAAGCTGGTGAGCGCCCGATAGAACGAAAAATCCGCCTTGACCGTCAGGCGCGCGATGCTGAACGACGCGATGGCGGCAAGAGGCGGAACCGGGATCAGCAGCAGCGCAGCGGTAAGATTCCCGTACTTGGCGTAGTAGATCGCGGCGACAGCGGCCGCAAACGCGGTGTTGCCCGGGATCGCCGTCCAGAATGCAGAGCTGTTCCATTTCTTGATTTCAAATTCATCTCCCCTCGCATACACGCTGGGCATTTTTCTGCTGTAAACGAAGGATATTCCGCAGTCCGCCAGGATGCTGAACGAAAGCAACACGTTTACAAACGTGACCTCCGCGAAAGCGCTGACCGGCAGGACGTTGGGTACCATCAGGAAAATCAGAATGGCTGTCGCTTGCTGGACAAGGTTCGTAATTACCGTGTCCTTGCTTCCTTTGATGAACAACTAGGTCTCCAGCCATTTGACAAGCTCGAACACCTCTGCCAGCCTCACGCCGATCCGCTGCCCTGCGTTTTCCGCTTCGTTGCGGAAAAAACTGATCCATTTCTCCCCGACTCGCTGCACTTCGGACGCGTGGCAGCGGATCGCGGCCTCCTTGGCAGGCCAGTACTCGGTAATGTCCGTGTAGAAATTCCCGCGGAACTCGGTCGTGGACTGATACCAGTTGCTGCGGTACATCAGAAGCCGCGGCACGTGCCGGCAACTATGGAGCGACGCCCGTGCCACCGCCCGGTGGTCGTGGTGGATGTCGCCGGCCCAGTGGGTGTAGACGAGCTCGATCTTTCTCGTGTCGACGATGCGCAGGATTTCGATGTTGAGCTCGTCGGTGAATTCGACTTGCAGGGTCTTGAACTGGCCGCAGATCAGCTCCTTGATCCCGAGAATCTTCATCGCCTCGCCCGCCTCGTTTCGGGCGACCGTGCTGGAACGGACGGATTGGTCATACTGGTTGCTGAACCCCGAGACCGTGGTCACATAGGCGTGGACGCTGTCGCCGCGCCGCGCGTGGCGGGCGAGCGTACCGCCGCAGCCGAGCTCGATCCTCAGAATCCTTCGGGATTCTTCCGTTCCGCAGTTGAACAGCATGTCGATGCTGCTCAGATACGGCATGAACTCGCCGTGCAGCTGCGGATAGACGGGATGCTTGAATTCCTGCCACGCCACGTCAATGCCGGCCCTTGCAAAAGGCACAGGATCAAAATAGTCTCGGGCGCCCACGCCCGAGAGGTAGCGGCTCGCGCCTACTTTGCGCAGTATATCGACCAAGAGCTCGTTCTTGTGCCCGAGCGGCTCCAGCGAGCTCGACAAGACACGGGGAATGGAGATATCGAGCAGGCGGAGCAACATGTCGATGGATGCAATCGTGAACTCGACAAGCCTCGCGCAGGGCAGGGCATACAACTTCTCCAGCTCCGGGAAAATTTCCCGGAAATGGGGCGCCGTCCGGTAATTCTCCCTGACCAGGTTGAGGTTTTGCGCTCTCCAGTCCGTTTCGGAAAGCTCGACGGCATTGATGGGCGTATCGCGCGAGGTCTTGCGCACGCTTATGGTCAGCCATTGAACACCCCGCGGCGTCTTGATCTTGTCCCGATGCGTCCAGCTCCGGCTCGTTCCGTCGACAAATTGCACGTGGTCCAGGGCAACGTACAGATCGGCATTGAGAAAACGGTGAAAAAATCCCAAGTGTGAAAGGAAATCGGGCTGGTGGATGACAACGGTTTTGTTCACAGCGCCATCAGCTCGGCGACGACATGGTCCACACCTTTCAGACCGATTCGCTCCATTCCGGCCCTGCTCATCTTCTCGACCGGTAGATCGCGCGTAAGGATGGATCCATCCAATTCGGCGTGGTGGCCTGCGAAAACCGAGCCTCCCAGCTTTGCAAGACCCAAAGCGATCGAGACCTCGAATGGCTCGTTTGCGACGATGATACAGGGCAATCCCGAAGCGTTTGCCTCGAACGGGGTAATCCCGCCCCCCGTAATGGCCCAATCGTAGTCGGCGAACTCCGCGACGAGCGAAGGCACGGAGCGCTTCAACACAAAACCCGGACCGAGGCTTTCCGCGAGCTCCGCGTCGTGGCGAAATCCTGGACCCACTAGCACTGTGCCCATTCGTCCCGCGGCACGCAGACGACGGACGACCTTCACGGTCACGCCATAGGTATCGCTTCCCCCCAGCGTCACCAACAGACGCTTTGCTTCGCGCCTGATGCGCCGGTAACGGGAGATTTCCGGATTGAGAATGAGATAGTCGATTCCGCGCAGCACGCGGCGTCCCGACAGCTTCTCCCTGGGATCAAGCGCCAGCGCCGCGATATGCAGGTCGGCCGATGCGGCCCCGTCGCCGCGGTCATCGAAAGTGACAAGAGGGATGCCGCAGCGCTTGACGTGTGCCGCGTGCCGGGCATCGGTATCCAGCCTGTCATTGACCCACACGTGAACGCCTTCCGCAATGATCCGCCCTTCCCAATCGCTCTCAAGATCGGCAAGATCCACCTGCGCGTGCTGCACGCTGGAACTCTCCAGCAAACGAAGCGCGGGTTCGTGGGCGTTGATGAAAATCTTGCAGGCCTGCCCCGCCCGATCCAGGGCCGCGGCGAGATTGAGCGCACGGAAAAAGTGTCCCATCCCGCGAGCGTGGGACGACTCTACGCAAAGCGCGAACACAGCCTGATTGCCTCTTCAGTGGTCGGCCACGCTCCAACGGCATTCTCGGCGATGAACTCGGCGCGACGCAAGTCGTCGGGGGTATCCACCGTGAGACGCACTTGCGGGTGCCGCTTGGCCCGCGGAACGGTAAGGCGGCCGGTTCGAAATAGACCGCGATTTTCCAGGATGTACTCATCGACATGCTCCCGATGATGCGGGGCAAGCCCTTCCAGGAAGCTACGCTCCAGCGCAGCAAACGAGAGAATCTCGGCTCCAACACCGACCGGCAGCTCTTCGAGAGAGGAGCTGTAGTCGTAGCCGCCAGCCAGGTGAAACTCTATAAGCCGGTCGAGCTCTTCGGCGTCGGTGAAGGGGTTGTCTCCAGTCAACCGTACTATTTGCTCGAAGCCCCGAGCGCGCGAGCACTCGTAGTAGCGCGCCAGTACGTCCTGCTCGCTGCCGCGGAAGCAATCCACGGTGCGCGCGGCGCAGAATTCAGCCACGGCGTCGTCGCGCGGCGTGTCGCTCGTCGCGACGACAACGCGGGCCGGATAACGTACCTTCTCTAAGCGGCCAAGAATATGATCAAGCAACAGCCGCCCGCCGATAGGCTGGAAGATTTTTCCCGGCAAACGCGTGGAACCCATGCGCGCCTGGATGACGACACCGAGCTTTACAGGAGATCTTCCCACGTAAGCACCGCGTCTGCCTCCATGTCGGCCCGTACAGCACGCCCGATCACCGCTTCGAAGTGGCTTGGCGGGATTCCCGTACCAGGGCGCTTGATGGCGAGATCGGCGCGCAAGAGCCGCGCCCCTGATTTGACGGGTCGCGCGAGCACGACACTCTTGCGATTATTGAGGCGCGTGGTACGCTCGCTTTGGGCGGGTTGCTTGATGCCGCTGCCGCGCATGACCTCGAAGTTCCGTACGGCCTCTACTAGCCACTTCATCTCTTCGGGATCGGCGGAAAGCATGTGGTCGGGTCCTTCCGCTCGTTTGTCGTAAGTAAAATGCTTTTCAAGCACTCGCGCGCCCATGGCAGCCGCACACAGGCAGGCGACAGGATTAAGCGTATGGTCTGAATAGCCGACGTCGAGCTGCGGAAACTCGCGCATAAGTTCCTGCATCGCACCAAGATTGACGTTTTCGGCGTGCGTCGGATAGCTCGTAACCGCGTGCAGGAGGATCAGGTTCTTGTTGCCTTCGTCGAGTATCGCATCGACCGATCCGCGCACTTCCTCCAGCGTGCACATGCCAGTGGACAGAATAATCGGCTTTCCAGTTCGTGCCACGTAGCGTAAAAAGGGAATATTTACTGCATCATCCGATCCGATCTTGTAGACGCCTATGCCGAGCCGCTCAAGCAAATCGACATCGGTTTCGTGGGATGGCGTCGAAAACCAGTCCAGGTCGGTCGATTCGGCGTAGGCAAATACCTTGCGATGCAACGCTTCGGTTATTTCGAACCGCCGATCTCCGCGATGATATAGCAGCGGTCCCTTCGATATTTCTTGAACATACTATTCTCTATACTTGATTACGCGCGCCGGTACACCTCCGACAATTGCATAGGCCGGCACATCTTCCGTAACGACCGCGTTCGACCCGATCACGGCGCCAGCGCCGATGCGAACGTTCATCAGGATCTTGGCGCCTGCCCCAATCCACACATCGTCTTCGACGACAACCTCGCCAATCAGCGCCGTCTGCTCACGAATGGACTTGTGACGCACCATTCCGTGATTGTGGTCAATGAGCTGCACATAAGCGCCTATCAACACGTTGCTGCCGAGTCGAATCAGGTTTTTTGCGGTGATCATAGAATGTCTGCCGATCACGGTGTTATCACCGATGCTCACCTTCGGATGCGGCTTAGTTAGCTGAAAAAAAGCGTAATTCTGAATCGTGCAGTTGTCGCCGATTTCCAATACGGCATTGTCGGTAATCCAGAATTCAGCATTGTGCTTTATCACATTGCCTTTTCCGGAAGATGAGAAGTAGCGCAGGAGTTTGTATGCAGACACCACTCTCTGCAGCACGCCGCCGCGATTTCTATATGACGCCTTATCGATCGGCAACCGCCTCAACACGCTGCCTGACTTATCTGCCAACGACCTGAATCCGGTGCACGTAGTTCTTCACGGTGAAGGTCCGCGCACCGACGTGCGCTTCCTCGTCGTCCGTCCTGCGCGGCAGATAGCATTTGCGGCAAACGGGGCTCTGCATGAAGCCGCGACGCTGCTTGTGCATCTCCCGGACGCGGTTCATCTTCTCCCCGTGCCAGACGGCGTGCACGGATTCCTTGTTGACGTCCCCGATGACCTCGCGGTTTTCCTCGTCGTTCGAGCATTTCATCACCAGCCCGTCCGCTCCAATCACGAGCCGCTGGTACTGTTGGGGGCAGCTGAAGTTTTCGATGTATTCGATATGCGTATCGTTGCCCAGGTAGTCGATCAGCGGATTGAACGCGACCAGGTCGACATAGGGCGCGAACGTGTCGTAATAGACCTTCGGATTCTCGCGAACGGCGGGCCAGATGCCCTGTACCTTGATCACAGGCCGGTGCAACCCGTGTTCATCCTTGTAGCGCTTGATGGCCTTGATCTTCTCGAGGAGGTCGTTGAATTTGAGCGGTCCACGGATGCTCTCGTAGGTGGCGCCGACGCCGTCGATCGAGATGGTGATCCAGTCGATACCGGCTTTGGCGATCTTCTCGAAATAGGGAAGCGTGAGTTTTCCGCCGTGGGTGAGGGTCGACACCTCCTTGATGCCCCTATCCTTGGCGTAGCGAATGGCATCGACGAATTTCGTGTGCAGAGTGGCTTCGCCCCGCAAGCTGAGGCGGATCGCTGGTACTTTGCCGCCGATCTCTTCGACGATCCGCTTGTAAAGCTCCCAGTCCATCCGGGTGGCATTCACGTTCTTCTTGAACTCGTCGGTGATCGTGTAGCACATCGGGCAGGTGAGATTGCAGAGGGAGGAGAGCTCGATGTCCACCAGCAGCGGATACTCGGATACGTGCTGTTTTTTCGGATACTCGGACCAGTTGCGGCGATATGCGGCGTACTCGGCCTCCCAGCCTTCGCCCCGGAATTCCTCGAAGCGTTCTTCCCGCTCGAGCGTATCCATCGAGTAGTTGCCCTTGTTGATGGGCACGTAGCGGTCGTTCACGAAACTGGCTCCTCGAGCATCATGCGCTCCAAGCCTTCCCGAAGGCTTACTGCCGGGACCCACCCCAGGAGATCGCGCGCTTTTTCGATGTCGGCATAGACGTCGTCCATCTCGTTCGGCCGAACCTTTCCCTCTTCGACGACTTCCAGCTCCGTGCCCGCAACGGACTGAATGACGTCAATCAGCTCGCGCACACTGACGGAGCTGCCCGAACCGATGTTGACGACATTATAGCCGCGCGGCCCGCCCAGCGTCCTCCCAAGAGCATCGACAAGATCGTCGATGAACAAGTAGTCGCGGCGTGGAGCCAGGTGCTTCACCCGGATCGCCGTGCGCTCCTTGATTTGACCGATGATCTGGGGGATGAGGAAATGGGTCTTCTGCCCCGGCCCGAAAATATTGAAAGGTCTCACTACGGTCACGTCGACGCCATGATGGGCCGCGTGGAATGCGCAGACCTGCTCGGCGAGAAACTTCGACAGCGCGTAAGGATTGTTCGGGCGCGGCGCGCACGCCTCCGACACCGGAAGGCTATCAGGCACCCCGTAAATATAGGCGCTGACAAACGTCAGCCGCGCGCCGTGCTCCCGGCAATGCTCGAGCGCGTTTGCTGTGCCGATCACGTTGACTCTGTGGAATTCGAGCGGATCCTTCCAGCTATCGGGGACAAACGCCCGCCCGGCGAGGTGGAAAACGTGATCTGCCGGAGCGAGGCTGCTGAACGTGGCGCGCTCCGTGATGTCGCCGTTTTTTCTCGTCAGTTCGGCGATCTCGTGGCCTTGCCCGCGCAGGTATTGACACAGAGCGCGGCCTATGAACCCGGCTGCTCCGGTTACGAGGATGCTAGCCATCGATGAAGCGGGATTTCATCGCCTCGAATTCTTCAATTGCCTGGATGTAGTCGTCCGGCCGGCCGATATCCAGCCAATAGCCGTCGTAGCGGCTCACAGTAACTACGCGTCCGGCGGCGATAAGGTCGAGCATTAGGTTGTCGAAGCCATAGGCCTTTCCTTTGGGAACGAGCTCCACGACTCTGCGGCTGACCATGTAGATACCCATGCTCACTTCGTACTCCGTTTTGGGCTTTTCGCGAAAGCCGACCAGACGTCGGCGGCTGTCGGTCTCGAGCACCCCGTAGTCGGTTGCCTCCTCGCGGCGGTGCGAAGCGATGGTGAAGAGATTTCCCGCAGCGACATGCGCATCGTGGAAGCCGGCGAAGTCAAGATCGGTGAGGACGTCGCCGTTCATGACCAGGAAATTCTCGGGCACGTCGGGAACGAGTTTGAGTGGACCCATGGTGCCTAGCGGTTCGTCTTCCAACGAATAGTCGATAGACGTTCGCCATTTCGATCCGTCCGCAAAAAAGGCCTTGATCAGTTCGGCCTGATGGTTGACCGCCATCGTGATGCGATCGAAACCGGCCCGCACGAGCTGCCTGACGACCACTTCGAGGATCGGATAGTCGCCGATCGGCATCAAGGGTTTGGGCAGCACGACCGTGTAAGGCCGCAAACGGGTGCCCTTGCCTCCGGCGAGGATTACAGCACGCTTAGACATTGTAGATGTTCGCTTTGTACTTCCTGAGATTTTCGGGCCGGCGCAGCCATGCCGCTGTTCGTTCGAGTCCGACGCGCAACGGAATCGTCGGCTCGAATCCCGTCAGGGCCCGGATCCTCGCGTTGTCGCACCAAAGGCGCTCCACCTCGCTCTTTTCGGGACGGACCCGCCGATCGTCGGTTTCGACGTCCGCTTTAGAACCGAGCACCTCCTGAATCATGCCAACGAGATCTCCGATGGAAATCTCATGATTGGAACCGACGTTGACCGTTTCGCCGACCGCCGCTTCGCATCCGGCGAGCTGCAGGAATCCGCGACACGTATCCTCGACGTAGTTGAAATCGCGCGTCGGATGCAGACTTCCGAGCCGGATCGCGCGTTGGCTCGAGAGTATTTGGGTCATGATCGTGGGGATGACGGCCCGCGCCGACTGACGGGGTCCGTAGGTGTTGAAAGGCCTCACGATCGTCACGGGCAGGCCGAAAGCGCTGAAATAGCTGTAGGCAAGCGCGTCCGCCGCGATCTTGGTGGCGCTATAGGGCGATTGCGCCTGCAGCGGATGGCCTTCGTGAATCGGTACGAAGCGGGCGGTTCCGTAGACCTCGCTGGTCGAGGCATGTAGGAAGCGCTTGACTCCGGATTCCCGGGCCGCCTGCAGCAGGTTGAGCGTACCGGCAACATTTGTAGCCACATAGCTGTCGGGCGCCTGATAGGAGTACGGAATCGCGATGAGCGCCGCCAGATGAAACACCATCTCCGTTCCTTCGGCGATCGTCTTCGCGAAATGGGGATCGCGAATATCGCCGCTGACGACTTCGAGCTGCTCCAGGCAGTCCAGGTCCTCGAGCCAGCCCCAGCTGTTGAAAGAATTGTAGAAGCTGAGCGCCCTGACCCGCGCACCCGAGCGCACCAGCATTTCTGTCAGGTGCGAGCCGATGAATCCATCGGCTCCAGTCACCAGAACTCGCTTGCCTGCGACATCCATTCTTCTAAGCGCTCATGAAAGCGGACTGATGGCCCATGACAGGCCATCGGAAGCCGATCGAACGGCGTGGGTGCGGCAGCGAACAAACTGACCCGGCCGATTCGCTCGCGGAAAATACCGCCGAGTCACCGCGCGATGATTGCTGCTTATGGATCTTGGCGCCACGCGAGGTAACGCTTCAGCGCCTGCAGCCGCAGCGCCTGTTGCGGATCGCGATTGGCATTTGCCATCGCTTCCAGAACGAATGCCAGCCCTATTCCGACGAGCATCGCAAACAGGGTCGAAAGTATCACGATCACGCTGCGCACTGGCTTGGATTTTCGGTCGGGCTCGACCGCTTTGTCCAATACCTGAATGATGGTGGAATCCTTGGCCTCGTCTATCCTTGCAAGCTCGTATTGCTTGGCGAGCAACTCGTAAAGAAATTCGTGGTATTTCACGTCGCGCAGGCGCCCGAGGTTGTTCAGGCCGGTATTTCCCGACACATCCGCTTTGCTGATGGCGATCGCCGCCGATGAGCCTTCGATACGAGCGAGCTCGCGCCTGAGCGCTTCAAGCTCCTGCCGGGTCCTCTGCATCTCCGGATTTCCCTCGGCAGCAAACGTGCGCATCGCATCGAGCTGAACTTCCTTGACCGAGACCTGAGCGCGCAAACGGGCCGTTACTTCTATCATGCTGCGCCCCTGCGCATCCACTTGGGCGAGGCCGCCTTTCTGGAGACCTTGCCTGGCGGCAATTTCCGCCGCGGTCAAATTGTCCTTTGCCTGCAAGAGTTGGCGCTCGAAAAACAGACGGCGCTGGGACGCTTCGGTCACCGCCAGGACTTTGGTGAGATTCATCAGCTCGTCCACGTAGGCATTGGCGAGATCCGCCGCGCGCCGCGGGTTCTGGTCGTCGACCTCGATGAGGATGATCCCGTCCTTGCCGACAGTGATCGACGTCTTGTGCTCCAGAATCCTGCGGGTATCGCTCTGGAATTTCTGCTCGTAGAGCTTGTCCAGCCCGAAGCGCTCGATCAGGTTGTCAGCCACAGTCCGGCTTTTGAGCATGCCTAGGTACAGATCGACCGGGTTTTTGATTAGCCCCCCGCCGGCCGCGCCAGCCAAGCCTCCAAGCACGCCGCCAAGCTGACTCAGTATCGCGGCAGACGCCGACCCGCTCTGCTGCGGCGGGAGGATACGAGCGCTCGCGGTGTAAACATTCGGCAGGAGCAGGCTGACTGTAACCGCAAGAACTGCCGCAACGAACGGGAAACCGACCACAATCCGCCTGTGCTTGGCGAGAACGATCAGCAGGTCGAGCAGACTGACTTCATCTTCGGTGGGTGCGTTTTCCCCCACCGGAGCGTCTTGGCGATTTTCCGAGGGAACCTGCTCAGACATAGCGGCCCGCCAACCTGCCTATTGCCGGATGACCTTCACCGCCGCCGCGCCCAGACCGAACTGGTAGAAGATCTGCGAAATGTCCTTGAGCGCTCGGGTGATCGTGGTGCGGTCGAGCTCTTCCGGCACGACGATGCTGTCGCCGGGC
>WNFI01097976.1_pt1 | contig 15563 bp, 12 predicted proteins | sample 5400471 | NCBI WGS metagenome assembly WNFI01 (sample SAMN13153348, study PRJNA577476) | soil metagenome | isolation source: 100 cm saprolite on Douglas fir-dominated hillslope | place: USA:California | collected 2013-09-17 | reverse complement strand
CCCAGCCGCCGCCCGGGCGACCCGCCGGCGCTGAGACGCTCAGCTGCCGCATTGACCCAGACGACCCGCAGTTCAGCATCGAGCACAACCACGCCCGCCGGAGCCTGCATCAGCCCCAGCTGCGCCAGCGCGCGGAGACCAGTCGGACCCAGGACCACAACCTTCCCCCGATGTTGGGTCTGTTAAACATAGTATCCAGGTCAACTCCTGCGACAAGAGGAATCTTCCGAGACGGCGACCCCAGCGGATTGTGAACCGGTCCATCATGTAGCCGAACGCGTGCAACCGAAGAGAAGCTTGGCCGTCGCGCTCGTGCCGCAGTCGGCGCCACCTCCACCCCTTGCGCTGCGCTTCCGGTCTGGAGCTCTTTGTTAGATTAGAGCGGAAGAGAGCCAAGCGCGGGGGGGCATCATGAACAAGAAACTGCTGGCAGGCCTGGCCGCCGCCAGCTTCCTGGCGGGCGGGGGAGGCACCGCCATCCGCGATGCGCTCGTCACCTACGTGCACGGCCACTGGCGGAGCGCGCTGGACACGGTGCTCGGCCCGCTGGTCAAGAACCACACCATCACCCAGGCCCAGGCCGCCGCGGTCATCACCGCCTTCTCCCAGGGGTGGCAGAACCACGGCGGCGACCACGATCATCACAGCATGCCATGACGGTGGCTCAGGCAACGCGATGATGTAAGGGCGTTCCTGACAGCATGAAGGGGCCTCACGGCCGGCAGATCACTGCCGACCGTGGCCACAGCGCAGGCCTCGCCCGGCCCAGCCCAGCATCGTCAGCATGAAGCGCTTGCCCGCACCATCGCCGCCATCAGGCCTGGGCTCAGCATTCTTCCGCCCGGCCTGGCTGAGGATTGTGGGAGCGGGCTGGGTTGGGCGATGCGGTCGGCGGGTGGCGGTAGAAGTTGGGTGTCTGGTCGAAGTTCTGGTAGTAGCGGTGGAAGACGGGGGTGGCCGAGGATGCGGCGGGGGGGACAATCCAGGTCCAGTCGGCGGGGCAGGGGCGGCCGTGGCGTTGTTCGCGTTCGAGGTGGCGCAGGAAGCGGGCCGATTCGGTGTGGTGGTCGGCGATGGTGATTCCGGCGGTGGTGAACGAGTGCAGGACGGCGAGGTTGAGCTCGGTCATGGCTTTGTCCTTCCACAGGGTGCGGTCGGTGGCGGTGGACAGGCCCATGTGCGCGGCGATGGCGGGCAGCTGGTTGTAGCGGTTGGTGTCGCCGAGGTCGCGGGAGCCGATCTCGGTGCACATGTACCAGCCGTTGAACGGGGCGGCGGGGTAGGAGACGCCGCCGATGTCCAGGCGCATGTCGCTGATCACGGGCACGGCATACCAGCGCAGGCCCAGGCCGGCGAACCAGCTGAGCTGGGGGTGGGTGATGGGTATCTCGAGGATCGCGTCGGCGGGCAGGTCGTGCAGGGTGGTCGGCGCGCCGGGCTGCTGGACGAGCAGGGGGAGGATGTCGAACCGGCCGGGCTGGCGGCGGCCGGGCCAGCCCAGATCGGCGGCCAGGCGGGTCAGGCCGGTGTTCGCCGGGTCGCCGGTGACCTGGCCGCCGGGTGTCGGGTAGCCGGCGTAGCGGACCAGCTGGGGGCTGAGGATCCGGGGGCCGGGCTGGCCCGGGGCATCGGGCGCGAACACGGTGATCACCGGCCGGATCCGGCCGCCGTTGGTAGCCTCGCGCAGGTGGGCGACCGACTCGGCCGCGATGTCGGTTGCCGCGCTGACCTGCCGCCGGTCGCGGACTCGCAGGCTGCGCCAGTACAGCCGCCCGATACACCGCGAGCTGTTGCGCCACGCGACCCGCGCGCCGAATTCCAGCTCAGCAGCGGTGTGCCGGTAGGTGCCCGTCGCCGCGATCTCGCGGCGGACCTGCCCCAGCCGCCGGTCCGGCGCCCCCGCCCGGTTCTCGGCGCAGAACAGCGTGACGAACCGCTCAGCGCTGGCGAACAGGCTGTCAAGGGCGAACGAATCAGCACCCGGGCGCGGCCGCCTGGCGGCCCGCTTGCTGGCTCCCGTCGCCCGCACATCGTCGAGGTGGCTCTCGGCGGTTAGCGGCGGCGCGGCCACTGGCGCCGCCAGGAGTTCCGGCTGCCTGATGTGCTGCTGGTGCGAGCGGGCCCGGTGCGGGCGGGTACGGGGCCGGCCGCGCGGGCGCGCGCGAGATCGCGTGAGCATGACAAGCGCGGCGAGCCCGGCCGGCGGCGTGGCCGCGAGCGCTCCCGTCTCCGCGAGTACCCAGATGCTGATCACCGGCTCTCCCCGTACGGGAACGGCGTGGCGCTGGCCGTCCATGTCACGATGGGCGCCTGCCGGCGGGCCTTCAGCCCGGGGTACAGGGCGATGCCGGCCGCGCAGATGACACCGCTGGCCGCTGCAAGCACGGTAACTGTCATGGCGTCGCTGCGTTCCGGCGGTCAGCAATGGCCCGCTTCCACGGCAGCGTCAGCCCCTCAGCGTCACCTGGCCCCAGGCCGTAGTTGCGGCCGTGCGACCAGCGGGGACCAGGAACGCGCCAGTGACAATCCGTCGGGATTCGACCAAGGTTGCGCCCCACGGAGACCTCCCCGCTAGCCGACGGCAGCACAATCGTGTGCTATCAGCCTGGACGCTCATCTTGCACTCGCCTTGACGCCTACCTTGCGCCCCAGGTCACGGCCCAAGCTGGTGCGGCGGTTCGGGAACGCCCACGCTGGGGACGTTGACAGGCAGCATGCCATCCTGGCTGGCATGACAGACGGGCCAGTGGCGATCTCGTTGTTCTCAGGGGCTGGCGGTCTCGATCTTGGCGTCGAGGCGGCCGGGTACCGTGTGACCGCGGCGGTGGAGCACGACCCTGACGCTGCCCTCACCATGGAGAAGAACTTCCACCACCTGGCCTCGCCGGTCATCCGCCGCGACATCCTGAACACCCCTACGCGCGAGATCCTCCAATGCGCTGGGCTCAAGGCCGGTCAACGTCCAGACCTCCTCGCGGGCGGACCACCCTGCACCCCGTTCTCCAAGTCCGGCTTCTGGCTCGAGTGGAAGCGCGCCGGACTCGATCCCGATGCCAGCCTGCTCCAGGCCTACACGCGCGTCCTAGCCGAGGCCAAGCCACGGGCCTTCATCTTGGAGAACGTCTACGCGCTCACCTACAAGAACAGAGCCAGTCGGCCGGCCTACGAACGGTTGCTGCGCGAGATCTCAGACGCAGGCTACAGCTTCGATGCCAGGGTTCTCAACGCTGCCGACTACGGCGTGCCCCAGGTGAGGCCGCGACTGTTCATCGTCGGTGTTCCGAGAGGCTCCGGGCTTCCCGAGCTGCCAGAGCCGAGCCACACCGGCATGTGGGAGCGGCGCATGTCGGGCGGCGGCGCAACGCCGCATGTCACGGCCCAGCAAGCGTTGGCTGATCTCGAATGTGAGCCCGAGCCCAGCGAGGTGCTGAATGGCCAGTATGGTCACTTGCTGCCGGAGATACCACCTGGCCAGAACTACCTGTACTACACAGCCGAACGTGGCCACCCTCAGCCCATCTTCAAGTGGCGCAGCCGGTACTGGTCGTTTCTCTTGAAGCTCGACCCTGACCGGCCCTCACCTACCATCCAGGCGCAACCCGGACCCAACGTTGGGCCCTTCCACTGGGAGAATCGCCGCCTGAGAGTGGGTGAGATCAAGAGGCTGTTTACCTTCCCGGACGAGTTCGAGCTGATGGGGACACGGGCCAGCATCCAATTGCAGCTTGGCAATGCCGTCCCGCCACTGCTGGCTGAACAGGTCGCCATGCGGGTTCTTTCAGTGACGAGATAGGCAATTCCGTTTCGGCGTCTCACGCCACAGTGGCGGCAGCTCCCAACTGGGCGCTGCCGCTACGAGTTAGCGGGTATGGCGTCGGGAAGGTTGAATCTGTGGAAGGCGTCTGAGGTGAGGAAGGCGGTGATCTCCTCGATCTGCGTGCCGCGTAGTGTCAAAACGATGATGTCGTGGGGCATGAAGGTCTGTGTCTCCTGGTCCCAGGTGTAGGCGCCGAAGGCGAGTTGCCCGTTGGCGCGAGCCGGGATGAGGCGCCAGCGGTTCCGACTCGCCAGCGGCCAGCCCCTGAGGAACATGCCGACCTGGTCGCGTCCGCGGTACCAGGTTGGCAGGGGTGGCATTGCCATCCTCGCGTCTTCGGCGAGCATGGCGACGACCGCGTCCACGTCGTTGCGCTCCCAGGCGGTGACGTAGCGCTGCACGACCTGGCTCAGCGCGTGGTCGCCCAGCGAGCGCAGCGTCGCCTGCTGGCTTTGCCTGGGCAGTCGTTCGTCCACTGTCTTGTGAGCGCGCTGCAGGGCGCTGTCGACCGAGACGGGCGTCGTGTCGAGCGCCTCGGCGGTTTCGCGGGCGGAGAAGCCGAGGACGTCGCGGAGTATCAGCACGGCGCGCTGTCGCGCGGGCAGGTGCTGGAGCGCTGCGGTGAAGGCGAGCTCGACGCCCTCGCGTTGCTCATAGCGAGCGTCGGGGCCGGCCAGCGCGCTCGCCAGCCCGAGCCTCTCATCCGGGTAGGGCTCGAGCCACACTGCTTCAGTCACCGGTTCGGCGGGGCCGTCGTGGGGGTCGGCCGCGGGCGCGTAGTCGATCGGAAGCACCCGCTTCGGCCGCCGCTCGATCGCCCTGAGGCAGGCGTTCGTCGCGATCTTATAGAGCCAGGAGCGAAGCGAGCTTCGGCCCTCGAACCGCGGCAGTGCGCGCCAGGCGCGCAGCAGCGTCTCCTGCAGCGCATCCTCTGCGTCCGCCGCCGAGCCGAGCATTCGGTAGCAGTGGGCGTCAAGCTCGGCGCGGTACGGGCCGACGAGCCGGCCGTAGGCATCCTCATCACCCTGTCGGGCGGCCTCGAGCAGTTCGCGCTCGTTCGCTGGCAACGTGGCGCGAGCCGATCTTGTCTCGCATGCAGGCCCGGTCGTCATCGCTTTGGCTCCCAGAAAGCGAGCTGGCCGCCCTCCGTCGTCGACACGACGCTACGCCATCCCGCCGGCCCTTCGCGCGGCTCCAGCAGCACCGACGCCCCGAGCTGGCGCGCGTGTTCGGTGGACTCTTCGACCCGGTCGACCTCGACATACGGCAGCCACAGGGGGCACCGGGTGCCGCATTCGACGATGCCGCCGCCGAGACCGCCACCCAGTTCGAGCGCGAGGTATGAGCCGGACCCGGCCTTGATCAGCTCTGTGCGCCAGCACAAGAGTTTCGAGTAGAACGCGCTCGCCCGTGCCTGATCACCGGTGTGGAGCTCCAGGTGAACAACGGGCCTGGGAGCTGACAGATGCCTGTTCATGTTCCTTGTGATCCGCGCACTGGCCGGAATCCATCGCTGCCGAAGCCAGAATCCGTATTCCGCGCTGGGTGGCGGCAGCGGAGGGAGGGATGTGCCTGCGCCCGCCTGTCGGCGTGCGGATGCGTGACCTGCGTCCGGAGCCTGTAGCGCCGGACGCAGGTCCTTTCTGATCGGGTGGGTGCGGCCTAGCCCGAAGTTCGGCTTGGCTCACGCCGCCCGGTGTCGGGCGCCAGGACGGCAGGTTCCAGGCGGGCGGGGGCTGTCTTGCGGCCGATGAGGGTGGCTGTCACTGGCAGGGCGAGCAGGGCGATCGCTCCGCACACCCACAGGGCCCAGTGGAAGCCGCCGGTCAGCGCGGCGTTTGCCGTCTGGCCTTCGCCGAGCAGGGTCTTGAGGTGGGTGGCGGCGACCGTCGACGCGATAGCGACGCCGATCGCTCCGCCGAGCTGCTGGGAGGTGTTGAGTAGCCCCGAGGCGAGCCCGGCCTCCCGCCCGGCGACACCGGCCAGGCCGGCGATCGAAATAGGGACGAAGGCGAAGGCCGTGCCGGCCCCGGCGACGAAGAACGGGCCGGCCAGGGAACTCCAGAAGTGCCCCTGCACTGGCACCTGCGTCGCCCACAGGATGCCGCCGCCGATCAGTGCCATCCCGGCCGCCATCACCGGCCCGGCCGAGATGCGGGTGACCAGCATCTGCGACAGCCCGGCGAGCGCGACAGAGGTGAGCGAGGCGGCGAGCCAGGAGACCCCGGCCTCAAGCGCCGAGTAGCCCAGCACCTGCTGCATGTACAGGGTGCCGATGAAGATGAAGGCGAAGAAGCTGCCGCCGAGCAGGAGCCCCACGGCGTTCGCGACCGCCACCGTCGGCAGCCGGAAGATCCGCAGCGGCATCAGCGGCGCCGCGACGCGCGTCTCCACCACCAGGAAGGCGAGCAGCAGCGCTGCCGAGACAGCCAGCAGCGTCACCGTGCGAGCCGACCCCCAGCCGGCCTGCGGCGCCTTGGAAATTGCGTAGACCAGCAGCAGCAGCGCCCCGGTCACGGTGACCGCGCCCAGCGGGTCGAAGCGGCGGCGTGCACCGGCGAGCCGGCTCTCGGGGACGATCCGCGGCGCGAGCAGCAGCGCAGCGGCCCCGATCGGCACGTTGAGGAAGAAGATGTACTGCCAGCCGGCGTAACGGGTCAGCAGCCCGCCGGTGATCAGGCCGATCGTCGCCCCGGCCGCTCCGATGCCGCCCCACAGGCCGAGCGCCTTGTTGCGCTCGGCGCCCTCCGCGAACATGTTCATCACGATCGACAGCGCCGCCGGCAAGACCACAGCCGCGCCGAACCCCTGCACCCCGCGCATCGCGATCAGGAAGCCCTCGCTGGTCGCCAGCCCGGCGCAGAGCGAAGCCGCTGTGAACACGGCCAGCCCCAGCATCAGGATCCGCCGCCGCCCGAGTAGGTCCGCGGCACGGCCCCCCAGGAGCAGGAAGCCGCCGAAGGTGATCGCGTACGCGGTCACCACCCACTGCAGGTTCGATTCAGAGAAGTGGAGATGCCGGCCGATCGTCGGCAGCGCGACGTTGACGATCGTCAGATCCACGATCGTCATGAAGAACGAGACGGCCAGCACCGCGAACGCGCGCCAGCGCCGGGTCTGGGGTATCGACTCTGTATTCATCACTACCTTCCTTGCATCTGCCTCTAGGTCGTTGTCGGCGAGTCCAGTCGCCGTGTCTGGAGGTAGTGATCCGGCGGAACGCGGCGATCCATCGCTCGCAGCCAAAGTTGACAGCGACGCCGATGGCGTGTGCGTGCCCCGCCCCTCGCCACCGCCATGATCGGCGGGCTGCTGTTCGCCGTGCTCGACGAGCCCTAGGCCAGCCCCACATGAAGGGCTGGATAGGCTCGCGGGATGGCCGCAGACCAGCCGCGGGTGGCCGACCTTCTAGTGCGCTGCCTGGAGCGGGAGGGCGTCACGTGCGTGTTCGGCATCCCCATGACCGTGCTGATCTGGCAGGACGACGCCTACGGGCTGATCAAGTGGAAGATGGACCTCGAGCTCGGCCACGACGTGGCCACCGGCTTCTCCAACCCCGATTTCGTGGCCTACGCCGAGAGTTTCGGGGCCCGCGGCTCCCGGGTAAGCTCCGCCGCTGACCTGCTGCCCGCCCTCACAGACGCCCTCGCCGCCGACACCGTGTCGGTTATCACCTGCCCGGTGGACTACACCGAGAACCTGCGGCTCACCGACGCCCTCGGCGAACTGTCCGGTCCGTTCTAATTCGTCCGGGCCGACGAGTAAAGGCACACCAAGCCCGGCCCGCCGGATCACATCGCGGAGATCGCAACTACTCAGGCTGGCACTACGCCTCAGCGAGAGCTTCGCCGAATTCGGCGAGCATCTTGTGATGATGATCATCGGCGAGCAGGTGCCCGATGCCGATGACGAGCGCCACTGGCCAGTCAAGGATGCCAAACGCGGCAAGTACCGCGATTCCGCCGTAGAAGGCCAGCCGCTTCGGCGACGGCACCCGCACCGTGCCGAGACCGTCGGGCAGCGCGACAAGCACGCTATCGCTGCTCATTGCCTGGTCCGCAGCCCGCTTCGCCCGACGGACCGCTGGCGCGCTAGGCGAGGCGGCGCGCAGCGCCGGCCGGGCCGACGTGGGGGCAGCGGAGCGCGCGGCCGGCCGGGCCTGTCGGCCGGGGGCAGTCGCTCGCCTGGCCGACCTGCCTGCCGTCACGGTTGCCTCAGTCATGCGCGGTCACCGCGCGCTAGCGCATAACCGATGCCCACCGCGGCGGCAACCGGCCACTCGATCACCCCGACTGCGCCCGCGACGCCGAGGCCAGCCAGGAAGCCCAGGCTCTTGTAGGGGACGTGGCCGACCACGGGCAGGTCTATCCCGGGCCTGTCGCGGCCATGCTCGCGGTGATCACCGTTGCGCGCCGCCCGCTCGGCGGCTGGCCTGCGCCGATTCTGGGTCTCCGTCTTTTCGGTCATCGCCTTAGGGTGCGCTGCCCCGGCGTCGCCAGGCATCACCCTGGCTGGGTGATGTGCGGTCGCCGGGCGACCTGGATCATGCCGGGGTGGATGTTGGGACCGGTGACTCAGGGCCGACTGGATGTTCTAGCGCCGGTCGGCCGATGCGGTGCCTGGTCTCTTGCTGATGTCTCGGGCGGCCTCGGTGGCTGCGACCATCGGGCACGTCGTTCGCGGGCAGCGGACGAGGCGAGTTATCTGGCGCGGTGACGGACGGTTGCACATCGCCATCCAGGGCGTCAGCCAGGAACGGGGCACTGCCCTGGCCCGAGCGACGGAGGCAGCGCTGCGGCGCCATCCGGCGGTCAGCTGGGCTGCGGTCAATGCGCCGCTGGGCACCGTCGTGGCCGCCTGCAGTGATGATGTCCCGGCCGCCGAGCTGATCAGCGTTGTTGAGCAGGTTGAGCGGGACCATGCTGTGCGGCCGGAAACGGCCGCCAGCCGCCCAGGTGCCATCGACCGGGTGCCGGTCATGGCTGCGGCGCTGGCCGCCGGCGTGGCCGGGCTGTCATTCGCTGGTGTCGGGCGGGCACTGCGGACGGTGCGCCTGCCCGCCGAGCTCGGATCGCTGGTCCAGTTTGCCGACAGCCAGCCGCGATTGCGTGCGGCGGTGGAACGTGCACTCGGCGCGGATCGCGCTGATCTCGCGATCGGCGCGGCCAGCGCGCTCGCGCAGAGCGCCGCGCACGGCATCAGCGGGCTGGCGGTCGATTCCGGCCTGCGTATCGTGCAGCTTGCCGAAGCCCTGTCCCAGCGCGCCGCATGGCAGCGGTCTGAGCCCCTGCTGTGCGGCGATACGCGCCGGGCGGCTGCCCGGCCGGTCACCCCGGAACGCCCGCGCCCGCTGCCGCCTGGCCCCATCGAGCGCTATGGCGAGCGGATCGGCCTGGCTGCGGTCGGCGCTTTCGGCGGCGTCCTGGTCGCATCGCATGATCCCAGGCGGGCCGCTGGCGTCGCGCTTGCCGGGTTGCCGAAACCGGCGCGCCTCGGCCGCGAAGGCTTCGCCGCGGCTCTCGGGTGCTTCCTGGCCCGGCGCGGAGCCGTGATCATCGACCACAGCGCGCTCCGCAGGCTTGACCGCATCGACACCATCGTGATCGACGCCGACGTGCTGACCACCGGCGCGTTCACAGTCAGCCATGTCGTCTCCCTCGCGGGCGCCGATCCGGTTGAGACTTCGGGCGCGGTAGTTGCCCTGTTCGCCGGTGACCGGATCGCCGAGGCCAGGACAGACGGCACCTTCACGCTCGGGCCGCTGGCCGCGCTCGGCCCGCGCGAGCCAGCCGGTATCCGGGCTGCGGCCAGGCTGACTCGCGGCGGCGCCGCGCATGTGCTCGGCCTGGCCAGGGGCCAGCGGCTGGTCGCGGTGGTCGGCGTGTCGGCGGAACAGCACGAGGCGGCGGACATCGTCATGGCGGAGGCCTGCCGGGCTGGCCTGGCGTTCATGGTCGCTGGTACGGCCGGTGCCGCCGGGATCGGTGCGGCGGCGAACGCGGGCGCCGGTCATGATGGGCGTGCCGCAGCCCAGGAGACTTCGCCCGGCGCACTCGGCGGGTACCTCACGCTGCTCGACGGTGGGCGGCTAGTGGCGTCGGTTCGTGGCCTGCAGGCCGACGGCGCTGGAGTGCTCCTGGTGTCCCGGCAGCGCCGAGCGCTGGCCGCGGCAGACTGCGGCATCGGGCTTGTATCCGCCGACGGCCGGCCAGCGTGGGGAGCGCACATCCTCATCGGCGATGATCTCGCCGCGGCCGCGCTGCTGATCGACGCGGTCGGCGCCGCACGTGCCGCCTCACGCCGCAGCGTGTCGCTGTCGCAGGCCGGCGCCGCCATCGGGGCCGCGCTGGCCTTCGGCGGCCGCGCTCCGGACGCGGCAGCTTCCAGCCTGCTGGCGGTGAACGGGGCTGCTGCGATTGCGTTGACTGCCGGGGTCTGGTCAGCTGCCGAGGTGGGCCGCCGCCCGGCCGCTGTCCCGGCTCGGCCCACCCGCTGGCATGAGATGCCGGCCAGCCTGGTCCTCAGCCATCTGCGGAGCGGGCCCGGCGGGCTCAGCGGCCCGGACGCACGCGACCGCTGGCGCCCAGAGGAAGGTCAGCCGTCCGAGCCGTCGCTGCCGCGCGCCTTCCTCGCGGAACTGGCCAACCCACTGACCCCCATCCTGGCCGGCGGCGCGGCGCTGTCCGCCTCCATCGGCGCGGTGACCGACGCTGTCATCGTCACCGGGGTCAGCGCACTGTCTGCACTGATGGGCGGCGTTCAGCGCGTCTATACCGAGCGCTCACTGGCGCGGCTGTTCGAGGCATCAGCGGTGACCGCCCGGGTTCTGCGCGACGGGGTCGAGCAGACTCTGCCTGCCGCTCGCCTGGTGGTGGGTGACATCGTGCTCGTCGGCGCCGGGGATGTGGTACCCGCGGACTGCCGGCTGCTGGAGGCGCGGGCGCTGCAGGTCGATGAATCGTCGCTGACCGGCGAGTCGCTTCCGGTCGACAAGACGGCCGAGGCCGTGACCGCGCACGCGGTCGCCGACCGGCGGTCGATGCTGTATGAGGGCACCACGCTGGCTGCCGGGCAGGCCAGCGCGGTCGTGGTGGCGACGGGCAGCGCTACCGAGGCGGGACGGAGCCTCGCCGCACTGTCGGGTGCTGCCCCGGTGAGCGGCGTGGAGGCCAGGCTGGCTCAGATCACGCGCACGACGCTGCCGCTCGCGCTCGGGTCGGCAGGCGCGGTAATGGCGGCGGCATCGCTGCGCGGGCGGCCGGTGAGCCAGACCATCGGGGCAGCGGTCGGCCTTGCGGTCGCATCGGTGCCAGAAGGGCTGCCGTTCCTGGTGTCGGCAGCGCAGCTCGCGGCCGCGCGCCGCCTGGCCGTAAAGGGCGCGCTTGTCCGCAACCCGCGCACGATTGAGGCCCTCGGCCGGGTGAACGTGCTGTGCTTCGATAAGACCGGCACCCTGACCCAGGGCCGGATGGCTGTGTCGGCGGTGTCGGACGGGTCGGCGATCACCCGACCCGGCGCGCTCAGGAGTTCGCACCGCCGGGTGCTGGCGGCCGCGCTGCGCGCCACGCCGCGAGCCCGCCGCGGCCGCAGAGCCGAGCATATGACCGACGCGGCGGTTGCCGCTGCTGCGGCGGCCGAGCGTGTCGGGCGGCCTGACCAGCGTCCCGGCTGGCGGCACGTCGATACGCTGCCGTTCGAGCCAAGCCGCGGCTTCCACGCCACCCTGGGCGAGTCCAGAGGCGGGGCGCTGCTGTCGGTCAAGGGCGCGCCCGAGCTGATCCTGCCCAGATGCACGCACTGGCACGGCCGCAGCATCGGCCAGCGCGAGAGGAAGCAGCTGAACGCCCAGCTTGAGCGGCTCACCGGGGACGGCTACCGGGTCCTGGCCATAGCGGAAGACGACGTCCCGGCCGGGTACCAGCTGTCGGATGATGCCGCGTGCCTGTCCTTCTCTGGCTTCGTCGCATTCGGTGACCCGGTCCGCCGCACCGCCTGGGCCTCCGTGCGAGACCTGCGGGACGCAGGCGTGCACGTGGTAATGATCACTGGCGACCACCCGGCGACGGCAACGGCCATCGCGGCAGAGCTGGATGTGCTTAACGGCGGCACGATCGTCACCGGCTCCGATCTCGACAGGCTCGACGAGGACACGCTCGGCCGCGCACTGCAGGGCGCGTCGGTCATCGCACGATGCACGCCCGCACATAAGGTCCGCGTGGTGCAGGCGTTCCAGCGGCTGGGCAGGACCGTCGCGATGACTGGTGACGGCGCGAACGACGCGGCGGCGATCCGGCTCGCCGATGTGGGCATCGCGCTAGGCCGCCGTGGCACGCCCGCGGCCCGCGCTGCTGCCGACCTGGTCGTCAGCGACGACCGGCTGGAGACCATCCTCGCGGCCGTCGTCGAGGGCCGGGCCATGTGGGCGTCCGCGCGCCAAGCGATCGGCATCTTGGTTGGCGGGAACATCGGAGAGATCGGCTACGCGCTTCTTGGCGCCCTGCTGACCGGACGCTCGCCGCTGTCCGCCCGCCAGCTGCTGCTCGTCAACCTGCTCACCGATCTCGCGCCGGCGATGGCCATCGCGCTTCGAACCCCGGAGGCCGAGACCGCCGGTTCCCTGCTGGCGGAAGGACCTGATACCTCACTCGGGTCCGCGCTGACGGAGGAGGTCGCGGTGCGCGCCGTGGCGACGGGCGCTTCAGCGACGGCCGCGTGGCTGGCAGGCAGGATCACGGGCAGGCCCGCGCGTGCTCGGACCGTGGGGCTGGCGGCACTTATCGGCACCCAGCTCGGGCAGACGCTGCTGATCGGCTGGCGCAGCCCGTTGGTCGCCATCGCAAGCCTGGTCAGCATCGGCGCGCTCGTCGCCGTCGTTCAGACGCCGCTGATCAGCCAGTTCTTCGGTTGCACGCCCATCGGGCCGGGCGGCTGGCTCATCGCCAGCGGATGCTCACTGGGTGCCACAGCCGGATCACTCCTACTGCCGCGGCTTGGCCGCTCGCTCAGCCCGGCGGTCCGGTCCCTGGGCGACTCGGCCAACTTCCGGTGGATCAGCTCGCTGCTGGCCGACCGGCGCACGCGAGCGGCGCGTGACCGGGCGACTGAGCAAGAGCCGGCCGCGGGACGGGGCATGTCGCCGCAGGGCGCTGCCAGAGGAGCGGCGGCGGCAGCCAGGTGATTCCACCTGCTCGGGCCGGCGACCGCGCAGCGCTGCGGCCGGGCAGCGGCCCTGGCATGCAGATCTCGGGTCAGAGGTTCGTATCCGCCAATCACCTCGCCGAGCAGTTCGGCAAAGGTGATCGGTGTGTCGTCTTCGTAGAGCGGGCCGAGGACCTGCACGCCCACGGGCAGCCCGCCCGGTGTGCGGCCGATGGGTGCGGCTACAGCAGGCAGGCCCGGCAGCGAGGCGTGCGCTATCCAGAACGGCTGGCTGTCATACGGCCGCTCGCCCTCGGGGGTCGTGATGCTGCGCTCGTCGAAGGGCCGGGTGTCGTGCGGGAACGCCGGGGTGAAGTTCGCCGGGCACAAGAACACGTCGATCTGGCTGAAGTAGCGCTGCCAGGCGGCACGAGCCGCCATGCGCCGGTTCTCGTGCTCGATGACCTGCGACAGTGCCGGGGCCTGGGCGCCGGGCTGCTGGAAGGCGAAGAACAGCTGCACGTGGAACCCGAACGACTCGGCCGACTGCGCCGGGTCCAGCCCGTCGGGCCAGCCCTCGGCAACCGTCGCGCCGGCCCGGGCGAGCGCGTCTACCGCGTCGGACATCAGCGCGGCGACTTCGCTGGAGACCGGGGCCTGGCCGTGGTCGAGCACCACGCCCACGCGGAAATCCCGCAGCCGGGTGTGACGCGGCGGCGCCAGGGTCCAGGAGTAAGCCTTCGCCCGCGGGCCCTCGGGGCCGGCGGTGACGCGCAGCGCGGGCCGCAGGTCGCGTGCGGACCGGCCGAGCGGGCCCACCGCGCTCATGTACATCATGTCACTCGGCCCGGCTGGCGGACCCGGCGGCTGGAACCCGGTCAGCGGGACGGTGCCGGTGCTCGGCTTCAGCCCGTAGACGCCGCAGAAGCTGGCCGGGATGCGGATGGACCCGACGAGGTCGGTTCCGTATTCGAGGAAGGTCATCCCGGCGGACAGCGCCGCGGCCGCTCCGCCGGTGGAGCCGCCCGGCGTGCGCGCGGTGTCCCACGGGTTGCGGGTGACCCCGTACAGCTCGTTGGCGGTCTGGGCGAAGTCGGCCAGCATGAAGGCCACGTTGGTCTTCCCGGCGATGATCGCGCCGGCCCGCTCAAGCCGCCGCACCACCGTGGCGTCCCAGTCGGCGATGAAATCCTTGAACGCGGGATTGCCCCAGGTGGTGTGCAGCCCGGCCACGTTGAAGCTGTCCTTGATCGTCATGGGCACGCCGTGCAGCAGTCCCACGTCATCGCCGCGGGCGATCGCCTCGTCGGCCGCGGCCGCTTGCCGCAAGGCCGCCTCGCGGCGGACCTCGACCACGGCGTTCAGCTCTGGGTTGATCGCATCGATCCGGGCGAACAGCATCTCGGTCAGCTCGCGAGAAGATGCCTCCCCGCGGCGGAGCATTCCTGCCGCATCGACTGCAGGCTGCAGCAACGTTGTGTCCATGAGCGGGGCCCCCTGGTCAGGTCGTGGCAATCGGCTCTTGAAGTTCGGTCACCCACGCGTCCCGGTCGGCGCCGCATTCGATATACAGCTCGCGGTTATAGCCCACAGAACGGTATCCGTTGGCCTCGATCCAGCGGGCCATTGCCTGGATCGAGGGCATGACGTTGTCCATGGAGCCGTGGTGCACGATCGTGGCCGCCTGCTCGATCCCGGGCAGATCCACGATCGAGAACCCATGGCTGCCGCCGGGATCGGCGTTGACCGGCAGGGCGGCGTGGACGAGCACCCCGTCGCCACCGGGCAAGTCCTCGTAGTAGGCGATCGCCGGGCCGGCCGGCGTGAGCCCGGCCCGGTCGAGCAGGCCGCACAGCTCGTCGTACAGCGGCCCGATGACCGGGCCGATGGACTCGGGCTCGAAGCTGGCCGCGGTGCCGGTGAGCACGGCGACGCGGACTTCCGGGATCTGCTTGATCTGGACCTCGTCGGCTGGCATGGCGCCTTCCCTCTCGATGACCTGGAGCCTCGCCTCGACCTGCGCCAGCCGGGCGATGCCGGCCGCGACCTGTGACTGCAGCTCGGCACGGCGCAGCCGCAACATGCCGCGCAGCTCCTCGATGCTCACCTTGTCGTCGAGAATCGAACCCACCTGCTCGAGGGTGAATCCCAGGTCTTTCAGCGCGACGATCCGGTTCAGCCGCGACAGCTGCCGGGCCTCGTACCAGCGGTACCCGGTCAGCTCGACATGCGCAGGCTGCAGCAGCCCGACCGCGTCATAGTGCCGCAGCATCCGCACCGATACCCGGCCGTGCCTGGCGAAGTCTCCGATGGTGAACATGGCACCTCCCGGTCTAGGGCCTAACACAGTGTCAGGGTCAAGTCCTGCCGCCAGCCGCTCCACCGAGCCCATCCATGCACACCACGGGAAGGCCGCCGATGTCGACGCGGTTGTCGCCCACCGCGGCTTGGCGGGCTGCGAGTCGCCGCAGAGCTGCCAGCCGGGCCGGGAGAAAGACAAGGCTAGGGACCAGGTGGCCCGGCCGGGCCTGGGTCCCGGACCGCGCCGCCCGGGACGGCAGGATCTGCGGCCGTGCGCGCCAAGGCCATTGCGTGGATGGCCTGGGTC
>WNFI01470713.1_pt1 | contig 15565 bp, 12 predicted proteins | sample 5400471 | NCBI WGS metagenome assembly WNFI01 (sample SAMN13153348, study PRJNA577476) | soil metagenome | isolation source: 100 cm saprolite on Douglas fir-dominated hillslope | place: USA:California | collected 2013-09-17 | reverse complement strand
GTCCCGGTCTTTTGCGACACCACCAGCTGCGGCTTGGACTGGCGCGCCGCCGAGGCCGTGCCCAAGCCGGTCGCGACCACGGTCACGCGCAAGTTGTCGGCCAGCGCGTCGTCGTACACGCCGCCATAGATGATGGTGGCGTCGTCCGCGGCGAAGGTGCGGATGATGTTCATCACCTCTTTGGTCTCGCGCAGCTTGAGGCTCGGGCGGGAGGCGGTGATATTGACCAGCACGCCCCTTGCACCGGCGAGATTCACGCCCTCGAGCAGCGGGCAGGCGATCGCCTGCTCGGCCGCGATGCGTGCGCGGTCGATGCCGCTCGACTGGGCCGAGCCCATCATCGCCATGCCCTGCTCCGACATGACCGTGCGCACGTCCTGGAAGTCGACGTTGACCAGGCCCGGCAGGTTGATGATTTCCGCGATACCGGCGACGGCGTTGTTCAGTACGTCGTCGGCCGCCCGGAACGCGTCCTCCTGGGTGACGTCCTCGCCCAGCACCTCCTCGAGCTTGTCGTTCAGGATCACGATGAGCGAGTCGGTGTGCGGCGCGAGCTCTTCCAGCCCCTGCTCCGCGATCTTCATGCGCTTCGAGCCCTCGAAGGTGAAGGGCTTCGTCACCACAGCCACCGTGAGGATGCCCAGGCCGCGGGCCACCTCCGCAATCACCGGCGCCGCCCCGGTGCCAGTGCCGCCGCCCATGCCAGCGGTGATGAACACCATGTGCGCGCCGGCCACGGCCTCCTCTATGCGGTCGCGGTCGGCGAGCGCCACGGCGCGCGCCTCCTCGGGCTTGGCGCCGGCGCCCAGGCCGCTCGAGCCGAGCTGGATCTGGTTGCGCGCCTTGTTGCGGGAAAGCACCTGTGCGTCGGTATTCACGGCGATGAACTCCACGCCTTCGACGCCCTGGTCGATCATGTGGTTGACGGCATTCCCGCCCGCGCCGCCGACCCCGATCACCTTGATGATCGGCCCTGTCACCTGACTGTCTACGATCTCGAACATTTTGTTGCCTCCTTGCCGGTTAAAAGTGCTGTTGCCTCTTCCTCAAAAGCTGCGTTTGCCTCTTAGAAATTTCGTTGAAACCACTCCCGCATGCGCCCCAGAACGGCCTTGACCGAGCCGCTCTGGCGCGAAAGCTGTCCGTGCTGCACCTGGGATGCCCCTTCCTGCAGGAGTCCGACCGCTGTGGCGTAACGCGGGTTGCGCACCACCTCCGCGAGGCCGCCCTGGTACTTCGGCAGCCCGATGCGCACCGGCATGTGAAAGATCTCTTCGCCGAGCTCCACCATGCCGTGCATCGTCGACGAGCCGCCGGTCAGCACCACGCCGCTGGAGAGCAGCTCCTCGAAGCCCGATTCGCGCAGCACCTGCTGCACCAGCGAGTAAAGCTCCTCGACCCGCGGCTCGATCACCTCCGCGAGCGTCTGGCGCGACATCGAGCGCGGCGCGCGCTCGCCGATGCCCGGTACCTCGATCATCTCGTTGGCGTCTGCGAGCTGACGCAGCGCCACGCCGTGGCGCGTCTTGATCGACTCCGCATCCACGGTCGGCGTGCGCAGCGCCATGGCGATGTCGTTGGTGATCTGATCGCCGGCGATCGGGATGACCGCGGTATGGCGGATGGCGCCATGCGTGAAAACGGCGATGTCGGTGGTGCCGCCGCCGATGTCGATCAGGCAAACGCCGAGGTCCATCTCGTCCTCGGACAGGACGGAACGCGATGAGGCAAGCGGCTGCAGGATGAGATCGTTGACCTCTAGGCCGCAGCGCCGGACGCACTTCACGATGTTCTGAGCCGCAGAAACCGCGCCGGTGACAATGTGCACCTTCACCTCCAGGCGCACGCCCGACATGCCGATCGGCTCGCGCACGTCCTCCTGGCCGTCGATGATGAACTCCTGGCGCAGGACATGCAGGATCTGCTGATCGGTGGGGATGTTGACCGCGCGCGCAGTGTCAACTGCGCGGTCGACGTCGAGTGCGCTCACCTCCCGGTCCTTGATCGCGACCATGCCGGTCGAGTTGAAGCTCTTGATGTGGCTGCCGGCGATGCCGACGAACGCCGAGCCGATCTTGCGGTCGGCCATCAGCTCCGCTTCCTCGAGCGCGCGCTGGATCGCCGATACGGTGGCCTCGATGTTCACTACCACGCCCTTCTTCAACCCCTTCGACTCGTGCCCGCCCATGCCGAGGATCTCGAGCGTGCCGTCAGGCCGCAGCTCGGCGACGAGGCATGCCACCTTCGAGGTGCCGATGTCGAGGGCCACGATCAGGTTCTTGTCATCCTTGGCCATCAGCTCCTCAATTCCGGTGCGCGCAGCGCGAAGCCGTTCGGATAGCGCAGATCCACGTACTCGTGCTTTGCTGGGATTTTTCTCAAGGTGGTGTCGTAGACCTCGACGAAACGCCGCAGGCGGGCCTCCGCTGCGTCGGCGTCACGCCCGAGCATGAGGTTGAGGCCGCTGCCCAGCCGCAGCTGCCATGCGAAACGCGGGGTCAGCACGACGCGTTCGAGCGGCGAGCCCAAGGGCGCGACCAGCTCGGCGAAGCGCGCATGGCGGCGCGCCACTTCGCGCTCGGTGCCTGCGGGCCCGACGAACAACGGGAGCATTCGATCGGTTCCTCCGAGAAACCTTTCGCCGTTGGTGCTGACCAGTCCGCCATCGCCCCAGCGCGCGAGCGCTACGTGCTCCTCGAGCGCCACCTCGAGCCGATCAGGCCACACCCGGCGCACCGACGCGCTGCGCACCCAGGGAAGCTTCTCCAGCCCCATGCGCACCTCGGCAGGAGAGACCGCGAAAAAGTTGCCCCGGACGCGATCGCCGATCGCCGCCTGAATTTCTTGTTTTGAGGTCTTTTGAAGGACCGTCTTCACCTCTATCTCGCTCACCGGAAACAACTCGGAACGCATGAGCAGCCACATCCCCGCGACGCTGAAGGCAAGCGCAGCGACGCCAACCAATGCGCCGGCTGCCATGTTCAACAGGCGCGGGTTATCCCACATGGGCGCCTTCCAGGATCTTCATGCACAGGTCCTCATACGACATGCCAACCGCGCGCGCCGCCATAGGCACCAGCGAGTGGTCGGTCATGCCGGGCGAGGTGTTCACTTCGAGCAGGTAAGGCCGTCCACGACGGTCGAGCATCAAGTCGACGCGACCCCAGCCGCGGCAGCCGAGCACCTGAAACGCGTCGAGACACAGGGCGCGCAGCTCGCGCTCCTTCTTCTGCGTCAGGCCGGAAGGAATGATGTAGCGCGTGTCGTCGGCGACGTACTTTGCTTCGTAGTCGTAAAAATCGCGCGGCGTCTCGAGCCTGATGAGCGGCAGCGCTTCGTTACCCAGAATTCCTCCCGTCAGCTCGGTACCCTCGATGAACTTCTCGGCCAGCACCACGGGGTCGTAGTTCACGGCGAGCGCATAGGCTTCGTCGAGCGCGCCGACCGTGCGCACCTTGCTCATGCCGATGGAAGATCCCTCGTTCGCCGGCTTGACCATGAGCGGGATCCCGAGCCTGCGCGCTGTGATGCGGAAATTGGTTTCCCCGGTCAGAAGCTCCCAGGGCGGCGTTGGCAGCTTTTCCGCCTGCCACATCCGCTTGGTTCGCAGCTTGTCCATGGCGAGCGCCGAGGCGAGCACGCCGCTGCCGGTATAAGGAATGCCGAGCCACTCCAGGATGCCCTGCATCGTGCCGTCCTCGCCAAAGCGTCCATGCAGCGCGATGAAGGCCGTCTGGTATTTTTCCTTCAGCAAGGAATCCAAGCCCTTCTCCGACGGATCGAACGGGTGCGCGTCGATGCCTTTCTTGCGCAGGGCGGCGAGCACCATGCCGCCGCTCTTCAGGGAGACTTCGCGCTCGGCGGACTTGCCGCCCGTCAGCACGGCAACTTTCCCGAACCTCATCGCGCCTCACCCACGATGCGGACCTCGGTAATGAGATCGACTCCGGTCTTTTCCTTCACCTTCTCTCTAACCGCGAAAATCAGGAATTCAATGTCGGCGGCGCTCGCAGCGCCATCCGGGTTCACGATGAAGTTCGCGTGCTTCTCGGACACGCGCGCGCCGCCGCGCTCCAGGCCCTTCAGCCCGCAGGCCTCGATGAGCCGTGCCGCGTGGTCGCCTGGCGGGTTGCGGAACACGCTTCCCGCGTTGGGCAGCTGCAGGGGCTGGGTGGCAATGCGCTTGGCGAGAAATTCCTTGATGCGCGCGCGCGATTGCTCCCCGTCGCCGGGCTTCAGCTTGAAGTACGCCGCCACGAACCATTCTTCTTTTTGCCCTTTCAGCCGACAGTGCCGGTAGCCGACATCAAATTCCGTACTCCTTCTTCTCACGATTTTTCCCGAGCGGTCGATCGTCTCTACGCTCTCAACGATCTCCCAGGTCTCTGCGCCGTAACAGCCTGCGTTCATCGCAAGGGCGCCGCCCACCGTGCCGGGGATGCCGGCGAGGAATTCCGCGCCCGCCAGCTGGTGCAGCGCCGCGAACCTCGCGACCTTGGGCGCGGCGACGCCTGCAGGCGCGTACACCACGCCTTCCCGCATCTCCGGATGAAGCTTTGCGGCATGCAGCGAAACAACAGTTCCGCGATATCCGCCGTCGCGCACCAGCAGATTGGAGCCCAGGCCGATGCAGAGCACGGGTTCCCCTGCAGGAAGTTTCTTCAGGAATGCGGAAAGGTCTTCAACATCGGAAGGCGTGAAAAATCTGTCTGCGGTCCCGCCCGCGCGCCAGCTCACGTGCCGCGCCATCGGCTCGTCTCTCACTGCGTTGAAGTATTTGGGCTCGGCCATGTTCATGTCAGGTGGGCCGGAACGTTGCCAATCGAGCCGGCGCCCATGGTGAGCACCACGTCGCCGTCCTGCGCGGCACGCCGGATCGCCTCGGGCATGCCCGCTATGTCCTCGACGAATACCGGCTCTACCTTGCCGAACACGCGCAGGGCGCGCGCGAGGGTGCGCGAGTCGGCGGCCACGATGGGCGGCTCGCCTGCCGGGTAAACCTCCGCCAGCAGCAGCGCGTCGGCGGTCGACAGCACCTTCACGAAATTCTCGAACAGATCGCGCGTTCTCGTGTAGCGGTGCGGCTGGAATGCGAGCACGACGCGGCGTCCCGGAAACGCGCCGCGCGCGGCTTCGAGCGTCGCCGCCATCTCCGCGGGGTGGTGGCCATAGTCGTCGATGAGCGTGAACGTGCCGCCTGCCTTTCCATCGCCATCTCGCAAGGCAACCTGCCCATAGCTCTGGAAGCGCCGGCCGACGCCGTGAAACTCGGCCAGGGCTTTAAGAATTGGCTTTTCGGCAACGCCGAGCTCCGTCGCGACCGCGATCGCTGCGAGCGCGTTGAGCACGTTGTGCCGCCCCGGGAGGTTGAGAGTTACATCGAGCGCCGACGCCTTCTCGCGACGGGCGCGGAACCGCATCCGGCCGCCGTCGTGGCGGATGTCCTCGGCGCGCACCATCGCGTCGGAGCCCGCGCCATAGGTCAGCACCGGCTTGGTAACGAAGGGCAGGATGGCGCGCACGTGCTCATCGTCGACGCACAGGATCGCGGCGCCGTAGAACGGCAGGTTCTGCAGAAACTGCACGAAGGCCTGTTTCAGCCGGCCAAAGTCGTGCTGGTACGTGTCCATGTGGTCTTCATCGATGTTCGTTACCACCGCGATCACCGGCTGCAGGTGCAGGAACGAGGCGTCCGACTCGTCGGCCTCCACGACAATGAAGTCTCCTGCTCCGAGGCGAGCGTTGGAGCCTGCGGCCGTCAAGCGGCCGCCTATGACGAAAGTCGGGTCGAGCCCGCCCTCGGCGAGCACGCTCGCCACGAGGCTGGTGGTGGTCGTCTTGCCGTGCGTGCCGGCGATCGCGACGCCCTGTTTCAGGCGCATCAGCTCGGCGAGCATCAGCGCGCGCGGTACGACCGGGATGCGCTTGTCGCGCGCCGCGATCACCTCGGGGTTGTCTGCATGCACCGCCGTGGAAATCACGACCGCGTCGGCGCCATCCACGTATTTCGGCTCATGCTTCAAGAAAATACTGACTCCCAGAGAGGAGAGTCGGCGCGTCGCGGCGTTGTCGGCGAGATCGGAACCGCTCACCTGGTAACCGAGGTTCGCCAGCACCTCAGCGATGCCGCTCATGCCCGAGCCGCCGATGCCGACGAAGTGGATTCTGCGAACCTTGTGCTTCACGCGGCCTTCCTTTGGGCAAGCTCCATGCATCGTTGGGCGACCACGCGCGCCGCTCCGGGTTTGCCGAGCGCGCGGGCGTTTTTTGCCATCTCCAGCAGCTTCCCCCGATCGAGCGATCGGATCAGCGCCGCCAACTTTTCGGGGGTGAGTTCGGTCTGCGGAAGCAAAATGGCGGCGCCGCGTTCGGCGAGGAATCTCGCATTGGCCGTCTGATGATCGTCCACGGCAAACGGGAACGGCACCAGCACGCTCGCCAGCCCACCCGCCGAGAGCTCGGCGACGGTTACCGCGCCGGCGCGACAGATGACCAGATCCGCTTCGGCATAGCGCCGCGCCATGTCGTCGATGAAGGCGATCAGCTCGCCGCTCACCCGCGCTTCCTCGTAGTGCTTCTTCAGCGCATCCAGGTGGCTTTCGCCCGACTGGTGGACGACCTGCGGCCGGTCTTTCAGCAGCGCAAGCGCCTTCGGCAGCGACTCGTTCAATGCCTGGGCGCCAAGGCTCCCGCCCGCCACGAGAATCCGCAGGGGACCCGCCCTGCCTCTAAACCTGTCTTCGGGAGCGGGAAGCGCGGCGATATCCGAGCGCACCGGGTTGCCGGTCCATTCGCCGCCCTTCAGGGCGTCGGGAAACGCGACCATGACCTTGTCGCAGACGCCGGCGAGCACGCGGTTGGCTAGCCCGGCGACGGCGTTCTGCTCGTGCAACGCGAGCGGCCGGTTCAGCAGCGAGGCCATCATGCCGCCGGGAAACGCGACATACCCGCCGAGCCCCAGCACCACGTCGGGCTTGACGCGCAGGATGTGGCGCGCGCTCTCCCAGAACGAGAGCAGCAGGTTCGCCGGCAGCAGCAGCTTCTGCAACGGCCCCTTGCCCCGCGCCGCGCGAGCGCGGATCCACGCCGTGCGATAGCCTCGGGGCGGTACGAGCCGCTCCTCCATTCCGCCGCGCCCGCCCATCCACACTACGTCCCAGCCGGCGGCGCGCATCTGCTCGGCGACCGCAAGGCCAGGGAAGATATGGCCGCCGGTGCCGCCCGCCATGATGAGGATGGTCTTCATGCCGGCAAGCCTCTGGCCAGCTGGCGATTTTCCCAGTCGATGCGAAGCAGTATCGCCAGGGCGACAAAATTGGCCAGCAATCCGGAGCCGCCGTAGCTCATGAGCGGCAGGGTCAGCCCCTTGGTCGGCAGCAGGCCCATGTTGACGCCCATGTTCACGAGCGCCTGGAAACCGATCCAGATGCCGATTCCCTGCGCGACGAGGGAGGCGAAATGGCGTTCATTCTGCGTCGCCTGCCGGCCGATGGCGAAGGCGCGCGCCACGATCCAGACGAACAGAGCTATGACCAGGGCGACGCCGGCGAAGCCGAGCTCCTCGGCGATCACCGCAAGCAGAAAGTCGGTGTGCGCCTCGGGCAGGTAGTGGAGTTTCTCGACGCTCGCGCCGAGCCCGACCCCGAGCCACTCGCCGCGCCCGAAGGCGATGAGCGCGTGCGACAGCTGATAGCCGCGACCGAGAGGATCGGACCACGGATCCATGAAGCCGAAAATGCGCTGCATCCGGTAGGGCGACGAGACGACCAGCAGCGCGGAGCCCGCTGCCAGCATGCCCACGAGTGCGACGAAGTGCCGGCCGTTCATGCCTCCTAGGAACAGGATGCCGAAAGCAGTGACGGCGATCACCACCAGGGCGCCGAAGTCCGGCTCGCGCAGCAGCAGCCAGGACACGAGCAGCATGACCGCCAGCATCGGCAGCAGTCCCTTTCTGAAGCTTTTCATGACCGCGTGCTTGCGCGCGGTGTAGTCGGCCGCATAAATCACCGCGGCGAGCTTCACCAGCTCGGAGGGCTGCACGCTGACGACCGGCAGGTCGAGCCAGCGGCGCGCGCCGTTCACCTCGCGCCCAAAGCCCGGGATCAGCACCAGCGCGAGCAGCGCGACGCCGACTACAAACAGCCAGGGCGCGGTCTTCTGCCACCAGCGCGCGGGCACGAGAAAAACCGCGATCGCCGCGGCGAGCGCCGCCGACAGGAACACGGCGTGCCGCGCCAGGTACCACCCGGGGTTGCTGCCGGTGTACCGGCTCGACTCTGCGGTCGCGATCGAGGAGGAATACACCATGACCAGGCCGGTCGCGGCGAGCAGCAGCGCCGCCCAGGCGAGCGAGCGGTCGTATTCGGCGCCCGGCGAGTTGCGCGCGAAGACGTAGGTCTGGCTCACGAGTCCAGCCCCTTCACGGCGGCCGCAAACACGTCGCCGCGGTGCTTGTAGTCGCGGAACATGTCAAAGCTCGCGCAGGCCGGGGACAAGAGAACCGCCTCTCCCGGCCGGGCAAGCTCGGCGGCGCGCAGCACCGCCTCTTCCAGAGTCGCGCATTTTTCAACGGCAAGTCCTGCAAGCGCTTTTTCGATCAGTGGCGCATCGCGGCCGATCAGCAAGACCGCTTTCGAAAGCTCGCGAACAGGAGAAACAAGGGGCGAAAAGTCCTGACCCTTGCCTTCGCCGCCGAGAATCAGGACCGCTCTCTTGCCGAGACCCCTGAGCGCGGCGACGGTGGCGCCGACGTTGGTGCCCTTCGAGTCGTCATACCAGTCGACGCCCTCGCGGGTCGCGACCAGCTCCAGCCGGTGCGGCAGGCCCTTGAACGAGCGCAGCCCCGTGCCCAACTCCTGGAAGGCAACGCCTGCGCTGCGCGCGAGCGCGCACGCAGCAAGCGCGTTGGCCACGTTGTGCGACCCATGGATCGGCAGCGCGGATCGCTCGAGAATGATCTTATCGCCGAGCGCGAGAGCCGCCTCCCGCACGCCGAAGTCGTCCTCGCCCGGAGGGGCATCGAGGCCGAAAGTCACTATCTTTCTGCCGGGACGCCGCATGGCCATGGAGCGCGGATCGTCGCGGTTCAATATCTGCTCGCCGCTGCCGAGGAATATCCGTGCCTTCGCTGCGCCGTACCGGGCGAGGCCCGGGTAGCGGTCGAGATGGTCCTCACTGAGGTTCAGCAGCGTCGCCGCGTTGGGCTTGAGCGACCAGGTAGTCTCGAGCTGATAGCTGGAAAGCTCGAGCACCCAAACCGCTGGCAGGTGCCCGGAGTCCTTTCTCCTGGCGAGTGCGGATAGCGCGGCAGGTCCGATATTGCCCGCCACCTCGCTGTCGATACCCGCTGCGCGCAGAAGATGCCCGGTCAGGGCAGCCACCGTGGTCTTGCCATTCGTGCCTGTCACTGCGACGACTTTCGATGCGGTCTTCGCCCGCACGTGCCAGGCGAAAAGCTCGATGTCGCCGACAACGGGGACCTTTCTCCCCGCGGCTTCACGGATAATTTTTTCTTCCAGGGAAACCCCCGGGCTGACGCAAAGCAGATCCACGCCCTGCAACAGCTTCGTCTGGAATGGCCCGGCGTGCAGCTCGCCGTCAAAGTCGTCCTTTCTTGGAGGCGAGGAGCGGGTGTCGGCAACGCGCGCCTTTCCACCTTCGCGCTCGACCCAGCGCGCCACAGAAAGCCCGGTGTCGCCGAGGCCGAGAACCAGCACCAACTTGTCTCGAAGTTCAAGAGAAGAGGGTTTTTCCAAAAGCGAAAATGCGGGCTCGCGCATCATCTGAGCTTCAACGTCGACAGGCCGAACAGGACCAGCATCATGGTGATGATCCAGAAGCGCACCACTACCTGGCTCTCCTTCCAGCCCTCGAGCTCGTAGTGGTGGTGCAGCGGCGCCATGCGGAAAATTCGCTTGCCGCCGGTGTACTTGAAGTAGAGAACCTGCAGCATCACCGACAGCGTCTCGGCGACGAACACGCCGCCCATGATGAAGAGCACGATCTCCTGGCGGACGATGACGGCGATCGTGCCCAGCGCGGCGCCGAGCGCAAGGGCGCCGACGTCGCCCATGAAGACTTCCGCCGGATAGGCGTTGAACCACAGAAAGCCGAGCCCGGCGCCCGCCAGCGCGCCGCAGATCACCGCCAGCTCGCCCGCTCCGGCTATGTACGGCAGTCCCAGATACTTCGAGAACACGGCGTGGCCCGCGACATAGGCGAAGATGCCGAGCGCGCTTCCCACCATCACCGTCGGCATGATCGCGAGTCCGTCCAGGCCGTCGGTGAGGTTCACTGCGTTGGAGGTGCCGACGATTACGAAGAAGGTCAGCACGATGAAGCCGATCGGGCCGAGCGGATAGGCGACGAACTTGAAGAAAGGCACGATCAGCTCGTTCAGCGCAGGCATGCCCTGCGCCAGCAGGGCGAGATAGCAGGCGGCGGCCAGGCCGACGAGCGATTGCCAGAACAGCTTGGCCTTCGCCGGCAGCCCCTTCGGATTGCGGTGTACGACTTTCCGGTAGTCGTCGATCCAGCCGATGATGCCGAAAGCGAGAGTCACCAGCAGCACGACCCAGACCAGCCGGTTTGTCAGGTCGCCCCACAGCACCGTAGTGAGCACGATCGAGACCAGGATCAGCGCGCCGCCCATGGTCGGGGTTCCCGCCTTGGTGAGATGCGAGCGTGGCCCATCGTCGCGCACCGACTGGCCGATCTTGTAGGCGGTGAGCTTGCGGATCACGTAGGGGCCGAGGATCAGCGAGATGGCAAGTGCGGTGAGGCAGGCGAGCACCGCGCGCAGCGTGATGTAGCTGAAGACGTTGAAAAGACGCACGTCTTTCGCGAGCCATTGGGCTAGCTCGAGGAGCATCAATGACCTCCTTGGGCGCCGCCTGTCAGCGCCGCGACCACACGCTCCATCTTCATGAAGCGGGATCCCTTGACCAGAGCAGGTGAGAAATTTTTCTGTTGAACGCATAAGTCCCCACCTCGCGATGAAATTCCGCGCCCTGCGCGCCGACCTCGCCCATGTCGCCGAGCACCAGAACGGTCGGCGCCGGGCACGAGGCAAGCACATCGATCGCCGCGCGCACCGAATCCGGATTGGCGTTGTAGCTGTCGTCGATGACGGTTGCGCCGCTCGCCGCCTGCTTGACCTGCAGCCTGCCTGCGTAAGGCCGAAACGCGGTCAGGCCGTCACCGATGGCGCTAATATTTATTCCCGCGGCAAAAGCACAAGCTGCCGCGGCCAAGGCGTTACGCACATTGTGCAGCCCGGGAATGGCGAGCGTCGCGCGCGCATCCCCGGCGGAGGTATGAATCACGATTTCGCTGGCGAGCGGCTTGAGCGTGTAGCCGCCCGTGACTGCGGCGGCGTTGTCGAGGCCGAAGTCCACGATTCGCCTGCCGCCGGCGGCACGCCGGAACAATCCCGCATGCGGGTCATCGGCGTTCACGACGGCCACGCCGTCAGGCGGCAGCGCGTGGTAGACGCTCGCGTTCTCGGCCGCTACCTCATCGACCGAGCTCATGAACTCCAGATGCTCGCGCTGCGCGTTGTTGACCAGCGCCACGGTAGGTGCGGCGATGCTCGCAAGATAGGCAATCTCGCCCCGGTGGTTCATCCCGAGCTCAATCGCGCAGCGGCGATGCTTGTCGCGCAGACGCAGCAGCGTGAGAGGCAGACCGATGTCGTTGTTGAGATTGCCGGCAGTCGCCAGAACGGCTTCATCTCCTGCATCACGGCGCAGGACCGACGCCAGCATCTCCTTTACGGTCGTCTTGCCGTTCGATCCGGTGACGGCAATCAGCGCCGGCGCGAAGCGCGCACGCCAGCCGCGGGCCAGCCTGCCGAGCGCGCGCTTGGTGTCATCCACGACTATGACAGGCATGGGAAACTCCCCGCCGTAGGCGCGGTCGACCATGGCGGCGACGGCGCCCGCCCCTTTCGCCTGGCTGAGAAACGCGTGCCCGTCGAAGCGCTCGCCGCGCAACGCGACGAAAAGGTCCCCCGCCCGTAGCGTTCGCGTATCCGTTGAAACGCCGGTGAAAACCGGGGCGCCACCGCTCGTGCGGCCGTCCGTCGAAAGCGCGGCATCGCGCAGGCTCATCATCCCCCGCTCCTGCTCTTCGGCGCGGTCATTTCGCGCCTCTTCGGGCGAGCGCCGCCCGCGCGACCGCGGCGTCGGAGAACGGCAGGCGCTTGCCCGCGATCTCTTGATAATCTTCGTGCCCTTTGCCCGCGATGAGCACCACATCGGCGGCCGCGGCGCTGCGCACCGCGTCCTCGATCGCGCGAGCGCGATCCGGCTCGACCCGGTGTCCGCCCGGCATCCCCTTTTCGATCTGCGAGATGATCGCGAGCGGATCCTCGCTCCTCGGATTGTCGGAGGTGACGAGCACTGCGTCGGCGAGGCGCGCGGCAACCGCGCCCATCATTTCACGCTTGGCCGGATCGCGATCGCCGCCGGCGCCGAAGACAGCGAGCAGGCGTCCGCCGCGCTCCCGCGCCAGCGGCAGCAGCGTCTGCAGCACCTTGTCAATCGCGTCCGGCGTGTGCGCGTAGTCGACCACGACGAGCGGTCGGTCAGCGATCTTCTCCATGCGTCCAGGAACCGGCGGCAGAGCGCGCAGAAGCTTGACACCGTCCTTGAAGGGCAGGCCGTATGCCAGCAGGCACCCGAGGACGCCCAAGGCATTTGATGCGTTGAAGCGTCCAAGCTGTCCTATGTCGATCCTTTCAAGGATCTTGGACGGAAGGTATTCGTCTACGCGCACGGCAGCGGCGTCGGCGAAACTGTAGCCGATCACACGCACGCGGCCGGCGAGGCGCTGGACGAGCCGCGCGCCGAAGGGGTCGTCAAGATTGAGCACCGCCGCGCCGAGACCGGGCGCGTCGAACAGTCGAGCCTTGCTCTCGGCATAAGCCTCCATCGAGCCGTGGTAGTCGAGATGGTCGTGCGAGAGATTCGTGAACAGCGCACAGTCGAATGCAACGCCGCTCACCCGGCCCTGGACCAGCCCGTGCGACGACACTTCCATGGCGACAGCCTTGTTGTTCTCATCGAGGAATTTTTTCAACAGCGCATGAACTTCCAGCGCATCGGGCGTCGTGTTGGCCAATGGCTGGAGGGAACCGGGGGTGCCGGCGCCGAGCGTGCCGATCACAGCGCTCTGCGTTCCTGCTTTTGAAAGGAGCGCTGAAATCCAATGGCTGCAAGAAGTTTTGCCGTTGGTTCCGGTCACGCCGCACACCCAGAGCGATTCCGACGGACGGCCGTAGAACTCGTGCGCGATCCGGCCGGCCTGCTGCTTCAGGCCGCGCACCGGGGCGTTGGGCACGAGCCATTCCGGGCGCCATACGAAGCGTTCTTCTTCCCAGATCACCGCCGCCGCGCCCTGCGCGACGGCGTTCCCGATATAGGCGCGGCCGTCCGCCCCCTCGCCCGGATAGGCGAAGAACGCCGCGCCCGCAGCCGAGCGGCGGCTATCCGACGAAAGCCGCTCGATCATCGCCCCTTCGGCTGCGAGCCGAGCGAAGAGCTCTGTATATCCCACAGCTCCACCGTCATGTGCTCTCCCTCGCTTCCTCTTCACCCGGCAGCTCGATCGGCTCGAGCGGAGCGTCGTGAGGCACGCCGAGCATGCGCAGCGCGCCCTGCATGACCTGGGCGAAGACCGGTGCGGCGACCACGCCGCCGTAGTACTGCCCAGCCGAGGGTTCGTCGAGCATCACCGCAAGCACCAGCCGCGGCGCTGAGGCCGGCGCGAGCCCGACGAACGAAGAGAGATACTTGTCCGCGGCATAGGCGCCGTTCTCCTGCTTGTGCGCGGTGCCGGTCTTGCCGGCAACGCGCCAGCCCATGATGCGGGCACGCGGCCCGGTGCCCCCGTTTTGCACCGCCAGCTCGAGCATCGCGCGGACCGCGCGTGCCGTTTCCGTTGATAGAACCTTCTCCCCGCTCGCGACTGCGCCTGATTTGACCAGCGTGAGCGGCACCAATTCCCCGTCTCTTGCGAACACGGTGTACGCCCGAGCGAGCTGCATCAGGCTCACCGAAATGCCGTGGCCGTATGCCATGGTCGCCTGCTCGATCGGACGCCAGCTCCGATAGTGGCGCAGCTTTCCCGCTGCCGCGCCCGGAAAGCTCAGCTCCGGCGGCGCGCCGAAGCCCACCCGGCGGAACAGGTCCCACATCGCTTCGCGCGGCAGGCCGAGCGCAATTTTCGCCGCGCCGACATTGGAGGATTTTTGAATCACCTGCGCCGCAGTGAGCGCCGAAACGGGATGCGCGTCGTGAATCGTGTAGTTGGCGATCGTCAGGTTCCCCGGCCCCGTCGCCACCATGCTCGCGGGGGCGAGCTTCCCGGTTTCGAGCGCGAGCGCCACCGTGAACGGCTTGAGCGTCGAGCCTGGCTCGAATACATCGGTCACGGCGCGGTTCCTGAGCTGGCCACCGCTCAGGCGCGCGCGATTGTTCGGGTTGTAGGACGGAACGTTCGCGAGCGCGAGAATCTCGCCGGTGCGCACGTCGAGCACCACCACGGCGCCCGCTTTTGCCCGGTGATGCTCGACCGCCGCTTTCAGCGCGCCGAATGCGAGGCTCTGGATCTTGCTGTCGATCGACAGGGTCAGATCGACGCCGTGCTGCGCGCTGCGGATCGACTCCACGTCCTCCACCACCTGGCCGAGCCGGTCCTTGATGACGCGCCGACTGCCCGCCTTGCCGCCGAGAGTGTCCTGATGGGCGAGTTCGATTCCCTCCTGACCCCCGTCCTCGACGCCTGTAAAACCCACCACATGAGCGGTCACTTCGCCGCCAGGGTAGTAGCGCCTGAATTCGCGCTGCTGGTAGAGGCCCTTTATGCCGAGGGCTTCGACGGCCTCGGCGGTCTCCGGTGCGATCTGCCGCTTGAGATAGACGAAATCGCGCGCCTCGCCCAGCTTTCTGTTCAATTCGGCGATATCCATGGCGAGGAGCGCGGCGAGCTTGCGGCGCGCGCTCGCGGAGAGCTCGACGTCGGCGGGGATCGCCCAGATCGATTTCACCGGCGTGGATACCGCGAGCGCTTCGCCGTTTCGATCGAGGATGCGGCCGCGCGTCCCGGGCACCTCGAGGACGCGCGAATAGCGCGCCTCGCCTTTCTCCTGCAGAAAGTCGGTCCTCAGCGCCTGCAGATACACCGAGCGCAAGACAAGCAGGGCGAAGGCCCCGAGCAGCGCCGCGAGCACAAAGCGGGCACGCCATACGGGAAGGCGGACGAGTCCCTGGGCCGCCGCCTCTGCGCCGCGGCTCACCGGGTTTTTTCTCGGCCGACCACCCGAACTCGCCTGGGATCCGGGGAGCGCATGCCGAGGGTCCCGGTGGCGATTTTTTCCACCCGCTGGTGCAGGCCCCAGGTGCTCGCCTCGAGCTGTAGGCGCCCATAGTCGATGTCGAGCTCGCGCGCGCGGTTCTGCTCGCGTTCAAGGTCGGAGAAAAGCTTCCGCGCCCTGTGCTGGGAAGTAACGAGCCCGATCGCGCAAGCGACGAGAACCGCGAGGAGGAGGAGGTTCAGTTTCGCC
>WNFI01341391.1_pt2 | contig 15567 bp, 10 predicted proteins | sample 5400471 | NCBI WGS metagenome assembly WNFI01 (sample SAMN13153348, study PRJNA577476) | soil metagenome | isolation source: 100 cm saprolite on Douglas fir-dominated hillslope | place: USA:California | collected 2013-09-17 | reverse complement strand
TAGCCAAAAGTATCGCCGATGCGGCCTGGTCGCAGTTCTTCGAGTTCCTTCAAAGCAAAGCGGAAGAAGCTGGCAGAGAAGTGATTCGCGTGAACCCAGCCTATACGTCGCAAACCTGCTCGTGTTGTGGGCATCGCCAAGAGATGCCTCTCTCGGTCCGGATCTACGAATGCCCTATCTGTGGGCTGGTCATCGACCGGGACCACAATGGCAGTAAAAACATTTTAGAGGAAGCGAGAGCAGCAAAAGCCTGTGGACGAGCAGGCTGTGTCATTCCAGAAGCCCCCGACTTGTAGTCGTGGGGAGTCGTCGCAAAGAGCTATTTTCTCCCAACAGGCTTGACAATCTCCCTCCCAGAGTGCTATTCTATATTTGCAGTCGAGACACGAGACTGCTAGCAATCGAAGTTGACAAGGATCGTATCATAACCTATACATCAACATACATATTTATCTATGGATGTTGAGAAGGGCCGAGAAGCACAAGATGATCCCATTGAGTCCGCGCAAACAGGAGATCCTGCGAGCACTGGTCGAAGAGTATATTCATAGCGCTACGCCGGTGGCATCCGAGACTCTGGTGCGCAAGTATGGACTGAATTTCAGTTCGGCGACGGTCCGCCACGAACTAGCTGGACTGGAAGAGGCGAACCTGATCTATCAACCACACACGTCCGCTGGACGTGTGCCGACGGATCTGGGCTATCGCTATTTTGTCGAACACTTGATGCATGAATCGGCTCTCGCGCTCGATGAGCAGCGTTTGATCCGCCACCAGTTCTATCAGGTGCAGGATCAGTTAGACCAATGGGTGCGTTTGACGGCTTCGGTGATGGCACAATTGCTGCATAGCGCTGCGGTGATGACACCCCCTCGCTCCAGCGAGGGACACCTGAAACACTTCGAGGTGCTCTCGGTGACTGAGCTTTCGGCCCATCTGGTGCTGGTGCTCACTGATGGAACGGTCAAGCAGCAACGCCTGCTCCTGGACGCGCCGATCGGGCAGGAGGAGTTTAGCAACGCGGCACCACGCCTGAACAAGCTTTTTGAAAACAAAAATATAGACGAGTTGCAAGCTTTGCTGGCAAGTCACGACTTCTCAGCGACCGAACGGCTCGTCGGCACAACCATCGCGCGCATGCTGGAGCAGCATGGCGACCCTATCGGCGATACATTCTATCGCGAGGGCGTGGTTAACATTCTGGATCAGCCCGAATTTACCAGCATGGGGCCAGAGCAGGAGCGCAGCGAACGGGTACGCAAGGTAATGTCGGTACTAGAACAGCACCGCTTCCTGCCAGCCCTGAGCACGCACCTGCGCGAGGTCAATGGGGTCCAGGTGATTATCGGCGGCGAAAACGAGTGGGATGAGATGCGCGATGTGAGCCTGGTTGTGGCACGTTACGGCCAGGAGGGCAAGATTGGCGGTCTGCTGGGAGTGATTGGACCAACGCGCATGCAATATGGGCGCGCCATTGCGGTGGTACGCTATATGACCCGAGTCATGAACGAGCTTCTGGCCGAGATGTACGGCTATGATGATCTGTCATAGAATTTTTTAGGAGGCAATAGTGGGCAAAGTTATTGGTATTGACCTGGGAACCACAAATTCCTGTGTTGCAGTCATGGAAGGCGGAGAGCCGGTCGTCATTCCAAACGCGGAAGGCGCGCGTACAACTCCTTCGATCGTGGCGATGAACAAAAGCGGCGAGCGCCTGGTTGGCGAAGTCGCGAAACGCCAGGCTGTCACCAACCCTGAGAATACTGTCTATTCGATCAAGCGCTTTATGGGTCGCAAATTCGACGATCCCGAAGTCGATCGCGACAAGCGCCTGGTTCCTTTCAAGGTTGTGCGCGCCAGCAACGGCGACGCCTGGGTCGAGATTCAGGGCAAACAGTATAGTCCGCCTGAGATTTCGGCCATGATCCTGCAGAAGCTGAAGACCGACGCAGAGGCCTATCTGGGTGAGCGCGTGACACAGGCGGTCATCACGGTTCCGGCCTACTTTAACGACGCTCAGCGCCAGGCGACTAAGGATGCGGGCCGCATCGCGGGCCTGGAAGTGCTGCGTATCATCAACGAGCCGACCGCGGCTTCGCTGGCCTATGGCCTTGACAAAAAGAAAGACGAGCGCATCGCGGTCTATGACCTTGGTGGTGGCACGTTTGACATTTCGATCCTGGAACTGGGCGACGGCGTCTTCGAAGTGAAAAGCACCAACGGCGACACCCACCTGGGCGGCGATGACTTCGACCAGCGCATCATTAACTGGCTGGCCGACGAGTTCCGCCGCGAGAACGGCATCGATCTGCGCCAGGACCGCATGGCCCTGCAGCGTTTGAAAGAGGCCGCTGAGAAGGCGAAAAAAGAGCTGTCCAGCTCGATGACGACAGAAATCAACCTGCCCTTTATCACGGCGGACGCCAGCGGCCCCAAACACTTGAATATCACGCTGACGCGCGCCAAGCTGGAGCAACTGGTTGAGGAACTGGTCGAGAAGTCGCGCGTACCCGTGAGCAAAGCGCTCTCCGATGCCAGCGCCCGCCCTGGCGATATCGACGAGGTCGTGCTGGTTGGCGGCCAGACCCGCATGCCAGCGGTGTTGTCGCTGGTCAAGCGCATCTTTGATCGCGAGCCGAACCGTGGTGTGAACCCGGACGAGGTGGTGGCCATCGGCGCTGCCATTCAGGCAGGCGTGCTGACCGGCGACGTGAAGGACGTGCTCCTGCTCGACGTGACCCCGCTCTCGCTGGGTATCGAGACGCTGGGCGGCGTGTTCACCCGCCTGATCGAGCGCAATACGACCATCCCAACGCAGAAAAGCCAGGTCTTCTCGACGGCCAGCGACAGCCAGCCGAGCGTGGAGATCAACATTCTGCAGGGTGAGCGCGAGTTTGCCAAAGACAACCGCTCGCTGGGCACGTTTATCCTGGATGGCATTCCGCCCGCTCCCCGTGGCATTCCACAGGTCGAAGTGACCTTCGATATCGACGCCAACGGCATTATGAATGTCTCGGCCAAAGATAAGGGCACCGGGCGCGAGCAGAAGATCACGATCGTGGCCTCCAGTGGCCTCTCGAAGGATCAGATCGACAAGATGGTGCGCGACGCCGAGTCTCACGCCAGCGACGACAAGAAGCGCAAAGAGGAGATCGAGGAGCGCAACCTGGCCGATAGCGCGGCCTATCGCGCGGAGAAGAGCATCACTGAGTTGGGCGACAAGCTCACTGGCGACCAGAAGAGCGAGTTGGAGACCAAAGTTGCCGACATTCGCGCGGCGCTCGCTACCGAGGATGTAGCCCGCATCAAGTCGGCTCGTGAAGGTCTGGAGCAGGCCTTCCACAAGATCACCACGGAGATCTACCAACAAGCTGGTGCCGCGCCTGGCGCTGAATACGGCACACCGGAGCAGGAAGCCCCCGGTGGCAGCACCGGCCCGACTGATGACACGATTGAAGGCGAATACAAAGAAATGTAGGAGCCAGGTGCAGGGGCACACGATTTGCCCCTGCATCGCTATAGCTGAGCTGAACTTATAGGCTACCATCTTGCGTAAATCTGACCAAAATTGTACTATTCTAGCGATACCATAGATCAGTTTCTAACCTGAGGCGATCAATATCGCCGTGATGATCAAGCATCCGGGGCTTGCCCCCATCAATCAATTGCAACATGGAGAGGCGGAAACTCTTTCTGCCGAGGGCAACGCCCTGTTTTCCTTAGCACGACGAAGGACCATTGAATGGCCACGAATAAGCGAGATTACTATGAGGTATTAGGTGTGGCGCGCAGTGCGACCGACGACGAGATCAAGAAAGCCTTTCGTCGTCTGGCCAAACAATACCACCCCGATGCCACGAAAGAGCAGGGAGCGGAAGCCCGCTTTATTGAAATCAATGAAGCCTACGAAGTCTTGAGCGATGCCCAAAAACGCAGCGCTTACGATCGCTTTGGGCACGCAGCCGTCAATAATGGCGCGGGCGCGGGCGGCTTTAATGGCGATTTCAGCAATTTTGGCTCGATCAACGACCTGTTCGAGACATTTTTCGCGGGCGGGTCGACCTCGCAACGGCGTTCAGGCCCTCAACGGGGCGCGGACCTGCGCTATGACCTGACGATCACCTTTGAAGAGGCGGTCTTCGGCTGTCAGAAAGATATCGAGTTGCCGCGCTGGGAGAACTGTACGACCTGCCATGGCAGCGGCGCGGCCCCTGGCACCTCGACGACGCGCTGTTCGGCCTGTCAGGGCACCGGCGAGATCCGGCGTGTGCAGCAGTCGATCTTCGGCCAGTTTGTCAACGTTACCATGTGCGAGCGCTGTCGCGGCGAGGGACGAGTGATCACGACCCCCTGCGAGAAGTGCCGCGGCCAGGGTCGCATACGCAACAATCGGCGCGTCAAGGTCAATATCCCGGCGGGCGTCGATGACGGCATCAACGTGCGCGTCACCGGTGAGGGCGAGGTCAGTTCACGCGGCGGCACGCCTGGCAACCTCTATGTCATCCTGACTGTGAAGCCGCACCCGTTCTTTAAACGCAACGGCAATGACATCATCTACGAACTGCCAATCAGCTTCACGCAGGCCGCGTTGGGCGCTGAGGTAGAGGTGCCAACGGTCGATAATAAAAATGCGAGCTTGAAAATTCCGCCTGGCACGCAGAGCGGGCGCTCGTTCCGCCTGAAAAATATGGGCGTGCCGGTGGTCCACAGCAGCGCGCGCGGCGATCAGCATGTAACGGTGAAAGTCGTCACTCCCACCAATCTGAGCGCCGAGGAGAAACGCCTGTTTGAGGAGTTGGAACGCCTGGAAAAAGAGCGCAGCGATCAGAACGATAAGAACATTTTCCGCAATCTCTTCGAGAAAACGAAAGACGTCTTCCAATAGAGAAGAAGGAAAAGCCCGGTGGCGCTTGCTACCGGGCTTTTCCTTCTGTTAAAGCGTCTCTCCCACCGTCTCACTGGCTTCGACCAGTTCGTCTTTGTATGGCCTGAACGTTGTTTCGATACCCACGCCAAATTCCACCATGATCGGCAGGTGGTCGCTGGCGTCTCCACCATGGACCTGCTCATCTCCGCTTACCACCTTGCACGCAGAGAGGCGCGTGGCCAGCGCGGGATTGGCGAAGAGGTAGTCGATGCGCCCCGCGGGCGCTTCTGCCGGGCAGGTAAAGCCCCAGGCGCGCGGATTCACATAGCGAAAACAATCGACATAGCCAGCCGCGTTCAGCAGACCAATGGTGCCGCGAGGCGCGTAGAGCGAGCCAGCCTCGTCGAACAACGCGCTGAGTAATCGATTGCGCGGAACCAGGCAGAGCAGGGGATTGAGAAAACGCAGTTGAGGCGGCACGACGCCATTGAGCGAGGGATGCCCGTCTCTCTCTCCATTGTGCAAACCCTGCTGCTGCTGCTGGTCTATCTCCACCAGGTAGCGCAAGAGCGTGCTTGCTTTCAGCGTATCGCCAGGGGCTAGCGCGTTAAAGTCGCCCATCAGCACGTGCGGTCCATGATTGGCTCGCATGATACGCAGGATCTCGCGCACCTCTTTGCGCCGGGTCGTATCGTTGCCGCGACCATGCGAGAAAGAGGCGACCAGGTGCGTGACAAACGCGGTCAACTTTTCACCATGCGCTTCGAGCAGCGTCACCTCCAGCAATGGTCTGATAATCAAGCCCTGGCTCGCGTAGACCGTGCTCTGCACAATAGGCAAACGGCTGAGGAGCGCGATCGAAGTCCTCCAGGAGCCATCGGGGGCCGCGTTGGTGCAATATTCCATGTCCAGGCGCCGGGCCAATTCTTGGACAACCTCACGATTATCGGCCTCCACTAACCCAACTACATCAGGATCGACCGTTCTAATCATCCGCTCAATATAGTCAATCCGCCGGGCTCCGCCGACCAGGATGTTATAAGAAAGAATACGTGTCATAGCGCAGAAAACCTTTTCTCTAGACTAAAAACCTTAAAAATTGCTGTGCATTACCAATGAGGGCTGTTTGGCTCAGGCTCTATCTCTTATTCACTATATCAAACGAAACAAATTGCTGAGGGGACACAAGAGCAGCTTTTGACGCAACGAGCCAGCAAGGAGCAGGCGCTACAATACCTGCTCCTTGCTGGCTCGTTGCGTCAAAAGCTTAGTAATTCCAGTTCACGCGCTCCAGCAGGTAGCGTTTAATCTCGTCGAGAGGCAGGCGAATTTGCGTCATGCCATCGCGCTCGCGCACAGTCACGGTTCCATCGTCCAGCGTCTGGAAATCGATGGTGATACAGAACGGCGTACCGATCTCGTCCTGGCGACGATAGCGGCGCCCGATATTGGAGATATCGTCGTACTGCGCCACCATCACGCGCTGCAACTGCTTGTAGAGGCCCTTCGCCCTCTCAACCAGCTCCGGCTTGTTCTTCTGCAAAGGCAGCACCGCAACCTTGACCGGCGCGATCCACGGGTGCAGGCGCAGGACCGTGCGTGGTTCCTTGCCTACCGGGTCCGGCTCCTCTTCATAGGCATCCAGTAACAGATTCAGGAAGGTGCGATCCACGCCGCCGGACGTCTCGACAATCCAGGGAATGTAGCGCTCTTTGGTCTCCTGATCGGTGTAGCTCAGGTCCTGGCCGCTATATTCGCTGTGGCGCGAGAGATCCCAGTCCTGCCGCCAATGGATGCCTTCCCATTCCTGCCAGCCCAGGATCGTGCGATACTCTACGTCAAAAGCCTGCTTGGCATAGTGGGCCAGTTCGTCGGATGCGTGCGGGCGCAGGCGCAGGCGGTCCTTGTGGTTGACCAGGCCCTTATACCACTCAAAACGGAACTCTTTCCAGTACTCAAACCATTTCGTCATCTCGCTTGGATGCACAAAGAATTGCAGATCCCACTGCTCAAATTCGCGCTGGCGGAACAGGAAGTTACCCGGCGTGACCTCGTTGCGGAAAGCCTTGCCGATCTGGCAGATACCAAAGGGAATCTGCTGGCGCGAGGACTTGAGCACGTTATCGTAATCCAGGTAGATGTTCTGGCAGGCCTCACCGCGCAGATAGGTCTTCATCTTATCGCCCTCAACCACCCCAATGTACGTCTCCATCATCAGATTAAAACGGCGCGGCTCGGTCAGCTCACCACCGCATTCCGGGCACTTGTTCTGCTGCTGATTCTCTGGCGGCAGGTGGTCCAGACGAAAACGGCGTTTACATTTTTTGCAGTCAACCAGGATATCGACAAAGTTCTCGACGTGCCCGCTGGCCTCCCACACACGTGGATGTGTAATGATACTACCTTCGATGCCGACCACGTTGTCGTTGGTCTGCACCATTGACCACCACCAGAAGCGACGAATGTTGTTGCGCAGCTCCACACCCAACGGCCCGAAGTCGTAAATGCCCGAAACACCGCCGTAAATCTCCGAATTGGGATAGACGAAGCCGCGCCGCTTACAAAGCGAAACGACCTTTTCAATGGGGACCAGCGGCGTATCCTGGACCGCTACCTCTGCTTTCTCAATCAGTGTCATATGGTGAGATATCCTCCCTCTCAAAAAAATTCCCCAGGCGTTCAAAAAAACGCCCAGGGACGAATCCATACCACGGTAGGCCTGGGGCAACTACTCTCTACGGTATGATGCGCGGTTCCACCCTGCTTCTTCACGCCACGACACAAATACGTGTTGAGTCAGTGAAGCTACTCTTGCCAACCGGCTCCGAAGCGCCCTTCACCCCTTACGAACCGCCGACCTCGCACCCTCTATCGGCTCGCTGCTGGCCCTGGTGGGTTACTCCTCTTCCTCATCGCCGGGAAATGGTTATTTATTTGTTCGTGAGTAGTATAGCGAACCTGTCAATAGAACGCAAGGGGCCAAGCAACCAATCAATATAACAAGCAAAACAGGATATATAGATATTTCTCAATTTCTATAGGCAAAGCATGGAATATAGGACTATTTTCTTATTAGTGATCTCAAACGGTCTTTGTGCGTATACAATGGTGAAGGAAGAATGGTACCAAACTGCACAACATCGAGCTTTGCACCTGTTGATGCGAGTTGCTTCGATCGATCATACACGGAAATCAACCTTCTTGTGTGCATGAAATTCAAGGTGAGAGGGTTCAGGTGGGTAGGGCGACAGGAAGTCATTCCCCTGCTAATGTGCAGGCTTACTTCTACAACTGTTGGAAAACCCCGGCAGGAAAGCATCACGCGAAGCTGCGGGGCTTGTAATGACACGCTAGCAAAGAAGGAAACAATGAACGATTCATTTATGCACGCTACTAATGAAAACAATGTATCTTCAGGGAAGCTCGCGGATCTGAGGTTGAGCGCCTCATCGCGTCGTATCTTCCTGCGCCGCTCCCTCGCGGGCGCAGCTCTCGTGGTCCCCGCTGGGATGCTCGCAGCCTGTGGATCGACGCCAAACACGACGAACACAACGACTACCAGCCAGGCGACCAGCGCCAGCACAAACCAGGCTGTGACGCTCGCGCTCCAGTCTCTCGCTGATAGCAAAATGTCGTTCACCGAGATTATGAACGACGAGAATCAGCATGTGCAGTACTTGCAGGGCGCGCTCAAGAGCGCGGCTCGCGCCAAACCAACCTTTCAGAAGCTGCAGCAGACCGATGTGCAATCTTTTGCCGCCGTCGCCCAGCAGTTTGAAAATCTCGGCGTCGGCGCGTATCTAATGGCCGCGCCGACTATTACCAATAAAGATACGCTGGCCGCGGCTGGCTCGATCCTCACGATCGAAGCACGCCACGCTGGCTTCATCAACGCCTTGCTGCAAAAGCCGATCAGCGAGAATGGCGCATTCGACAAACCCCTGACCCAGGCCGCGATTGTCAGTGCGGTGACGCCATTTATCGTCAGCCTGAACGGCGGAGTAGATCCGGCGAAGGCGCTCAAAAACGACGAGGATATCTTGAATTTCGCCCTGCTGCTTGAATATCTCGAAGCAGAATTCTACAGCAAGAATGTTACGAAACTCTTCGCATAAAAAGGGCAGAGTTTGTCAGAGAACACGGCCATGGTCCGCTGGGCCATGGCCGTGTTCTCTGACAAACTCTGCCCCTATTCCACTGCGGCCAGGCATTCGCGCAATTGCACAACGTGATTATGCAGATGCTCTGTGATGAACTCGCCAATAAACCACGCCAGCGTGCGCTCGCCAAATTTGACATGGTGGCCGGTCAGTTGCAAATCACTATCCTGTAGGTGGCTTAGTACCTTGTCGAGATGGGCGTAACTGCCAGGCAAGGCTGCTCTGGCCTGAGCAAGGGTATCGTGACCGTGGTCGCGCAGAGCAGCCAGGCGTCCTTCATGCTGCATAGTACGCCCGAAATTCTGACCAGGCCGGACCACGAGTTTCTGCACTTCATCGGCCCAGTACGGCATAAATTCGACAATATGCGCCAGGCCCTCCATGATGCTCCACTCGTTCTCCGTCGGTGTCTGATAGAGCTTCGTAGCATAGCGAGTCGCGACCGGCCCATCAAGCAATTCGTTGAGTTCAGCGTAGGAATGCTGCACATGCTCGCGGATAGCCGCGACGTTGGGATTGGCTGTTGCCATAGTGTGTCTATTGCCCCTTTACTCTAGCTGCTCCAATTTTCATATGCAAGTATGTGCAAGCACACACGTACACAGAATTTCGTTGTTGCTACTTCATCCGTAGGAGCCTCAATGCTGGAGCACTTTTGGTCTTACCCCGCGTCCATAGCCGAGTTTACGTCTTCGTCCGAGCCAGTACCGGAGACGACTTGATCAATCAGCCCGATCAAGCGCAGGGCTTCGCGTAAGATGTTCAGAGCGGCGTTGTGGTCACGATCCTGCGGGATTTGATAATACGCACAGTGCGGGTTTTGGCAGAGGAAGATGCGATTAGACAACTGCATCTCTTCCCATTTCCACCCGCAACAATGGCACGTCTTACTGGAGGGGAAAAAGCGCCCCACTTGGATCACCTGCCCACCGCGCTGCTCCACTTTCGCGTCGAGCAGGTTCAACAGTTTGCCAAGCGCGGCGTCTGAGAACGAACGAGCTAAACGCCGGTTCTTGAGCAACCCCTTGAGATTGAGGTCTTCAACACCGATGATCCCATAATAGTCAGCGAGCCTGGTGGTCATCTTGTGGAGCACATCGTCTCGCATGCAAGTGATGCGGTAATGCAATCGTGCCACCTGGCGATGCGCTTTTTCCCGGTTTTTTGATCCCTGTTTCCTGCGATGCAGCCGTTTATTGGCCTGACGCAATTTCTTGAGTGCCTTTTTGAGAAATGCTTGGTTCTCGTATCCCTCGCTGGTACTCAAGGTCGCCAGGCGGTTCAAACCCACATCGATACCAACAGCGGCGGGTCTTTTCACGGGGATTATATCAGGGATCTCCACCTGAATGGAGACAAACCACCAATCCGCCAATTTGGTGATCCTTGCACCCGTCACCTTGCCGTTGAAGCGCAGGTTTTCGGCCAGATTGACCCATCCGAGTTTCGGTATCCAGATACGATGATCTCCCAGCTCGAATTGATCGTTCGCCAGGTAAAAGCTTGGTTTGCTTCGTTTCTTGCTTTTGAACTTTGGGTGACGAGCCTTGCCCTCAAAGAACGCCGTAAATGCTTTGCCTAGATCGAGGAACGGCTGATCTGAGGCGTTCTTCGTGACTTCCCAGGTCCAGGGAAATTGTTCCCGTCGGATCTCGTTAAATTGCTTCTTGAGCTTGAGAGCGGTTGGTTTCTCGTCTGCTTCATACTGCCGGTTCCACTGGAGCCGGATCTTGTGCGCCTTGATCATCCTTGCTTTCCTTTCCCAGAGCAGCCGCTCGGATCGTGTTCTTGTGGGAACGTAATCCATGAAGTCGTGCACTAAACACGGTAATGATTGCCAGGAGGTCTCTCACTAACTCTTCGTTTGGGGAAAGAGCCTCTCCATTCACCACCAAAATATCGGTTCCATGTCGTTCACAAAAGGACTCAAACCAGTCGTAGCCAAAGCGCACAAAACGATCTTCGTAACCGATGACTAACCGCTTGACGTGACCCAGTTCAATGTCTTCAATGATCTGATTAAAGCCTTTGCGTTTGTAGTTGAGAGCGGAGCCAATATCTTCGATCCACTGGTCAACTTTGATGTGGTGTTCCAGGCAGTAGGCCCGAAGCGCGTCTTTTTGCGCGGCAAGATCACTTTTCTGTGAAGGAGAAGAAACACGAGCATACCCGATGGTTTTGCCTTGCGAACCAGCGACCAGACCCCGGTACTGAAGGTACTGATCGTGGGTGTAGTATCGGCGATTGGTTGGGGTACGATGAGCTTTCAGCGTACCATTCCGGTCCCATCGTTGCAGGGTGAAGACGGACACCCCAACCAATTTGCTAAAATTTTTCGGCGAATATGTATGCTCCATGCTACGATTATACACGATTTGCTACGAAAAATCAATACTTTCGCCGAGATGACGCCCTATCCACTGGAGAACATCAGTGTCCCTACGTTTATCGCACAGGGGACCGCTGATACATCAGTTCCTTTCGCGCACGCGCAACTGCTCGCCGGCTCGATCTCCGGCGCACACTTTGTGCCCGTTCCCGGCGGTGATCATCTCTTCTTCATTACGCATCAACGAGAGGTAATCCCCGCTTTACAAGATTTTCTCTTCACACTATAAATTTTGCCTGTTATGCCTGGAAAATTGCTTAGACATGATTTTCCGGGCATAATAACATGCCTTGTCCCTCTTTGTCATCCATGTTACAATAGGAGCCACCAGAATTGTATATGTATTAGTAGATATTCGAGAAAGCACCCATGGACGAGCAGGTGGCGGCAGGACCAGACGGGGCCGAAGACAGCGAAGAGACTCAGGCCGACTTTTCTACATTCGCAGCACGCTATCCATTTCCTATCGATGCCTTTCAGCTTGAGGCCATGCACCATCTAGCGCAAGGTCGCTCAGTGCTGGTTACCGCGCCTACTGGCACCGGCAAAACCCTGGTAGCCGAGTACGCGATCTGGCGCGCGCAGCAACAGAACCAACGCGTGATCTACACAACCCCGCTGAAGGCGCTCTCTAACCAGAAATATCGCGATCTCTGTACCCTTTATGGCTCGGAATCCGTTGGGCTGGTAACTGGCGATATCGTTGAGCATAGCAAAGCTTCGATTGTGATTATGACAACCGAGGTCTATCGCAATATGCTGTTGGAAGAGGGCGGAGACCGCTTTGCCGGTGGCAACCGGCTTACCCCTGCCTCGCTGGCGGATGTTGGCTATATTGTCTTCGATGAACTGCACTACCTGAGCGATATCGGACGCGGCCCCGTGTGGGAAGAGGCGATTATCTGTTCGCCACCAACGGTGCAGCTGGTCGGCCTCTCCGCGACCGCTAGCAATGCTGAGGACCTGGCGAACTGGATCAGCCGCGTCCACCGGCCCATTTCGCTGGTGGTGCACACCGAGCGCGCGGTACCGTTGGAACATTACTACTTCCTGGATAATAAGCTGCATCTGGTCATGAATGCCAATGCGCAGCGCGTGGAGCGCTTTCCTAACGTCGGTGGCGAGGCCCGCCTGGCCATGGCGCAAAGACGCGGACGCCGCTATAGCTCTGGTGAGGACGAGGAAGAGAACACGCGCCCGGCGACCCAACCACTAGAGGTCGAAGCCGTAAGCGAAACATCGGTCAGCGCAGAAGGCGAGAGCAAGAAAGGGCGACCCAAACAGCACCGGGTAGCCGAACCAGGCGATATTCTGAATGCACTGCGCGATGCCAGTCTCTTGCCCACGCTCTACTTCCTGCCAGGGCGTAAGGTTGTGGAGGAGGCAGCGATGAGCGCCTCGCGCCACACTTTCACTTCACCGGAAGAAGCCGGGATGCTCCGGCAGGAGGTGAGTGAGTGGCTGGAACACCTGCCGCCGGAAGATCGCAATTTACAGCAGGTCCACGCCCTGATCGACCTGCTGCCCCGCGGTCTGGGCTTTCACCATGCCGGGTTGCTGCCAGCGCTGAAAGTGCTGGTCGAGACGCTCTTTGCCCGCGGCCATCTGCGCGCCGTTTTCGCCACGGATACCCTGGCCCTCGGCGTAAACATGCCAGCTCGCTCCGTAGTGATCGGCAGCTTGAGCAAATTTGATGGCCAGGAGATGCGTCTGCTGACGCCCAACGAATATAGTCAAGTGACCGGACGCGCCGGGCGGCGCGGCATGGATGTACGTGGTTCGGCAATTATTCCGTACTCCCACTGGGAACCATTTGAGCCGGCCTTTGAGCGTATCACCGCAGAATTGCGCCCGGTAAGCAGCTCGTTTGCCATTCGCTACAATTCGGTGCTCAGCCTCTGGCGACCCGGCGACACCAAACACCTGCGCCGCATCTGCGCCTCCAGCCTGCGCGAATACCAGCGTTATATCCTCTGGGAGCAACGCGAACTCCTGCGCCTGGAGAAATTGGCCGAGCGCCAGCAAAAGGCCAGGAAAGCTGGCAAGAAGAAAGGTCTCGCATCCGACGGCGCTTTACAAGCCCTGGAAAAGCGCCGCGAGAAAATCGGCGCGTATCCGCTCAGCCGCTCTGGGGCCGCCGAGCTGGACGGCACAATCTTCGCCTTGCGCGCACTCAACTATATCAATGAACAGGATCAGTTGACCCTGGCAGGCCAACTCCTGCGCAGCATCTTCCATCCATCCGGCATCATGCTCGTTGATATCCTTCTGATGGGTGTGCTGGATGAGCTCACCGCGGCAGAACTGGCCGAGGTCTGTAGCTGGTTCACCTACGATAACGATCGCCGCCTCAATAACCGCAATGTGCTCAGCAATCGTCTCGTCCAGGTCAGACGCGACCTCTGGAGCATCGCTCAGAGTGTGCACCGGGTTGAGGAGCAGGCGTATATCCCGCTTTCGCCAACCATCGTGCCAGAATTTCACGGCATCGCGCTCTCCTGGGCACGCGGCATGTCGCTCAGTGGCTTGATGCGCCGCGTCGATATGGCCGAGGGCGACCTGCTGATGCTGCTCAACCAGACCATTGATCTCCTCCAACAACTGCAAACCGCGGTCGGCCACGTGCTCGATCTGCATAGCATCTGGCAACCTGCCCGATCAGAGCAGGAGAGCCACCTGGCGCGTCAGCGAGCCGAAAAGTACGCCGAACGCCTCAAAATGTACCGCGCGCGCCTCGAACACCTGCGCCCGCTCTTCGGCCAGGCCATCACGATTCTCAAGCGTGGTATCATTCTCCAGAGCCGCACCGTCCCCTCAATGATCGCCCGCGTCGAAGAAGAGGAGATCCCGGTGGATAACGCGGAAGATATTGATCCGCTGGATGTAGTGAAAGAGCGCTAAGAGTTTTTGCCATTTTCATCCAATTAATCCCCAATCTCTGTTCATTGGCTGGGGCGATACACGTTGAAACATCGCGCACCCATTACTTTGGTCATGTCTACGAGGCCCATCCATTGCCATATGGCTGGATTTTGACTAACATGTACAGAGATAGGACTATTTTAGAGAAAACACGGTGAAAAACGCTGCGTGAGCGCGGCACACGAGCACACTCCTGGTCGGTGAGCCAGATATCAGAAGTAGCGCGTATATTTGCATATACGTCGACGCAAATATACGGCACTTGTAAAAAGAGGTAGAGATTTGATGAAGGCTGAAGCATTAATTGGGACGGTATTAGGAAACTGTACTGTGCAGCAACTGATTGGGCAGGGTGGCATGGGCGCCGTATATCTGGCGCAACAGGAGCGCCCGCGCCGCCAGGTCGCGGTGAAGGTGTTAATGCCCGCGACCGCGTTAAAGCCCCATCAGCTCTCCGCTTTTCTCGAACGCTTCCGGCGCGAGACTGACGCCGCGGCGTCGCTGGAACATCCCAATATTATGCCGGTGTATGAATACGGCGAACGGGGTGGCCTGGCCTATCTGGTGATGCCCTATATCAGCGCGGGAACGCTGCGCGATGTGATGGAGAACGATGGCCAGATGGCCTTCAATAGCTCGGTTAACTATATCGAGCAGATGGCCGCAGCGCTGGACTTTGCGCACGCGCGCGGGGTGATCCACCGCGACATTAAGCCAGCCAATATGCTGCTCACGCCCGATGGCCGCCTGCTGCTCACGGATTTTGGCCTGGTCAAGGTGCTCACCGATAATCAATCCGAGCAGATGCGCCTGACCGGAGCGGGAGCGCCTGTGGGAACGCCTGACTATATGTCGCCGGAACAGGTGATCGGCGGCGAAGTAGATGGCCGCGCCGACCAGTATTCGCTCGGCGTGGTGCTTTTCCAGATGTTGACCGGCACGACTCCTTTCCAGGGCGAGACGCCCATGCAAATCGCTTCCCAGCAGTTGCATATGCAGCCACCCTCGCCGCGTTCGCTGCGTCCCGATCTGCCAGAGGCGGCTGAACGCGTGCTGCTCTCCGCGATGGCAAAACGGCCTGATGAGCGTTTCAGGAGCGCCCAGGAATTTGTCTCGGCCTTCCGCGCCGCGCTCGTTGAGCAGCCGCGCACCAGCAGCCTGGGCATCTCGGCCAATCGCGGCGGTCTACTGTCGAGCACCAATCTGCGCAAGGGTAACGTCTTCGATCC
>WNFI01011917.1_pt1 | contig 15569 bp, 9 predicted proteins | sample 5400471 | NCBI WGS metagenome assembly WNFI01 (sample SAMN13153348, study PRJNA577476) | soil metagenome | isolation source: 100 cm saprolite on Douglas fir-dominated hillslope | place: USA:California | collected 2013-09-17 | reverse complement strand
CAACTTCTTCTCAATATGCCGCTGCAAGATTTGGATCAGGAACTTTCGCAGGTCGGCGGCCTGCGCCTTCGGCCATGGCACATCCGCAAAGGCTTCCACCGGAGAACGAAACATCTGCGCCGCCAGCGCGCGCGACTCGCCTGAAATCTCCGAAGAGGCCAGGCGTTTATCCTCAGGACACATCAGGCCATCCGCCAGCGCGTGAAAATAAGCGCGGGTGCCGTTCAGGCCGCGGCCGCAGACGATGCATTCCGTCAGCTCGGGCAGAAAGCCTACCAGCCGCGTCAGCCACAATTCGAAATAGGTGACGGGCATCCAAACCTCCGGGCCGGTCAGGCAGTGCAGCACCGAAAGCGTCAGCCGGAAGATGGCGTCGTTAGCTTCGCGCTCGGGCAGCAGCTCGTCCAGCAACTCCGCCACATGCGCCAGCGCGACGGCGCGCGCATAGCTGACTTCGGTAGCCAGCGGAGATTCCAGCACTTCGCAGGCATCAAGGCGCGCGAGTTCCTGGCGCTCGCGTACGTCATAAAAGGCCCGCACATAGGTTAGGGGCTCGAGCGCTCCGCCAAAACGCCGCTTCGATTTCTTGGCCGACCGCGCCACGCCGCGCACTTTGCCTTCCGCGCGGGTGAATAGGGTGACCAGCAGATCGGCCTCACGCAGCGGATACGTGCGCAGCACGATCGCTTCCGACTCCATCAGTGCCATGGGAGTCTCAGGTTCAAGTAATGCACGATTGTAACGGAGAGGTCGCGATATGGAAACTGCAGAAAGCGCGGTGCCATCAGCCCAACAAACCGCAAATAGAAAAAGGACGATCGTGAGGGTCCGAACGCCGTGAGTCCTCTCGCGGCACTAACCCATGATCGCCCTGAAGCACTTCTATATAGGGTTTACAAGCGCTACATTAGCCGACCCTCGGCGGCCGCACAATACAGTGAATTCCTTAGCACAATTGTTCCAATACCAATCTCATTCCTCCACTATGCAGGCAACTTTACCGGCATTTTGGTGTTCTCTTCTGTTGCAAGTGTTCGACTCAGGAGGCAATGTGCATAAACCGATATGGGTGATCGTCCTTTTGGCGCTTGGAATGACTATGGTGGGTTGTAGCAGCGGCAATGGATCAAATTCCACCAACGTTAACGGAACCTGGAGCGCAAGCCTCACGGACTCACAAAATGCGCCTACCTATGCTTTCACTACCACGCTTACCGAAGTCAGCGGCGGCTCCGTCAGCATCTCAAATTTCACTTTTACGTCCACGGGCTCGTGTTTTGTGGACGGACAAACAACGGAAACAGGTAGCTTCACCCTTAGCGGCGATTTCAGTGGCAACGTGAAAGGCACATTTGGAATGACCATAGCTTCAACTACTAGCGGCGGTCCGCAACTCACCCTTCAGGGTGGTGTCGGCTCCAATAACACCATCACCGGCACATGGAGCTTAAGCGGATCCACCGCCTGCAGCGGTTCGGGAAACTTTACCTTCACCAAAGTGTAAGCGGCTCGCAAAGGGAAAGAGAAGGGGCGCACGCCTAGCCATAGGCGCGCGCCCCTTTTTGAAACCTCGCCTTCCCTTATCGGCCGAAGTAGGCCGCGTTCCTTGCGGTGAACTCGTTCCACTTCTCCGGCAGATCATCAAGCGCGAAAATCGCGGACACCGGACACACCGGCACGCAGGCGCCGCAATCGATACATTCCACCGGATCGATGTAAAGCAATGGCTCGGTGGCGTGCTTGGGATCATCCTTCTTGGGATGAATGCAATCCACCGGACACGCGTCTACGCACGCGGTATCTTTGGTGTTGATGCAAGGCTCTGCAATCACATAGGTCATAAGATTGTGGGTCTCCTGAAATCTATGCAGGTATTTTACTACTATCGTAGCGTCTCCGCGAACCGCACATTCTAGCAAGAAATGCGGGCTGCGGAATAGAAAATATCGCAGCTTGAAAGTTTCAAGAGTCCACGACGCATTCTTCCCCATTGACACTTCGGTCGTTCCTGAGAATAATAGCGTTCTCCCCTTCACGCCTGATCCAGGTTGAAGTCCCGTTTTTCGCTGGGGCCTCCGCTGCAAATTGAAGCTTTGAGTCCTTCCCGAAGTGTATTTTCAGTGAAGGACCTGCGAAGCCATGGCCGACTTACTTTAGCACCGGCGCACAGCCGGATTGGAGACATATGAAAAAGCTCAGTTTCGCGAAGGCGTCCTGCGTGTTGTTTGTGATTTGCATCGCGCTTGCGATCCAGTCACCCGCGCAGACCGTCACTACTCTTCAAAACTTCAACAATTCCAGTCCCACAGCGGCTCTGATCCAAGGCGCTGATGGAGATTTTTACAGCACCTTGGCCGGGGGCCAGATAGGCTTCGAGGGCAGCGTTTACAAGATGACCCCAAGCGGCACGTTTAGTACTCTTTACAATTTCGGCGCAAACGGCGGCGGCGCTGACGGAAACTTTCCCTTCGGGCCGCTGGTTCTGGCCACTAATGGCGACTTCTACGGTACAACCGAGCAGGGCGGAACCGCTCGTCAAGGCAATGTCTACAAGATTACCGCCGGGGGCATAGAGACAAGCCTCTACAGCTTTTGTACGACGGCCTGCCAAGATGGTGCCTCCCCAAATGGCCCGCTGATACAAGTCGGCAGTGGGGCTATTTACGGAGCCACAACCAGCACAATCTTCAAAATCACTCTGGGAGGCGCGCTGACCACGCTCTACAACTTCTGCCCCACTAGTACAACCTGCAACAAGAATGGTCCACCGTACCCCTCAGGGTTGCTGCTCGGCCAGGACGGAAACTTTTACGGAGTGACGAACGCGGGCGGAACCAACAACGACGGCACGGTCTTTAAGTTGACGCCATCGGGCACTCTTACTACGTTGCACAACTTTAGTGGTTCGGACGGGGCTAGTCCCTTGGGCCCGCTGGTGCGGGGACGGGACGGGAACCTATACGGGGTAACTTACTCCGGCGGCACCGGCAGCGGCGGAAACTACTGCGCAGTCGGCACTTGCGGCACGATTTTCAAGGTCACTCCTGGCGGTACGTTTACCACTTTGCACGACTTCTCTGGGAGCGATGGCGCCAACCTTGGCTTCGGTCTGTTGTTGGCCACGGACGGGAACTTTTATGGCACAACCCGTTTTGGCGGCATTGGTGGGGGTACTGGCTCGGGCACGATCTTTCAACTGAGCCCGGCAGGAAAATTCACCACGCTTTACGATTTCTGCTCGCAAACGTTCTGCCTTGACGGTAACGATCCTTTCGCAACGCTGATGCAGGCCACTAACGGCACACTCTACGGGACGACTAGCCAAGGCGGCACACAGGGGCTAGGCACATTCTTCAGCTTATCGATGGGGCTGGGACCCTTTGTGGAAACAATTCCAACGTCTCGCAAAGTAGGAGCGCGAGTCGCGATCCTGGGGTATGGTCTGACAGGCACGACGACTGTCACGTTTAACGGCACCACGGCTGCATTCACCGTCGTCTCAGATACGTGGCAGCGTTCGCTGCCAGCCGTTGGTTTTCGCTATCCGATAGAAGCAGAAGGATCGAGCCACCGGTTTAGCGGTGTCCGCCACCGCCACCGTGGAATCCGCCGCCCCCACCACCGTGGAAGCCACCGCCATTGCCACCATGGAATCCGCCGCCAGCGTTCCCGTGGAACCCGCCTGAACTGCCGCGGAAGCCTTCAGCCCCACCTCGGGCAAAGCCGCGGCCTTCAAAACCACGTCCTCCAAACCCGCGACCGGCAAATCCGCGTCCGCCGTAGTACCCGCGATTGTAACCCCACCCTCCGCGTCCGTAGTAGCCGCGTCCGTAACCCCAGCCGCCGCGGCCCCAATATCCGTGATACCACGGGCCGGCGCCGATGAAGACCCCGCTTACAAACCAGCTAGGCCCGTAGAAGCCATAGGGAGCGCAGGCGTAGGGATAGTAATCGTAATATCCGTACGAGCAAACCGGAGGGCCGCCAGCATAGCCGTAGCCGTAACCCCCACCGTAACCCACGCCCACGCTGACCTGCGCCTGCGAATAGGCCAGCGGCAGCATCAGCACCCCTACCAGAGCCAAATATTTTAGATAACGCATGGTGAATCCCCCTTGTCTCAGGTCCGCTGCTCTACCCACAAAACCTGTCGGACCCGCCAGCCTTCCAGATCTTTCTTCGATCTGAACTGCCTATTCTATTTGAACTCGAAACCACAGAAAAAGTTGCAGGTCTGGGAGTGGCTGATTTCGGCCACCCTGCCTGAATTCAACCACTTGCGAAGCTTCAGCTGGAGTTCCGCGAGTGATGTTCCAGGGGTTACACTTCCACGAATGTTTCGCTGGGTTCGTACTCCACGATGTACCCCGCTACCGCGCTTGCGGCAACCGTGAAGGGCGAAGCCAGATACATCTGTCCGGGACCGCTACGGCCTGGGAAGTTGCGGTTCTGTGCGCTGATCACCACCTGATCGGGACGTGTCGAAACTCCCGGCCCCGCGTTGATACAGGCTCCGCAACTCGGCTCAATCACGAGCGCCCCAGCCTTCTTGAACACTTCTACGTAACCTTTGCGCAGGCAGTACTCGCGCGTCTCCTGCGACCCGAACTGGATGTAGAACTTAACCGAGCCAGCAACGCGTTTGCCCTGCTTCAGCGCATCGGCCAGAACGGCTGCGTACATGTCCATGTCTTCATTCTTGCCAGCGGTGCAAGTGCCGCCGTACGCAATTTCAACCGGCACGGGCGTGTTCAGCTCACGCACGTATTTTCCATTACCCGGATCGCCCGGAGTCGCGACCATCGGCGTGATCTCGGCCGCGTCGAGTTCGATCACGTGCGCGTACTGCGCCTCCGGATCGCTGTACAAGCCTTCAATCATCGACTCGGCTTTCCTCCGATCCATGCCGCGCCGCTCCATCAGGAAGTCGACAGCCTTCTTGTCGGGTGCAACGATGCCGGTGAATCCGCCAATCTCGGCAGCCATGTTGGTCATAGTCGCGCGCTCATCCACGCTGAGTTCTTCAATAGCTTCGCCCGCATACTCCATCACTTTAGCGAGCGCTTTGCCGCTGCGCACATACTCGAGGCTCAGAATCTTCAGGATGAAATCTTTGGCTGTGACGTTAGAATGTTTCTTGCCGCGAATCACGATTCGCACTGATTCTGGCACCTTCACTCGTACGTCCTTGGTGATCCAACTATTGAAAACATCGGTGGTGCCGATACCGAAAGCGACGCAACCAATAGCGCCGACATGCGGGGTGTGCGAGTCGGAGCCAATGTTCAACTGGCCCGGCAGTGCGTAGCTTTCGAGAACAATCGCGTGGCAGATGCCCTCCGACCCCTTGCGGTCTTTCAATTCGCCATGCAGCTTGATTCCCTGCTTGAGGGCGAAGTCCTGCTGCTTCAGCTTGAGTTGCGTCGCCAAATCGAGCAGGCCAAGCTTCTTTTTCTCTTCCGAGATGACTTCATCGAGGAACGTCAGATGGTCGCGGAAAAAGATAATGCTCGAAGCATCGTTGACCTTGGCGTCCTTCCCGACATAACGTTCGAAGAACATAGCCGCCATTGGCGTTACGTATTCGTGGCTGAAGCGCAGGTCGGCCTGGGCAAACCCAGTATCGCCGGGCTTCACAGCACTCACTCCGACTTCACCCTTCTCGTTCAGCATGTGCCGCGCGAAGATTTTCTCGGCCAATGTCATTGCCCGTGTGGAGCGGACACTCTTGCCCGCTTCTTCGATCTGCGGCAAGAAAACCTTCTTCTGCATGCGCGCCACATTAAATGGAAACAGACCGCCGTATTCAATCACCTGGCGCGTGATCTCATCTTCCCCGGCGGTAAACTCGGAGAGCGGAATCTCCTGCCCCCCTCGAATCCTGTCAATCAGCGAAAAGTCCGTCGAAGTCAGCACGCCCAGGTTCTGGCAATTCTGCTTGTAAATGCGCTCAATGTTTTCCGCGATTACGACCTTGATGCCGGCGCACATTTCAGCGTAAGGCGACTGCTCGCGGCTGGATCCTTTGCCGCGCCGCTTGCCGGCCAATCGGGGTCACGCTGCCGCACTTCAGGCCGAGATAGGGAATCTCGCCCAACGTCTCGTCAAAGTAAAAGCAGTAGTGCGCCGGGGTGATTTCGTCGGTCGAGATGTCGTCGCGCAGTTTGGGATTGTTCGCGGGATTCTTGGTATCCCAAGGCAGGTCTTCGCCGGCGAGCTGCCGCTTGATCAGTTCCGGATCTTCGGTGAGAAACAAAATCCGTCCCTGCAACCGGACTTTATCGGGCCGCTTTTCGATTTTGCGTTCCAGGAGAGAGTTGATCACATTGAACCTATCGGACCAAAAGATTAAGGAACGGCTGTGAGCGGGACAGCTAGTCCCTCATTATTGTAGCGCGGCGGTGGTCGAGGGATCTGGTGATTGATTGATGAATCCGTCGCTACCCTGTGTCCCTCAGTGTCCCTGATTTCATGAAACCGTCGGCTCCCTAGACCTGAGTAGACTTGGGAGTGTCAACCTCCAAGGCTCGGGAGAAAGGAGCCGAACATGGTGATTATAGATGTGTTTAAGCTTTTGTTAAACACAGGGGACACAGAGGGACACATAAAATTATTTTTCGTACTCCCGTGGATCCGGCAACGTTTCCAAGCCTCGTCCGGCAAAAATGTCTTTAAACTCTTGCAGCAGAGCGTCGTGAATCAGACCGTTCGAGGCCACGGTTTCCTGGCTGTTGAGTTCGAAGGGTGCACCGTCGAAGCGCGTCACCGTGCCGCCCGCCTCCTGCACGATCAGCACACCCGCCGCCGTGTCCCAGGGATTGAGATTGAACTCCCAGAAACCATCGAAGCGTCCCGCAGCCACGTTACACAAATCGAGAGCGGCGGATCCCGCCCGGCGCACTCCATGAGAACGCAGTGTGATCTGGTGATAAAAATAAATGTTTGGATTCTTGTGGCGCTTCTGACTGGGGAACCCCGTGCCTAGAAGGGACTCCTTCAGCGTAGCGGTTTTCGAGACGTGGATCGCTTCGCCGTTGAGATGCGCTCCTCTTCCCTGCTCTGCGGAAAACAGCTCATCCCGCGTGGGGTCGTAAATGACCGCTGCGATGCGCTTGCCGGGTCGTCCGGATGACCGGTGCTCCAGTGCCATGGAGACGCAGAAGACCGGAAATCCGTGCGCGAAGTTCGTGGTACCGTCCAGCGGATCGACGTACCAGCGATACTCGCTGCCTTGATCGCTAAGTCCCTGCTCTTCGCCCAGAACATCGTGCGTGGGCCACTGCTGACGGATGCGCTCGCGGATCAGCACCTCGGAGGCGCGATCAGCCGCTGTCACCAGGTCCGCGTCACCCTTGTATTCAATTTTCAAATGCTGATGGAAATGATGCATCAGCAGCGCACCGGCCTCGCGAGCGATGGCGGACATGGCGAGGAGAAAGCTGTCGTGGTTTGGTGAGTTTGTGGACATTGCACCCGAAAATCGGCTTCTGGCTTCCGTCGGAATTTCCGCCTGCGGATGCACCGCGAACCAGTGGAGGCGAAAAACCTGCGACGGCCGATACTCCGGAAACCGGAAGCCGAGAAGCCGAGGTTATTTCCTTCTTCCGCCATCTTCGGCGATATACATGATCTCGTGCTTAAAAATAAAAAGATTGGGAGCGCCTTCGCGCGTCAGCCGCACCATGTGCTTGTCGTAATACTCGATCCAGCCGCTGACCGTCTGACCATCCATCAACTTCACGCTAACCGGCTTCTGCTTCTCGCCCAAAGCCTTAAGGAAGCTGGCTTCTTCGAAGGTCTCTTCAGGGGGCGGGGTCCGGCCGCGCTTGGCGGCATTAGGATTTCCCTGCGCGCGGAAAGGCATGGAAAGATTGTACACGGAGGCAGGAGGTTGGACGAAAAAGCCACCAGCCCAGGAGGGCTGGTGGCTGGATTGTGACCAGAGGTGATCGCTAGAAGATGAACCTCAAACCGAACTCGATCTGTCGCTGAGAGCCGAGCCCGTAAACGCCCGTCCCGTTACCTACACGGAACGCTTCGTTATCGGCTTTCGTGGTGCCGTTGATCGAACCGTTTCCAGCGCCAAACAGAATGCCGTTCATGGTATTCGGAGGCAAGTTGAAGTTGCTGAAGTTGGGCAGATTGAAGAAGCCCACGCTGGGTTCGATGGTGAATCGATCCTTGAACGTGTGCCGCCACGCCAAACGCATATCTAACGCCCGCAGCCAGGTGTAGTTAACCTGGCCAGCAGGGGCGGGGTCGATCAACGGAGCAACGCCCGGAGCAACGCCATTTGTGGCCGGATTTCCCGCGGAAGCCAGCAGATCGGCGGTCATTAGGCCGTTCTGAATCAGAACGTTACCGGCTGGTGTTGGCTTGCCTGCGACCGTAGTGTTGTAATTGCTGATGAGCGCATTCAGCGAGCTCGCGTTGGTGCCGCGATCAAATTGACCGAGATGTGTGCCCGGGACTGGATCCCCAACCGTCCCGTCTCCCGTAAAGTCGGTACGGAAGATTTCAGCCGAATCACCAAAGTTCGGGGCAACGATAGCGCTGGATAACGGACTGTAGAAGTGAGCAATCAGCCCAAGGCGAAAACCGCCCGGAACGTCGGCGTAGCCACCGAACGAGATCTGGTGGGTACGGTCAAGCAGAGCCGGACCGTAATACCTGCCAGGTCTGTTGTTATCAGCCGCGCTCAGGACGAAGTCTTGGTCGCTGTCGCCCGGAGTACCAGTGAATTGTGCGCCGCCCGTATTGCTGAAGTTGGACAGGCTGTAGGAAACCTGGAAGTTCAACGCTTTCACGCCGCGCATCGGATTGTTCACGTTTTGCGTCAACTTCATCTGCAACGCGTTGTAGACCGAACGCCCAATCGGCTTCAGGAAGAACGCCTGGTTTTGGTTGGCGTTGATGCCACCAAATGCGCAAAGCCGTCCCAGTCCGCCGAGTGAAGGATCTTGGCCGCAGCCCACGCCAAAGGCATCGTTCGGCGTTCCCAGACCGTTGAACGCATAGTCGTCGATAGTTGCGCCTGCGCCGATCGCGCAAGCAGTGCTAACCAAATCAAAGCCGGCTCCGCAACCGGTGAAACCCGCGTTGGTAACAGAGATAGCTGTCTGCGCAGCGCCTAAATTGAAGGTAGAGATGTCCCCTACTTTGTTGACATCGATTCCAAGCAGAGTCTTGGTTTCGATGTTTCGCAGGAAATCAGCACTCAGCACCATGCCGTGCCGGATTTCGCGCTGTATGCCAAAGTTGATCTGCACCGAGCGAGGCGTCGTGTAATTCGGAGCGAACAAAGCCGGGCCGGGTACTCCAAGACCTTGTGCCAGCGAGGTGCCGACAAAGTTTGGATTCACCGCTGACTTATCAAAAGTATTTCCAGCCAGGACCTGGTCCCAGAACGCCAGAATATCGGGGATCACGTTTCCGACGTATGGATTACCGCAGATTCCAAGGCCAGTGCTCGGGTCGTAGTTGGAAGGGGAGATCGTGGTAGCGACGCCATTGGAGTCTCGAATCGGCACTAGCTGCGCGGTGTTGAACCGACAAGCGCTGGTAACGGCATTGAACGCGCCAGTCCTGAGGCGTTCTGGCCGATCAAACAAAACGTTGTTCCAAATGACGTTCTCAAAGAATAGACCGACGCCTCCGCGGACCACCGTCTTGCCGTTCTTGCCGGGATCCCAGGCAAAGCCGAACTGCGGGGCCAAGTTCGCATTGGCCTGCTTTACAGGATTGCCGTAGCCCGGAAATGCGGCGTTGATCTCGGGAATAGCCGGAAGATCGCTGTCGGTGCGACCTGTGTCGCGGTCGTAGCGTACGCCCAAACTAACAGTCAAGTTTGGCTTAATCTTCCACGAATCGCCGATATAAAGGCCGATCCGGTTGTCCGGACCCAGTCCTCCAGCGGGGAAGCCGAGTGCCGGATCCAGAGTATTGAATCCTTGGCCGTTGCTTACTCGCAGCCGGTTCACAGGATAGTTCAAAGGATTCGCGGAGCCTCCAGGGAACGGACCAATGATCGCGTTTGCAATGTTAGCGCCGTTCGTGCTCCAGGAAACGCGTGGCGCGGTGCCGTAGAAATCAGCAAACCCACCGCCCTGGACGTGGTTGAAGGAAATGCCGTAGCGGATTGTATGACTGTGGAAAGTCTTACTGCCATCGTACTTGATCTCGCGGTTAGACTGCGGCGTGCTCTGCGGCGCCAGCAAGTTGGGGCCGGTGAAGAACGAACCCGAACTCAGTTCGAGCCCGTTGCAGCAAAATGGGAGGCTACTGTTGGCGAGAGTCGCATCGACAATCTGGTTCTGGAATTTCAGGTATGAAAAGCGAATGCTGTGAGAGAAACTTCCAGTCGTGAAGTCGAATCCGACTACGTGTTGCCGGGTGATGTCCTTGTTGTCGTAGACGGAAAATCCGAGCCCGAAGGTAGCAAGCAAGGAGTTTTTGAAGTACGAATAGCGGTAGAACGCTTTGGCGCCATTGTGCAGGTTGTAGTCCACCTTGCCGATTAGGTTCTCCTCGCGGAAGGGCGAGCTAAAACCGGCGCCATCAGGCGCATAGGGCGTTCCAGTCAGCACCACCGGGGCCAGTGAATCCTGCTTGGTCCGCTCACCATCGGCAAAGAAGAAGAGTTTGTTCTTGATTACTGGGCCCCCCAGACTTGCACCATACTGGGAGCGCTGGTTGTACAAGTCCTGCCCGCCTGCGGACGCCGCAGCCATCGAGTGATCGCGGAAAAAGCCAAAAGCTTCACCGTGGAAAGCATTGGTTCCAGACTTTGTGGTGACATTGACGGCCCCTGAGGACGTCAGATCCTGCGAGAGATCGAGCGAAGATTGGCTGATCTGGAATTCGTCAATGGCGCTGGCAGGGATGTCAGCAGTAGTAGTACCCACGGTCTCGTCGCTAACGTCCACACCATCCACGTTAACGCGCGCTGTGCGGCCGAAACGGCCGCCGAATGAAATTGAGGAATAGCCGGCCTTTGTGGGGTCGAAGTTCTGTCCGTCCTGGATCTGTACGCCGGGCTCAAGCTGGGCGAGATCGAGGAAGTTGCGGCCGTTGACCGGGAGGTTCTCGATTTGAGAAGAGGTGAGCACACCCTGCACCGTGGCCTGCTCGGTGTTAACCTGCACCGTCGAGCCTTGTACATCAATTACCTGACTTTCCTGGCCGACGATCAGCTTGGCGAGAACAGTGGTCGTGTTGCCAACCTGCACCGTCACGGTCTGGCTGATGCTGCTGAAGCCTTTCGCCGTAACCTGCACCTTGTACTGCCCCGGGTCCAAGGGTCCAGAACTGAACGCGCCGGAAGCACTTGAAGTGAGGTTGATCGTTTGGCCAGTACCGGTGTTGGTGATAACGACCTTGGCATCACTCACTACCGCGCCGCTGGGGTCAGTTACGGTACCGTTGATAATGCCTGTGCTAAGCGTGGTCTGCGCCACCATAAGTGGAGACAACAATAGGAAGACGCTCAGTAGCGCCAGCACAGTAAATCGTGCGCGGGAACTAGAAGAATTAAAGTTCAGCATCGTCATAATGACCTTCCCTTCGGAATCGTTCGTCCAGAATTTATTGGTCCTGATTTTTTTCCAAGCAGTGCGGTCCCGACTTTACTCGCAGGCAGCCTGGCGTAAATTCCCAGTTACAGCATTAGCAATTTTCCAGCCAGCGTCGTCCCAATCTGGGAAATCTACATCCTTATATTTATCAGACACTTACAAAGGCTCTTTGGTACGGAAGCGTACAGAAACCCGGCAAGGACACCGCTAGACATCTACAAAATCATATTTTGACTTTTATAAAAGGAAAGTGGCTTCGTTGAACACGTGTTGTTAGTTGGTGTTATGTAGGGCCGCTGCTCTGCCAGACGAAATGCCTTTCCCCGACAGAGCTCCTCTAGAAATCCGACTTGGTCGTGTAATACCCTGCCCGATGGCGCACGTGGTAAGACGTGGGCTCCGCCGCTCCCGTAACCCCAACTTGGATGCGGCGAAACTGCGAGTTCGACAGACGTTGTGACGGGTAATAAGCCAGCAAGTATTGGGTGCGAAGTTCGTCGCTGATTTGGCGGAAAGCCTCGTCGAGTTGCGCCATTGACGTTGCGTAATAGTACCTGCCTCCCGTGTCTTCGGAGAGTTGGATGAGGGCGTGTTCGCCGCCGGTTTCGCGTCCGGCGCTGGCCTCGATGGGCACAACGATAATGCTGTAGACGAGGGCCTCGGCTTCTTCGGCGGCGCGCGCCGCTTCTTTGTAATCCATTTTGCTGACGGTGTCTCCGCCGTCGGTAATCAGCACCATCACCTTGCGTCCCTGGCGGCGGTCAAGCGAGCGCGCGGCGAAGTAGACGGCGTCGAACAGCGCCGTGGCCGCGCCCAGGCGAATGTGATCGATGCCTTCTTCTATGCGATGCATATCCGCAGTGTAAGAAGTTGACTGCAGCACCGTCTCGCTGAATCCAAATACAGACAAGGCATCGACAGAACGCAGGATCGCACGAGCAAAGCGTTTGGCGGAAGCCTGCTCCAGCGGCAGGTCGTGCCGCGTGCTCAGGCTGGTGTCAATGGCGAGCGCGATCGAAAGCGGTACCGCGGATTCCTTATCGAACACCGAGATAGTCTGGTCACGCCCATCTTCCTGCACACGGAAATTTTCTTTTTTGAGGCCCGCGACGGGCGCTCCATGCGCGTCGGTGACGGTGACATAAACATTGACCAGTTTAACGTCGACCTTAAGCGTGCCCTCCGATTGGGTTTGGGCGGGAGCCTGCTGCGCGCATGCGACCGCGCCGCAGACGAGAACCAGAAAAACCAGAATGCAGGGTCTTATCATTCGGTGAAAGCAGTGTACGTAGGGATAGCCGCCTCTACTGTTCAGCCGAGCAGAGCGAGGCATTGTGGCAGTCCGCTCACTTAGATGCGCCTTCCACTCGGCCACCACGATCAACACGCTGGTTTCGCCAATCTCCAATCGCCCCAGTCGATGGACGACGGCAACATCGCGGATTTTGAATTCTTTGAGCGCCTGCTCAGCCAGGGCTTCCATCTGGTGCAACGCCATCTCCTCGTAGGCTTCATAGTCGAGGTAGAGCGTCTTGCGCCCGCGTGTCTGGTTGCGCACCACGCCCTCGAAAATCGCAGCGGCGCCGTCCTCACCCTGCTTGATGCGATCAAGCACGCCCTGGGTATCGATCGGAGCGCGGACGATTGAAGCGAAGCGCGCGGCGTAGCGCCGGCCTGACGCCGACTGTCCCGATGATCGCTCGCCTTCCGCTTCTCCCGAGCCCCCACTCACCGGAGGAAGCAGCGCCACTTCGTCGTCCGATCTCAGTTCAGTTTCCACTCCCGCATACCGCTGATTCACCGCCACGGCCAGCGAAGCCAGCGCTTCTCGCACTCGTGGCACCCGCGACGCATAGTGCTCCAGCAAATCGCGCACCAAGGCTCCGTCAGGCAGATCCAGCGAATCGCTGGACTTGCCCGCGAGATCTTTTAATATGCCGAAGAAAAGGACGCGCACGCGCATGGGCACAAGTGCCAGTTTAGCGCGAGCACGCTGTTTCCGCTTTCTCGTAGCAAATGCAAAGAGGGTCCAGCAGCTCAGTGGATCGGGGCGAGGCGGCGGGGAACTGCATGCTCGAATGGACTTCGCCGCAGTGTTTCATTGGGCACACTGCGGCGAGAATGTCTTCAAGACTGCCAGGGCACAACCTTGTCGTGAGCCACAGCAGGCCCCTGGACGGGCGGAACAGCGGAATGCTCCGACTTCGATTCCTTGGGCAGGGTCAGCACCGACTTTGCAGCCAAAGACTCTGCCACAGCCGGTAGCGAAACCCGCAACGCCTCGCCGATGGTCTTTACGTAATGGATGGTGAGGTTCTCAACCTGCTCGGGCGTAAGATCCTCCTCCACATTCATTTTGTTTTCCGCCGGCAGAATCACAGTCGTGACTCCGGCACGCTTGGCGGCGAGCACTTTCTCTTTAATGCCTCCCACGGGAAGCACATTGCCGCTGAGCGTGATCTCGCCCGTCATCGCGGTGAGCGGCCGGATGTGGTGACCTGACAGCAGCGAAACCAGCGTAGTTGCCATGGTCACGCCCGCCGAAGGACCGTCCTTTGGAATCGCGCCTGCCGGCACGTGCATGTGAATGTCATGGTCGGCAAAAAAGTCCTCCGAGATGCCAAGATGCGCCGCATTCGAGCGTACCCAGGTCAGCGCCGCTTGCATCGACTCCTGCATCACCTGGCCGATCTGTCCGGTCATGGTGAATCCCCCCTTGCCTTTCATGGCATTGGCTTCGACGAAGAGCACGTCGCCACCCGATGGGGTCCAGGCCAAACCTACAGCCACTCCGGGGCGCTCGGTACGTTCCTCAATCTCGCCTTCGGTGCGGATTTTGATCCCGCCCAGGAATTCCTGAATGATTTCCTGTGTGACCACAAGTTTCTCGGTCTTGCCCTCAGCCAGCCGCCGCGCCTGTTTGCGGCAGATGGTTCCGATGGTGCGCTCCAGGCTGCGTACGCCCGCCTCGCGCGTGTAGTGACGAATCACATAACGCAAAGCATCCTGGGGGAATTCAATCTGCTCGGCGGTGATGCCGTTCTCGTCCACTTGCCGTGGAACCAGGTAACGCACCGCAATGTGCAGCTTCTCTTCCTCGCTGTAGCCTTGCAGTTCGATGATTTCCATGCGATCGCGCAGCGGCTCGGCAATGGGGTCAAGCATGTTTGCGGTCGTAATAAACAGGACCTTCGATAAGTCGAATGTGACGTCGAGATAGTTGTCGCGGAAGGTCGAGTTCTGCTCTGGATCGAGCGCCTCAAGCAACGCTGAAGCGGGATCGCCGCGGAAGTCACGTCCCACTTTGTCGATCTCGTCGAGCATGAACACCGGGTCTTTGGTTTCAGCGCGGCGAATGCCCTGGATGATTTGTCCGGGCAATGCGCCGATGTAAGTGCGGCGATGGCCGCGGATCTCGGCTTCATCGTGCACGCCGCCAAGCGAAAGCCGTACAAACTTCCGGCCAAGCGCCCGTGCAATCGACTTCCCGAGCGAAGTTTTGCCCACGCCCGGAGGTCCGACAAAGCAAAGAATCGGACCCTTCATGTTCGGCTTCAGTCGCCGGACGGAGAGATAGTCGAGAATGCGATCCTTAACTTTCTCCAGATCGTAGTGATCCGTATCCAAAATTTCTTTGGCTTTGGGAATTTCGATCTCTTGCCCAGAAGTCTTCGCCCAGGGCAGCACGGCCAGCCACTCGACATAGTTGCGCGTGAGTGAATAGTCGGCTGCCATGGGGGACATACGCGCGAGCCGGCCCAATTCTTTAAGCGCTTCCTTCTTTACTTCCTCGGGCATGCCGGCGTCGTCGATTTTCTTTTTCAGGTCTTCGACGTCGCGCTGGCCCTCGTCCTGCTCACCCAGTTCTTTTTGAATCGCCTTCATCTGCTCTCGCAGGTAGTATTCCCGTTGCGTTTGTTGCACGCGGTCCTGCACTTCGCTCTGGATCTTGTTGCGCAATTGCTGCACTTCAAGTTCCTTGGCAAGGTGCTGGTT
>WNFI01083774.1_pt1 | contig 15571 bp, 10 predicted proteins | sample 5400471 | NCBI WGS metagenome assembly WNFI01 (sample SAMN13153348, study PRJNA577476) | soil metagenome | isolation source: 100 cm saprolite on Douglas fir-dominated hillslope | place: USA:California | collected 2013-09-17 | reverse complement strand
GCTGAGAAACATCGATGAGAGCTTCATGGGGCATTCTCCAGTTTGGGTGGTCTGGGGGGAGCGTCGTCGCCCCTTGTCCTCCGCCACGCGATGAAGATGGCCCTGGCCGGATTACAGCTCTCTGACCCGAGAATTACAGTGTTGTCATCGTCGGCATCGGCTCACAATTCGCATGGGGCAACCGTCACAATGGCCTCTTCCGCCGAGATCGGACTACTAGTTGCCGCGCTGACCATTCTCGCGGCACGCGGAGCCGCCCAAACGGAACCCGGCCGTGGTTCCTGTGATGGCCGCCGCATCACGTCGATCTCCGTCACGCCAGAGCGCCCCCCCTTTGCCGGATCAGCCGGCAAATGGCGGGCAGTCGCGCGCGGCCTCGGACTGCACCACGCAACCACCCGTCCCGAGGTCGTCCGCGCCTACGCGTTGTTGAGAGTCGGCGATCTGTGCTCCGACTCGCTTGTCGCCGAGTCACAGCGCGTATTGCGCGGCCTTCCCTTTCTCGCCGACGCCGCGGCCCGGGCGACCGACGATGGCAGCGGCGGAGTGGCGATTGACGTCCGAACCACGGATGAAATTCCCGTCCTCGTTGCCGGTGGCCTGCGCCGCGGTGTGCCGTCGGCCCTTTCGCTCGGCAATGCAAATCTCGGCGGTCTGGGCATTCGGGCCCTCGCCGGCGTGCAGCGCGGCTGGGCCTATCGTGCCGCTGCCCATTTCGAGTTCGCGGACTACGCGCCATTCAACGAACCGGTGGTGCTGCGTGTCCAGGCCGCGCGAGATCCCCTCGGGAGCCATCTGGATGCCGACGCGACCCACTTTTTTCTGTCGAACGCTCAGCGCGGCGCCTGGTTCGCCAGCTACCGGATCGGCGACGACTTTCCGATCATCCTCCGGCCGACTGGCAACGGCGAATCGGTTGAGACGCACTCCGATCGGCGGTCGATCGGCGGCGCCTTTCGCACCCTCGTCGGACGCGAGGTGGCCCTCGTTGGCCCGGTCGCGCTCGGAAGCCGCGTCACTCCCTCACGCGGCGCCATAATCGTTTCGGATTCCGGCGCTCTTCCCGACAGCAATCCCGCGCTCGTCTCGCAGTTTACGCCATTCCATTCGGCGAGGGTTGGTGGATTGCTCGGAGTGCGACGGGTACGATACGCATCTCGTGTCGGCCTCGACGGACTCTTCGCGCCCCAGGACGTAATGGTCGGCTGGCAGGTCGGCGTCGTGGCTGCGCCGGGCATGACGACCGGCAACGGTCGCGATCTGCTCATGGCCAACAGTCTCTACTTTGCCACGGCATCGACTCACTGGGTCGCCATCGCCGACGCCGAGACCGAGGCGCGGCGCGACTTTTCGCGTGGTCAGTGGGCATCCACGGTCGGCAACGCACGCGCCAGCGCGTACTTCTCGCCGGCCTCGTGGTTTCTGTTCGACCTTCAGGACAACTACTCGGCGCTCGGCAAGGCTCGGCTTCCGACGCAACTGCCGCTTGGTGATCGGATCGGTGGACTGCGCGGCTATATCGGATCGACGTTGGCGGGAGGCAGACGCAACGTCACGCGGGTCGAGCTTCGCGGTGCATCACCGCGCGCGGTCCGCGACGCGGATGTTGGGCTGGCGCTCTTCGCCGATGCGGCACAGCTGTGGGCCGGCGACGTGCCGTACGGAATCGGCGCTTCTCGCGAGAGCGTTGGCCTCAGCATTCTGGCTGCGTATCCGACGAGGTCAAAGCGGCTCTATCGCGTCGACGTCGCATTCCCGCTTCAGCGCGTGCAGGGGCGGGGGCTCGAGATCCGCTTTACCAATGGCGACGCAACGGCAGCGGTAGCCGCCGAACCCTCGGATGTGACGCAGGCGCGACTCGCTCCGATCCCGGCGTCGTTGTTCGCCTGGCCACGGCGCTGACGACGTGTCACGCATCGCGCGCCTACTGTTGTACGCGAGCCTCTCGCTCGGCCTTTCATGGACCGGCCGCGCCGGTAATCAGCGCGTCCAACGTCCGGCGCTCGAAGTAGGTCAGCGGTTCATCTATTCGGTTTCATTCAGCCATCTGCGAGTCGGCTCAGCGGAATTGACGCTCAGCGGCCGGGACACGTTAGGCGGCCATTCGGTCTGGAACGCCGCGCTTCACATCAGCGCCGGCTTTGGGCTCTTCGGGGTTGACGACCACATGTGGAGCTGGTTCGACCCGACGACGTTTGCGTCGCGGCGCTTTGTGCAGAAACTTCGCGAGGGCCGCTATCGTGCCGATCGCGACTTCCGGATCAATCCCGAGCGAAGGGTCTATTCCAACAAGGGTGAGCCCGACGTTCCGTCGATGTCGTTGCCCCTGGACGAGGTCTCGTTTCTGTATTTCGTCCGCACGTTGAAGCTCGAGCCAGGCGCCGTGCTCACCTTCGACCGGTATTTCCGGCCCGAGGGGAACCCCGTTACGATCCGTGTCATCGGACGAGAGCGGATCGAGGTGCCCGCTGGAGAATTCGACGCGATCCTGATCGAGCCGGAATTCAGGACGGGGGGAATCTTCTCCAAGAACGGGGAGGCGCGCGTCTGGCTCTCGGACGACAGCGCTCGGACGCTGCTGCAGCTCAAGTCGCGGCTATCGTTTGGATCGATCAACCTGTATCTGAACCGGGTCGTCAACGCACCGAAAACGAAAACGACGACTCCACCATGATTCCCCGTTTGTAGGGCACGACGCTGACGTCAGTCAGCGCTCGGTCGGAATCCTTCGACGACGCCGGCGTCTTGCTCCGCGACTCCACGGCCGAGGCGCTCCACATCCCGATGACGGCGGCGAGCGGAAGATCGCTCACCCAGTGGGTCTGCTGGTACACACGGGCGATCGCCACGCCCGTCGCCACGGCGAAGGCAGCGGGGCGAACCAAAGGCGACCACCGGTACGACGAGTGCCCGGCCTCCGCGGTCAGCGCTGTCGCCAGCGCGAAGGCCGCTGCCGTGTGCCCCGAGGGGAAAGCCACGAAGGGGCCGTTACCTTCGTGAAAGCCGCGGCCGAACGAGAATGGATGTTCCGTTTCGACGCCGGGCAACGCTCGTCCCGCAATCCCTTTTCCAATGCCGGTGATGGTTGCGGCGAGCAGGACGCTCTTCGTCACTCGCGACCCCGCCGCGGCCGCGCCGTCGATTTCGCCGAAGCGTCCTAGCACCATTAGCGCGGCGCCGACCAGAAAGGGCCCGGGGCCACCCATGAACGACAGCCGGTTCGCCGCGGTCTGAAAGTCATCCTTTCCCTGTAAACGCGGGCTTTGCATCTGCGCGAGCAATCGGCGGTCGAACGGGACGAGAACGACAGTGGCCAACGTGGCATATGCGCCGACCCTCGCCTGATGCCTCGTGATCAATGGATGACGGGCGTGTGGCGTTGAGTCAGCCGAGACGGGAGACTGAGCCGACGCCGACGCGGCGGCACCGACAGCCCAACCGAGGGCAACGAAAACGGAGCGGAGCGGACGTCTATGCATCTGCGGCATCAATGTCGCTGCAAATCAAAGTTGCAACGTCAGAATCGTGCAATGACACCGCCCATTTCGCCAGCCCGTCAGATGTTCAACAAGGTGCCAGCACCACGCGGAGTGAAGCCTTCTATGGCTGTCCCTTTCGGTCAGCGCTGGCGGCAGCCAGTGTAGCCATCGCCTCGGGGGTTGCGATCTCCGCATGGCGGTGCCGCGCCACGTTCACTCCGGTAATACACACGGCCAGCCAGGCGAGCGCGGCAGCCCACCCTCCGACCACATCACTCGGGTAATGAACGCCGAGGAAGATGCGGCTCAACCCAATCGCCAACACGAGGAGTCCGGCGAGAAGGTAGATGACCACTTTCCATGTGTGCCTCGGATGCCAGATGACAAAGAGCGTCCAGATCAGCATTCCGTATCCGATCATGGAACCCATCGCATGCCCGCTGGGAAAGCTGAACGACCCTGCCTGCACGAAGGCGGCGCCATACGCGGGCCGTGACCGGTGCACGGCCATCTTCAGCGCCTGATCGATGATCGATGCGCCGGCGAAGGCGGCGATCCATCCGACGAGCACGACCCTCCTCCCGGTGCGCCACAGCACCATGGCTCCAACGACGCCGAGCACTCCCATCGCAAGCGGCCCGCCGAACTCGGTGGTCGCGGCGACGATGCGCAACATGCCTGGCGTCATGTGCGAGTGGATGAACGCGTCGGTGGCGATGTCCCACCGGACCATGGTCGCGTTGTCAAGCAGCGCGTCCAGGACGGCGCCGAAGATCCAGATGCCGGCTGCCCCAAGGATCAGTCCAACCGTGAGATGCAGGCCCAGATACGCCTTCGGCTCGAGACGCGCTTTGAGAAAGCCGCGCAGCCAGCCGTGCTCGGCGGCCTTGACGACTTCCTTGGCGGTTACGGGCGATGATAAAGGCCTGGCAGACGCAGGAGATGTTCTGTCGTTCATCGGGGAGCGGCTCGGGCGGTGACGACGGGCGTGGATGCGCTCGCCGAATCCGAACACGAAGCAACTCCGGGGCCGGAGACAGATCCAAAGCTGCGGCGGCCGTGGGCCGTAGGCTGTAAGCCTTGGGCGTCAATACCTCCTTTCCGCCGCGTATGATCGGTGATAAGCCCGGCTGCGGCCTACCGGAGCGGTCGCCCCACGGCCGCTTCAAGCGCAGCGAACGCTCGGTGATAGTCATAAACCGAGTTGACGCGGTCGATCTGCGCCTGCGCGAAGGTGCCGCGCGACGTCGTCACGTCGAGAAAGGCAGCCGCCCCCGAGCGATAGCGCTCTTCCGCGTACGACAGCTCCTCGCGAGCCTTCGCCGCGTTTTGTTCCTGGAGCGCGACCGTGCGATAGGTCGTGATGAGGTTGAGGTACGCCTGGGTGACCTCGGTGTTCAATTGGAGCTCGCGTGCGCGGAGCAGATAGCGCGTGTCCTGCCGCGTGATCTCCGACTGCTCGAGACGCTGCTCGCGGCGAAAGCCGTCGAACACGGGGAGCGATATCGTCGCCGACATACCGAACGGCGCTCGCGTGAACTTGAATGGAAACTGCGCGTTCGACGCGCGAAGCGCCGCGGCGTCGGCGGTGCTGAAGGTGATCTTCGAGCAATCGAGCCCTGCCAGCCCAGCGCCCCGTCGGACGGAGTCCTGCGTCGCGCAGGTAGCCAGCGACGAAAGCGTGCCCGCCTGGGCGCGGTTGATGAGAAAATTCGGATCGGTGTATTGAAACGAATTGCCGCCCCATCCGGTCCCGAGAGACAGCGTCGGCGTGTATCCCGAGCGAGCGACCTGCTGATCGACCTCGGCGGATCGGAGCCGAGACCGCAGTGCGTTCACGGCCGGGTTGGCAGCGCGCGCGATCTCGAGAACCGAGTCGCGCGAGAACGCTGGCGGCGCGACGTCGAACGTGGTCGTCAGTTGCACCGCGGTATCGACGACCACGACCCCGAGCTGCTGAAACAGCCGCAGCTTTTCAACCTGGACGGCATTGTGGGTGGTCAATGTGCCGACTTCCGCCTGACCAAGGACGACTTCCGCACGGCGGGTGTCGAGAACTGTGGCTGCACCAACGGCGACTCGGGCTTTCGCCAGGTCGAGCTGGCCTTTCGCCGTCTCGAGCAGGGAGTCCGTGACATTGGCCCGCGCGCCCGCTTGAAGGACGACCAGGTACTCGTCGGTCACCGCGGCGCGAAGCGCCTCCGTGGCCCCGCGCGCGTCCGCGTCGGTGGCGTCGCGGGCGGCCCGGGCGACCTTTGGCCCAAGCAGTAACGCCGCGCTGATGTTGTAGTTGACGCCAACGTTATACGAGGAACTCAGGGAGTTCGAGCCGTTCGACAGCGCCACACCGTTGAAGAACTGCTGGCCACCCTGCTGAAATCGTGTCGAGAACGACGCGCTCGATGTCGGTAGGAGGGATCCGTATGCGCTCCGGACGGTGGCGTCGGCGTTGCGCTCGGCATCGAGCGCCTGCAGATAGGTCGGATTGTTCTGACGCGCGATGGTGATTGCGTCATCCAGGGTCAATGTTCGCCCGATGACCGAGCTGCCCTGAGCGGCGGCAAGTCGCCCCGTGAAAGCGATAAGGGCAACGACTGTGAGAGGGCGCATGGGGGGAAATCCGTCGTTTGAGACGAATGATGCCCGAGCGACATTCATACCGGGCAGCGTTGTGCCGTAACCTTCGAGCTGCAATCGACTTAGCAACTCGTGGCGAGGGGGCAATCGCGCGGTCACTGTTCGCGCGCGGGATGCGGCGTCCGAATTCGGACACTCGAGCCGAGAGCTGTCCAACGCAAGGTCGCTCTCGACTCAGCCTTTGTCCTCGAGGCGGTGGAGGGCCAAGTAGATCGCGCGACCCTCACTCGTTATTACGTTTCTCTGCTCGTGCGGCATGACGTGTGGCGGGTCTCAAATGACGTGTGAGGGAATCGTTATGGTATCGGCATTAGACGCCCGCAGATGGCGGCGCTCCATCGTTGTGTTGGCCCTCGCCGTCCCCATCGTGTCTCCGCCGGCCGCAAACGCCCAGGGCGTCGATCCGGTTGGTCGCCGCGTTGAGGCGCTCCTCGCCCGCATGACGCTCGAGGAGAAGGTGGGCGAGATGACCCAGCTGACCATATCAGCTGTGACACGCGGCCCGGCGCGGGCCGGCGCACCGTTCCCCCTCGACTCCGTAAAGCTGGAGAACGCTCTCGTGCGCCGGCACGTCGGCGCGCTGCTCAACACCGACGCGGCGATGACGCCCGCGCAATGGCGCGACGTGATCGCCGCCGTGCAGCGCGTCGCGCGCCGCAAGCGGGTTCCGATCCCCGTACTCTACGGCATCGACGCCGTCCATGGGCAGCACTACCAGACGACGAGCACCATCTTTCCGCAGCATGTCGCGATGGCCGCGACCTTCGATCGCGATCTCGTGCGCCTCGCCAGTCAGATCACCGCCTACGAGACACGGGCGAGCGGTATTACCTGGAACTTCTCTCCGGTACTCGACCTCGGCCGTCAGCCGCTCTGGCCGCGCTTCTACGAGACATTCGGCGAAGATCCCTACCTGGCGTCAGTGCTCGGCGTCGAAGAAGTGCTCGGCAACCAGCAGGATCCGCGTCCCACACTCGAGCGCGTCCTCGGTCGGCCCACCGGAGGCACCGGCATCGCCGGGCCAATCTTCGTTGCCGCCACCGCCAAACACTTCCTCGGCTACTCAATGCCGCTGAGCGGCAAAGACCGCACGACGGCGTGGATTCCCGATCGCGAGCTGCGCGAGCTCTTCCTCCCGAGCTTTCGCGCCGCGATCCAGGCCGGCATCCGTACCATCATGATCAACTCGGGTGACATCAACGGCGTGCCGGTGCACGCGAGCAAGGCGCTGCTCACCGACCTCCTGCGCACCGAATTGGGCTTCACCGGCATCGTCGACTCGGATTGGGAGGACATCGTGCGGTTGTACGCCGTGCATCGCGTCGCCGCAAACAACAGGGAGGCTGTGAAGATGGCCGTGCTCGCTGGAATCGACATGAGCATGGTCCCTTACGACTTCCGATTCACAGATGATCTCCTCGCGCTCGTCCACGACGGCGAGGTGCCGGCAGCCCGCATCGATGAAGCGGTGCGGCGCATTCTGCGTGTGAAGTTCGAGTTGGGCCTGTTCGAGCAGGCCGAAGCGGATTCCTCGATGATGGCGAATATCGGCGCGCCGGCATTCAAGGCCATCAGCCGTCGCGCCGCCGAAGAGGCGGTCACCCTCCTCAAGAACGATCAGGCACTGCTTCCGCTCTCGCCCGCGACCCGCGTACTCGTCACCGGGCCCGTCGCGCAGTCACTCCAGTCGCAGTACGGCGGCTGGTCGTACACCTGGCAGGGAACAGACACGTCGCTCTATCCCAAGGAAGTGCACACGCTTCTCGAAGCCCTTCGTGCGCGCGGCGGCGCGGACCGCGTCAGCTATTTGCCGGGTGCGTCTCTGACGAGCGAAGTCGACATAGCGGCTGCGGTGGCCGCCGCCAAGCAGGCGGACGTGGCGATCGTGGCGTTGGGCGAAGGCGCCTACGCTGAGACTCCCGGAAACATCGACGACCTTCGCCTCCCGGAGGCGCAGCTCCGGCTCGCCAACGCCATCGAGGCGACCGGAACGCCCGTCATTCTCGCGCTCTTTCATGGTCGGCCGCGTATCGTTCACGACGCAGTCCGTGGCGCGCGCGCCGTCATCACGGGCTATGAGACAGGCCCCTTTGGTGGCGATGCCATGGCTGGCGTGATCTACGGTGAAGTGAACCCGAGCGGCCGGCTGCCATTTTCCTGGCCGCGCTCGACCGGCGCCATCCTCATTCCGTACGATCGAGCGAGACCCGCCGACATCGGAGGCACGGATTCGTCATCGGCCGGATACAGCCCCGAGTGGCCGTTTGGCCATGGCCTCTCGTACACGACGTTCCGCTACGACAACATGCGCGTCGCGGAGCAGAACCTGAGCGTGGCCGACACTCTCACGGTCACGGTCACCGTGACCAACTCCGGACCGCGCGAGGGCCGCGAGCCGATCCTGCTCTACGTCCGGCAGCTCGTGGCGTCGGTCACACCACCGATGCGACGACTTCGGGCGTTCGACGCGGTGACGCTCGCCGCCAGCGAGACTCGCACCATCACTCTGCGCGTTCCAGTGCGTGATCTGTCGTTCGTAGGCCGCAATGATCGGCTCGTCCTCGAGCCGGGCGAATTCGACGTCATGGTCGGGCCGTTCACGACGCGCTTCCGCGTGCGATAAGGGGCGCTAACGGCTCACTCGGCGCGAAGTGCGCTTGCTGGATCGACGCGACTGGCCCGTCGTGCCGGCAGAAAGGCCGCCAGCGCCCCGACCGCGATCAGCGTAGCCGACGCCGCGATGAACGCAACCGGATCGATCGATGGGACGCCGTAGAGGAGGCTTTGCAGCGCACGCGACGCGAGTAGTCCGAGCGCGATGCCGACGGCCGCGCCGCCGCCTACGAGCGAGAGCCCCTCGAACATGAGCAGTCGTACGACACCGTCCGGCGAGGCGCCCACCGCGAGGCGAATTGCCACCTCGCGCGAGCGCCGCGCGACGGCGTAGCGCACGATCCCGTAGATGCCGATCATCGCCAGGACAAGGGCGAGGCCCGCGAACAGCGCGAACGCCACCGCGCCGAGCTGCGCCGGCAGCACGATCGTCGCGAGGTACTGCTGCATCGTCTTGGCCTGGACGATCGTGAATCCTGGATCGATTTCGCGCAGCGCGGACACCATGCGCGTCGTCGTCTGCGCCGCGTCCGATCCAGGCCGCGACTTGGCCAACAGCCAGAAGTCCGGTGACTGCGATTGCGCGAAGGCGAGGAAGAAGAACGGCTGGGGCGCTTCACCGAGCGAGCGGACCTTCGTGGTCTTCGTGACGCCGATGACTTGATACACACTGGTATCGGCGCGGAAGGTGCGGCCCACCGCGCTCCCGGTTGGCCAGAACTTTTTGGCCATCGCCTCGTCGATCACAGCCACCGGCTGCGTCCCCGGCAGATCGCTCGAGTTGAAGAGTCGGCCGCTCACGAGCGTGACGCCAGCCGCATCGAAGAACCCGGAATCCGCCGTCGTGTACTCCGTCCGAAATCCCCGTTCGCCCTTGGGTGGTGTGAATCCGTCGACGTTGACGGCGCGATCGCTCTCATTGAGCTGATTGAGCAGGAGGTTGTTCGTGATGCCGACGCTCAGGACCTCGGGCAGGGAGCGCATCCGCCGCTCGATGCCGCGCAGGCCCTCCGGCTGGCGTGTCGGACCATATCGATCGGTCGGCAGGGCCATCCAGACCAAGCCAATCGGCGCCGAGCCGAAACCGGGATCGACACGCGACTGGGCGGCGAAGCTGCGCAGGAAAAGCGCGGCCGTGACGAGAAGAACCAGCGAGATAGCCGTCTGGGCCATCACCAGTCCGCTGCGCATGTTGAAGCGGCGGCCGGGCTTCGCCCCTGCGTTCTCGTTCTTGATCGTCTCGATGACGTCGGGCCGCGTGGCCTGCACAGCGGGGAGCAGCCCGAAGAGGATCCCGGCGACCACCGAGGCCGCGACGACGAAAATCAACACGCGTGCGTCGAGTCCGACGTTGAGATTGAGCGGCAACGGCAGCGGCAGCTTCACGCTCAGTAGGGCGCGCAGCGCGGCAACGGAAAAGAGAACGCCGACGGCTCCGCCCGCGAGGGCGAGCCCCAGTGACTCCACGAGGAGCTGCCGCACGAGCACGGCGCGGCTCGCGCCGACGGCAAGACGAATAGCGATCTCGCGCTGCCGGTCCCGCGCCTGAGCCAGCAGAAAACTGGCGAGGTTCGCGCAGGCGATGATGAGAACGAGCCCGACGACGACCATGAGCGCTGACGCCGCGGGGACGACGACGCTATCGATCAGCGGACTCACCGCGATCTTGGCCAGCGGAAAGAGCAAGAGCCTGTTGTGCGGTCCCCACTGGTCGGGGTAGAGGCGGCGCATGTCGGCGCCAAACCGATCAAACACCAACTGTGCGTCGGCGAAGGTCTTCCCATCGGCGAGTCTGACCCGGGCGAAGTCGGAATGATCGCCGCGCGCCAGCATCTCGTCCCGAGTTACGGGCTCGAGCTGATTCATCATCTGAATCGATGCGTAGAGGGCCGGCGCCAGGCCCGGCAGCAGCCCCTCGATGCCCTTCGGCGCGACACCGACGATGGTGAACGGACGGCCGGCGAGTCGCAGCGACTGGCCGACCACGTTCGGATCATCGCCGAAGGCGCCGTGCCAGTAGTCGTATGAAAGGACGACCACCGGATGCGCACCCGGACTCAAATCGTCTTCACGGCCGAGGAGCCGGCCGAGCCGCGGGGCGAGCCCGATGACCGGGAAGTAGTCGCCGTTCACCAGTTCCGCGGTGATGGTCTCGACGCGATCGCCCATGTCCCGCGGGACAACGCTGAACTTCGCCAGTGAAAATTGGCTGAACACGCCGCGCGCGGCTTCGCGGAGATCCTTGTAGTCGGGGTATGAGAACGGACCCGAGATCTTCGTGTCGTACCCGACGTACACCTCGGCGACGCGGTCCGGCCGCGGCAGCGGCGTTTTGCGCAATATGACGGCGTCGACGAGGCTGAATGCGGCGGTGTTCACCCCGATCCCCAGCCCGAGGGACAAGACGGCGATGGTGGTGAACCCGATGCGTGAGCGCGCGCGGCGCAGGGCGTAGCGAAGATCGCCGACAATGGAGTTCATGGCCCAAGGGAGTGGGTGGTGCCGACTCCTACGGGCCCACCGGCGGCGTGTTTCGCCGCGGCCTACCGGCCGTATTTCGCCGTGAACGTCGCCTTGCCGACGGTGTGCGCGTGGATGTTGAAGCCGACGTACGCCGCCGTCGCACTTGCGGGGAGGTCGAGCTTGTCCGCGTCCAGTGCGTAGAGCGTGAAGATGTAGCGGTGCGGCTTGTCGCCCTTCGGGGGACATGGCCCGCCGTATCCAGGCGCGCCAAAGTCGGTGTTGCCCTGCGCACTGCCAGCCGGCAGCAGATTCTTCTTCGGGTCGCCGGCGTCCGGCACGAGGCTCGTCGCCGTGGCCGGAATGTTGAACACGACCCAGTGCCACCAGCCGCTTCCGGTCGGCGCGTCCGGATCATACATGGTGAGCGCGAAGCTCTTTGCCTTAGCCGGCGCTCCCTTCCACGACAGGCCCGGCGACACGTTGTTGCCCGTGCATCCCATACCATTGTACACCTGGGGCGCTTTGATCGTCCTGCCAGCCGCGACATCGGCACTCGAAAGCGAGAACCCGCGCTTCGTCTGCCCGGCAGCGGGCGTCGTGACTACAAGACCTATCGCGGCAGTCGCAAGCAAGAATCGCATGGCGTGACTCGGGTAACGGTGAAGAGATGAGCAACGTCTTCGAAAGTGCCTGATAGTTGAGGATCCGAGCGCTTCGCGCAAGCGGCACCGGAGACCGTTTGATCGGGGTTCTCATCGGCCGAAGCTACGGCGCCCGGCGCCGCAGCGCGATGCTGCCGTGCTCGGTCGGTCCTCCGCCACAGGTGCCGGTCACGTCGGCGTCTCCCTCGAGCAGGTTGCCCCCATTCCATGGGGTCACTGTCGCGTGGATGATTCCGGTGCAATGCTTGGACGGATAATCGAACGGAATATCGAGCGTTGCCCCGCGGCCCGACCGCCGACCGGCGACGCCGACGGTGACGGCCACCGAATCCAATCCCGCCACGCTGACGCTCAAGGAATCGCCGATTGTGCGAATGGTCGCGCTGAGCCCAACGCGTGCGCCGCCGACGCGCATTTCACCGACATAGTCTCCCGCGGTGACACTATATGAAGTATCGGCCCCGGTGCCTGGCGACGGCAACGCGTATGCGACGACATAGTCGCCCATCGGTGTTCGCAGGTTGTCGTGGCCTCCGGCGGCGATGACCAGGAATTGCCGTCCGGCGGTAACGTACGTCATCGGAAGCGCCTGGCCGCCCGCTGGGAGCGCCATGCTCCAGAGCAACTTTCCGGTCTGTTCGTCGAAAGCGCGAAGGTGACTATCGAGTGTCGCGGCGATGAACACCAGGCCGCTCTCGGTGACGATCGCGCCCCCCATTCCGATCGCGCCCAGTGCCGACCCTTCGGGCGTTCCCGCCATGGTCGGAAGTTCTCCCAGCGGTACGCGCCACTTCACGCTGTCACCGGCGAGATCGACGGCCGTGAGTGCGCCCCATGGCGGCGGCGTGCACGGGAGTACGCCCTCTGGCCAGAGCGCCGTCCGCATCATTCCGTAGGGTGTGCCGCGCTGGCCGCTGATCTCCTCGCCGTGCGATCGCCGTCGCACGCCCGCCAGGCTGTCGCGCGGAATGAGTCTGACCACCATCGCCAGGCTGTTCGTCGGCGCGATGATCAGTCCGCGCGCCTCATCCACGGCGACGCCCGACCAGTTCATTCCCCCGACATGGCCCGGAAAGTTGATCGTCCCCCGGACGGACTGCGGCGTGAAGATGCCGTCGTAGCGGAGCCCCGCCATCGCCGCGCGACATGCGTCGCGCCCGTGATCATTCAGATGGAATGGCTCGGCCGGGAGGCTTTCGGACACCAGCCGGTATGCACGCGGCGGAAAGGGCTGCGTCGGCCACGCTTCTTCACCTGGCACGTCGCTCATCGGCACGGGCAGCTCCTCGACAGGCACGAGCGGTTTGCCGTCGCGCCGATCGAGGACGAACAAATGACCCATCTTGGTCGCGACAGCGACGGCCGGCACGCTCTTGCCATTCTTGCGCCAGGCGAACAGCGCCGGCTGAGCCGGAATGTCGTAGTCCCAGATATCGTGATGAACGGCCTGGAAGTACCAGACGACGTTGCCCGTCTTGATGTCCAGGGCCACGAGGCAGTTCGCGTAGAGATTCTGACCGAGCCGTTTGCCGCCAAAGAAGTCGGGCGACGCGCTTCCAATAGGTACGTAGACCAGTCCGAGCGACGTATCGGCAGTGAACGACGCCCAGGCATTAGCGGCCCCTGTGGTGGCGCCCGACGAATCGCGCCATGTGCTCCACACCGGCGACACTGATGAGCGAGGAATCGGGTCGAAGCTCCACCGAAGCGCACCGGTTCTCGCGTCGAATGCGCGCACGACGCCCTCGGGCGCGTCGGTGCGTTGGTTGTCGGAGACGGCGGAGCCGACGATCACGAGTCCGGCGACGGCCGTGGCCGGACTCGTGATCGCGTACTCGCCGTGCCACAGGGGCTTGTGGCGCAGGTCGCGCGCCAGGTCGATTACGCCATGTTCGCCAAAGCGATCGCAGCGCGCTCCGTTCGCGGCGTCGAGCGCGATGAGCCGAGCGTCGACGGTTCCGAGAAAGATCGTGCGCCGGCAGACGCTACCGAGCGCCGCGCGGGAATCGAGCCACGTGGCGACGCCGCGGTTGGCAAAGTCGCCATAGTCGCCGGTGAGGTCGATGTGCTGGTCCGCTTGCCAGCGTTCAGCGCCGGTCGCGGGATCGAGCGCGACGACGCGGCCAAGCGGAGTCGAGAGGTATAGCGTGCCGTCAACGAGAATAGGATTGGCCTCGAATCGACCGCGGCTCCTGTGGTAGTCGCCGGTTCGATAGACCCAGGCTAGCTGAAGCTGTCCCACATTGGCGGCGGTGATCTCGGCCGCGTGCGAATAGCGAGCGCCGTCCACGCCGCCGTACGCGGGCCACGTGGTGGTTTGGCGGGCTGGTGGGCTGGTGGGCTGGGCGGTGAGAGACGGCGAGTCAACCGCGAGGGTTGACGCCAGCATCACGATCGCGAGCAGTTTCACGGCCAGGCTCCATGAATGGGAACGCGCGAGTGTAGTGACGCGAGCGTAATCGGCCAAGGTTCGCGGGACAAGCGGGACAAAGGGGACCAGCGGGACCCGCGGAAGTTCCGGAGCAAAGGCCTCTCCGTTTGTGCCTGTGAGGGGTACACTGTATGCAAAGGACGGTACGCACTGCATCCTTCCAGCATGGTCATGACTACGTCTTGGAATCGACTCAACCCGGCTCGCCGGCTACTCGTGAGCGTGACGTGCGTCGCGAGTGTGGCCGCATGCGGTCTCGTGACCTCGCCCCGCGAGTCGACTGTCCCCCGGTCGGCGACGCTCCAGCCGGAGGACGTGACCTTCGCCAGCGCATCGGGGAGTCTGATTCGTGCCTGGTTCATTCGAGGCAAGGCCGGCGTTGGCGCGGTCCTGCTGCTTCCTGGCGTCGGAGCCGATCGGACCAGCATGGAAGGACGCGCGCTCTTCCTCCATGCCAGAGGGTTCACGGTCCTCGCGCCGGACTTTCAGGCGAGTGGGGAATCGCCCGGCCATCATGTCACCTATGGCGCCCGTGAGAGTCTCGACGCCGACGCCGCGATGACATTTCTTCGCGACTCGGCGCGGGACGAGCGCGTCGGTGTCATCGGTGTATCGATGGGCGGCGCGGCGACCTTGTTAGGGCACGGCCCGCTTCTAGCCGACGCGTTCGTGCTCGAGTCGGTGTATCCCACCATCCGGCAAGCGGTGAGCAACCGCCTCGGCACCTGGCTCGGTCCACTCGGCGGTATTGCGCGCCTGTTCACGTCGCCGGTGATTTCCCTCGTTGGGTCGGTCGTCGGCGTCAAAGAAGCCGAGCTGCAACCGATCTCGCGGATCGCGGCGATTCGCGCGCCGCTCCTGTTGATCGCCGGTACGGATGATCCGTATACGCCGATCGCCGAAGCCGAGTCGCTCTTTGCGCGCGCGCCGAACCCGAAGACGTTCTGGGCCGTCGGCGGCGCGGCGCATGTCGACCTGCATGACTACACGCCGCGCGACTATGAGCGACGCGTCGGCGGCTTTCTCGAAGAGCATCTCCGCGTGATGGTCAACCTCGACACGCTGCACTAACTGCCGGCACTCAGAATCTCGCGCCAAAGGCAAGTTCGATCACCGGTGGCCGTTGCCACGACCGTCCAGCGATCGTGAGCGACAACGGTCCCGGTGCCAAGTCAGTGGTCAACGTCAATCCGATGCCGCGCAGGTACCCGGGGGAGATTGCGGTTGTTGGCGCCGTATCGAAGACGTTGCCGACGTTCCCGCGCACGGCGATCGTGATGCCCGAC
>WNFI01143513.1_pt1 | contig 15574 bp, 9 predicted proteins | sample 5400471 | NCBI WGS metagenome assembly WNFI01 (sample SAMN13153348, study PRJNA577476) | soil metagenome | isolation source: 100 cm saprolite on Douglas fir-dominated hillslope | place: USA:California | collected 2013-09-17 | reverse complement strand
CAGGCGTCGATCGATCGAGTCTGATCCTCGCGCTCGGCGGCGGCGTCATCGGAGACTTGGCCGGTTTCGTAGCGTCAATTTTCGCGCGGGGCGTTCCTTACGTGCAAGTGCCTACCACCGTGATGGCGCAGGTCGATAGCTCCGTGGGGGGCAAGACCGCAATAAATCTAACGGCTGGCAAAAATCTGGTGGGTTCTTTCCATCAGCCCGCTTTAGTAGTGGTCGATACGGATACCCTAAGCACGCTCGGCGCCAGAGAGAGAAATGAGGGATTCGCCGAAATCGTAAAATACGGCGTTATTGCCGATCCTTCGCTTCTCCATGAAATACGAAGCGCAACCGCGCAGCCGCTTATCGGCATCATTGAACGGTGCGTACAAATAAAGGCTGACATTGTCGCCGCCGACGAAAGGGAGGAATCCGGAAAGCGAGCGCTTTTGAATTTCGGGCATACCATCGGTCACGCCATCGAATCAGCCGCCGGCTATGGCAAGCTGCTTCATGGGGAAGCGATCAGCCTGGGAATGCGGGCAGCCAGTTGGCTATCAACGAGATACGCCGCTCTGCCCATCGAAGATCACCAACGACTAATCAATTTATTAAAAGAGCTCAGCCTGCCGGTGGTTCTATTGGACGAAATTACGACCACCGCCGTTATGGAAAGAGTTTTCACGGACAAGAAGTTCCACCGAGGGCAAATCCGGTTCGTATTGACCTCCAAGTTTGGTTCGGCCTTCGTATCAGAAAAAATCACGCGAGCAGACCTTGAATCCGCGGTGGAATCCCTGCGAGAATCAATAATGTGACCCGAAACGAAGCTTTGATCGCGCTGAATATGATGGCGCACATAGGACCGGTACGGGTCCGCAAGCTTCTCGAAGTCTTTGGAGAACCGCAACGGATCCTGCAAGCTAAGGCTTCAGAGCTTGGACAGGTTGAAGGGCTACCGCGGAACACAATCGACGCTCTCCTGAATTGGGAGAATGAACTTGATCTGCAAGGCGAGCTCGAAAGGATCCGCCAATTTGGGGCGACCGTTCTCACGCAGGACGACCCGCTCTATTCTCCGTTGCTGCGACAAATTTATGATCCCCCTTTAGTCCTCTACGTCTGGGGCAAGCTCGAGGAACGGGATCACAACGCGCTGGGTATGGTCGGCTCAAGGCGAACCACCCACTACGGGCTAGAGTGTGCAAAACGGCTGTCCTATCAGGTTGCTTATTCGGGAATCACCGTGGTCAGCGGGTTGGCCCGAGGAATCGACACAGCAGCTCATCAGGGAGCACTAGCCGCCAAAGGACGTACGGTTGCGGTGCTTGGGACCGGCCTAAACCATCTTTATCCCGACGAAAATCGAGCATTAGCGGAAAAAATCACCAATTCCGGCGCCGTCATCAGCGAATTTCCCATGGATACGACGCCGGACCGGCAGACCTTCCCGATGAGAAACCGGATTATTAGCGGCTGGGGCTTCGGACTTTTGGTTGTTGAGGCTGGCGCCAATAGCGGCGCCCTTATTAGTGCGTCACAAGCGACGGATCAAGGACGCAACCTGTACGCCGTGCCCGGCCCGATCGACCGGCCGACTTCCCTGGGAACCAACCGTCTGATCCAGCAAGGTGCTAAGCTAGTGATGAGCGTTGATGATATTCTCGAGGACTTGGAAAACCTTTTCCCCAGCAAACCACTTTTGACCACTAGCAAGCCACCGGATCTGGAGGGTGACCTCCTCAGGATCTATGAGTCAATTGAAAGCTCAGAGACGTCCATAGATCGGATTATCGATGCATCCGGACTGGCCGCCAACGTCGTAACTTCGGGTCTGCTCCAGCTGGAAATGCGGCGGTTAGTCAAACAATTGCCTGGGAAATTCTTCGTTAAATTACTTTAGCAAAGCATTTGCCTGGTCCGTCGATGACCACTACTGTCGCCATCCGGATACAGGATAGACAACCGGCACTTATTGTTTCCTCAGATGGGAAAAACCCTGATTATCGCTGAAAAGCCAAGCGTCGCGCTCGATCTTACGAGGGCCCTGGGCCGGTTTGAGAAGAAAGGTGACTATTTCGAGAATGACCGCTTTGTGGTGTCATCCGCCATCGGCCACTTGGTGGAACTCTGTCTTCCGGCGGAATTGGACAAGAAGAAGGGCAAATGGAGTTTTCAGAGCCTGCCGATTATCCCAGAGCAATTTCAGCTCAAGCCAATAGCCAAGACAGAGAACCGGTACAAACTCCTGCGGCGTCTCATGGAACGCGCGGATGTCTCCGAAATCGTGAATGCATGCGACGCTGGGCGAGAAGGTGAGCTCATTTTTCGCTATCTGGTGAAGTTGGCCGGCGTGAAAAAGCCGCTTAGCCGCCTTTGGCTGCAATCAATGACGGCCGATGCCATCCGGTCGGCTTTCGCGCACCTAAGGTCAGACCGAGAAATGATTCCTCTGGCGGAAGCTGCTGTTTGTCGATCCGAAAGTGACTGGCTGGTAGGCATCAATGCCACTCGAGCCATGACCGCCTTTAACTCAAAGGTTGGCGGGTTTCAGCTTACGCCGGTCGGCCGTGTACAAACCCCCACCCTCGCCATCCTGGTCGAACGAGAGGAAAGAATCCGGCGGTTTGAGCCCAAGGACTATTGGGAGGTTCTCGCCGATTTCAACGTTTCAGCCGGCAGTTTTCGTGGTCGCTGGTTCGACGAGGCGTTCCAAAAAGATACTGATGAGTCTCGACGCCCGGAACGCATTTGGACGGCGGAACAAGCAAACGCGATCCGCGACAAGGTACTAGGCAAGTCCGGCATCATAACCGAAGAGAAAAAGCCAACCACTCAAGCGCCTCCTCTTCTATATGATCTGACTTCCCTCCAGAGAGAAGCGAACGCCCGTTTCAGTTTTTCCGCGCGGCGCACTCTCCAAATCGCGCAACAGCTCTACGAACGGTACAAAGTGATCACCTATCCCAGGACGGATTCGAGATACCTGCCGGAAGATTACCTTGGGACAGTCAACAACATTCTGGGCCGCATATCGGATCCTAGCTTGGCTCCTGCGGCCAGAAAAGCTTTGCAAAACAATTGGGTCCGACCCAGTAAACGGATCTTCAACGACGCCAAGATCACTGACCATAACGCCATCATCCCAACTGGGGAAAATCCGCGGAACTTGGACGAAGCGCTGCAAAAGATTTTTGATATGATTGCTCGCCGGTTCGTAGCGGTTTTTTATCCAGCGGCGGAGTTCGAGGTCACTACGCGGATTACCCGCGTTGAAGGCGAAGCGTTCAAAACCGAAGGCAAAATTATTAAGGAAGCCGGGTGGCTAGAGGTTTATGGCCGTCAGGCTGCGACCGAGGAAAAAAGCGACGCGCTGGTCGCCGTCGTGCCTGGAGAGACCGGTCTTGCCGCCCAAGTCGAAGTCAAAGAGAACCAAACCAAACCGCCGGCGCGCTACACAGAAGCGACACTACTTTCCATCATGGAAAGCGCGGGTAAGCTAGTTGACGACGAGGATTTGCGGGAGGCCATGTCGGCGAAAGGCTTGGGAACACCGGCCACACGCGCCTCCATCATTGAGGGACTGATTCAAGATGGCTATATCAATCGCGAGAACCGCGACCTGATCGCTACCGCTAAAGGGATCTCGCTGATCACTCTTTTACGAGGCATCGGCATCGAGCTGCTATCATCACCCGAACTGACGGGAGAGTGGGAACATAAGCTGAAGCTTATGGAACACGGCGACCTTGATCGGCAGACGTTCATGCAGCAGATCAAGCATCTGACTAGCGAGATTGTCGATAAAGCGAAGCACTTTGAGAGCGATGTCGTCGAAGGAAATTACGTTACGCTTAACGTCCAGTGTCCCAACTGCGGCGCCTCTCAACTGAAAGAGGACTACCGCACTTATCACTGCGAAAACTGCGGGTACCGGCTGTTCAAGAATTTGGCTAGCCGGGAGCTGAGCCCAGCAGAGGTCACCACCCTCATTAAGGAGCGAAAAGTCGGACCGCTAGAAGGATTTCGCAGTAAGACCGGCCGGCCCTTTGCAGCTTTGGTGATCCTCAACGACGACAACAAGTCAGAGTTTGCCTTCGAGAACGGTCTGTCATCGACGAACATCCAAATAGATCCCCATCAGCACACCGCTTTGGCTCTCTGCCAGGTGTGCAAGACCGGTCAGGTCTACGATGTTGGCTCGCTGTATATCTGCGAGAACGTCCCTAAGGGCTCTTGCACGTTCAAAATGGGCAAGACGATCCTGCAAAGAGAAGTTCCACCTGAGCAAGTCAAGAAGATGCTCACAGAAGGAAAAAGCGATCTGCTTCGGCGCTTCATCTCGAAAAAAGGGCGGCCGTTTGATGCAGTCCTGACACTGGTTAACGGAAAAATGGGCTGGGAGTTTGTGAAACGCGAAACCCGGCCACGCCGGAAAAAGACAGAATCGGTTCCAAATGCTTAGACATTTGGAACCGATTCTGTCTATGGCATCAAAACGGTCCGGCTTCGCCGAACCGTTTTGATGCTTAAAAATATTGCTGTCGCGCGACCCAATCTCAAACTTTCAGGGCGGATAAAACCTTAACAGCAGAATGTGCCGGCGCAGCCGGATATTCTGCTGTAGTAGCCTAGATCGCTGACAAATGCCTACGCATTTGTCAGCGATCTAGGCTGGTTGATCCACTCCGCCAGACACTTCCTTTTTGGGCGACGACTTCATCACCACCACAGGCTTCACCTCGATCTCGGGCCGCTTTCGCTTAGTCAGACGCTCCAAGAAGAGAGCTTGGGCATCAACCGGTTGCCCATCAGGTTTTTTCTTGGCGTACGTGAGGTCCGAGGTCTGTTCTCGCGCTTTAACGTTCTCAGCCCAATAAATATTGATGATCTCATCGAGCTGAGCTCGATGATCCGGATCCTCTACTGGGAAACAGCTCTCCACTCGGCGGAAGAAATTACGTGGCATCCAATCAGCGCTCGCCAAATAAAGCTCGGGCCGGCCTGCGTTCTCGAATCGATAGATCCGACTATGTTCATCGATTACCTCTGTGTCGACCAAGGAATTTAACTTAGCGAAGATCGCAGCCGGCTTGCCAGCCTTAGCGTGATCGATCTCTCGCTCGATCATATCGAGCACAAACTCATGCAGCTTCTTCGGCGCAGCCTTAATCTTAGCCAATTCCGGAAAAACAGACACGCCAGTCAGCCAGTTGAAAAGTTCAGCGCAATCGTTGGTAATGACCGGATCGCAGGTCAACAGGCTCAGATCCGTGTAGAGGCGAGCGGTAGACGGATGATAATTCCCCGTTCCGAGATGCAAGTAACGCCGAATACCGTCTTCCTCTTTTCTGACCACCAAGGCCAATTTCGCGTGAGTCTTTAGCCCGACGATGCCGTAAACCACATGAACCCCCGCTTCTTGCAGGGTGTGCGCCCACTTGATATTCGCTGCTTCATCGAACCGGGCTTTTAGTTCTATCACTACCGTTACCTGTTTCCCGCTCTCCGCCGCCTGGGCGAGAGAGGCAATAATGGGCGAATCACCACTGGTCCGGTACAACGTCTGTTTTATGGCTAAAACGCTCGGATCTTCCGCAGCCTGCTCAATAAAATCCAGGACAGTCTGAAAACTGTCGTAGGGATGGTGCAATAGCATCGGTTTTCGCCGGACCTGGGTGAAGATATCCTCTCCGTCCCCACTCCCGGTGACTACAACTGGAACAAAAGGCTTGTATTTAAGATCCGGCCGATCAACCCCGGCGACAACCGGCATAAGCCGCGAGAAATTTATCGGACCGTCTACTGCGTAAAGATCATCTCCGTCCAAACCGAACGTTTGCAGCAGCTGATCTGATACGTGACCAGGACATTCTTTCTGAACCTCAAGCCGCACGGCTGCCCCCCGATTACGCTTGCGGAGTTCAATCTCAATCGTTTTGAGCATGTTCTCGGCTTCTTCCTCATCCAAATAGAGATCGCTATTCCTCGTGACTCGGAATTGGTAGGCGCCCTTGACCCTTATTCCGTGGAACAAAGACCCCACGTGCGCCTGAATCAGATTGCCGATAAAGATGTAGCGATAGGTGCCACGCTCTCCTGCCCGGTAAGGCAGCAGTCGCGGCAGGATTCGCGGTACCTGGACGACCGCCAGATGCGTGCTCAGCTCATCTCCTTCGAGCTCCACCGCAACATTCAAGCTTTTGTTTAATAGCTGCGGAAATGGGTGCACCGGGTCGACCGCGAGAGGCGTAAGAACGGGATAAACAGACTTTTCAAAATAGTCCGTGTAATACTTCTTCTCGTCATCGCTCAGATCTTCATAGGGAAGGAAGAAGATATTTTGCTCCTCCAATCCAGGGACCAAAGTTTCGTTCCAAAGCCGATACTGATCGTCGACCATCTTTCTAACGCGCTGCGAAACGGCGACCAATTGCTCATTAGGACTCATCCCGTCGGGTCCAGCCTGGCTCACCTTGCTTTCACGCTGTTGCCGCAGACCGGCCACTCGAATCTCAAAAAACTCATCTAGATTCGAACTAACGATGCAAAGGAATTTGACTCGTTCGAGTAGCGGATTTGTCGAGTCCTCTGCCTCTTCTAGGACCCTTTGGTTGAATTCCAGCCAGCTCAGTTCCCGATTCGAGTAAAGGGCGGGATCGTTAAGAGTTGGAGCCTTGGACGCTTCCATAATATTCTTCTGCGCGCGTGAGCGAGCTTTGGGTTTCTTCTGCATCCTTTATTGATAGGAAAATGCCGGCGCGACTGTGGATCTGTGACGAATTCGTCATAAACGGGGCTAAGGTCCGGCGCAATCCACTTATGTCGGCTTTTGGCTAAGCCGCTTCAAGTGAAGAGTTGGCCGAGCAACGGCCAACGGTAGGGCGAAGATCTCGGCGCGCCCAACGTAGGATTAACAGCCTGGTGTAAATCGCGCCGGATTTGTGCCGCTTCGTGGGCGAGGCAGCTACACGATATTGTCCCGAGGCCCGCGCACCATATCCAGGCACATCGTGGGCAAAGCCACCGCACGGCTCAAATCTGGCGCGAAATTCCGTCTAGAGGTGGCTCGCCCTGAGCGCACCGAGATATTTTCGCCCTACCAGCCCGCTGGGTCGTTGCTCGCCTTCCGGTACGCGCTAATTCCGCCGTCCGGACAGAGCCAAGAAGTAGTACAAGAGCAAGCTTAACGACGTAATGAAAGCAGCCACGTAGGTGAATGCGGCTGCGTCCAGAACGCGATTAACCGCTTCCACTTCCTGCTGGGTCCGCATCAAGCCCATCTCGGCCAGGACGCGCTTCGCGCGAGCCGAGGCGTCAAATTCTACCGGCAATGTAACCAGGTTGAATAACATGATGATGGCCCACCCAAAACAAAGCAGGACCAACATCGGCATCAAAAGATGGGTGAACCAACCGATGATCGGCAAGATATACACCGCTTGACTGGCAAACCCGACTAGACCTACCGAGGCCATTCTAAAAGTCAACGGTGCATAGGCTTGTTGATGTTGCAGCGCATGGCCGCACTCGTGTGCAGCCACTCCCATGGCGGCAGCGGATCTACCCTCATAATTCTCTGGCGATAAAACCAAACGCCGATTAATCGGGTCGTAATGATCCGTCAGCAAATTGCTTGACTCCACAATCTCAACGCCTCCGATACCAGCGCGTTGAAGGATATGGGCTGCCACTTCTGCTCCGCTCAGACCGGAAGACGCGGGCACTTGGCTATATTTTGCATACGTCGATTTAACGCGCCAAACCGCCCAGAGGGATAGCGCCATTGTCCCGAAGAAGGCCCAAAGACCGAGAACATTCATTTTATAAACAAAACCTCATCTTTAAGATACGCCGGGCCCCAAAAACGGCAACCGTACCGCACCTCGCCTGAAACTCGGTGCGGAATAGCCAATAGCCGATGGCCAATAGCCAAACCGCTCCCGTTGGCACTGCCGCGTCTAGCGAGATTGGCTATCGGCTATTCGGAGCGAGCTTCAGGCGAGCTCCGACCCGGCATAAGAGCTGCTATATCAGAGCTTGATCTTTTTGCCTCCCTGGAAATCATATCCTTTATGGGCAACCTGTTTGACGGTTACGACCCTGCTTCGTTCTTCGACGAGATGTTTGAGTCTCCGGCTCAGGTCCGCCCCCATTACCAGCGCCTCTTTGAGCGATACACTGATCTGACGTTGGGGGACTTCGACCGGAAACGCATGGTGGCAGACAATTCCTTTTTAACCCAAGGAATTACTTTCACCGTGTATAACGACACCGAAGGGACTGAACGGATTTTTCCGTTCGATCTCGTGCCCAGAATAATTCCACTCAAGGAGTGGCACCATATCGAGAGCGGCCTCACCCAGCGAATCTCTGCGCTTAACCTTTTCCTCCGCGATATCTATCATGAACAAAGGATCTTAAAAGACGGGGTAATCCCTGCGGAGATCATCCGCAGCGCCATCCATTTCCGGCCAGAATTCATGGGTTTCAACGTTCCTAAGAATATCTACATCCATATCTGTGGAACTGACCTGGTTCGCGACGATGAAGGCAACTACTTAGTCTTAGAAGACAACGGGCGGTGTCCATCCGGTGTGTCTTATCTTTTGGAAAATCGCCAAACGATGAAAAGAGTGTTCCCAAACCTCTTTTCGCGTTATTCCGTGCAGCCGGTTGATCGATACTGCGAAGAGTTACTGAATCTTCTTCGGTTTGTAGCTCCAAATGGGAACTCGGAACCGACAGTTGTACTGCTCACACCGGGGATCTATAACTCCGCTTATTTTGAGCACTCGTTTCTAGCCAGATCGATGGGAATCGAGATCGTGGTCGGCGCCGATCTGGTGGTCCAGGGCGGCTACCTGATGATGAAAACCACCAAAGGTTTAAAGAAGGTGGACGTGGTTTATCGACGGATCGACGACGACTTCCTGGATCCGCAGGTGTTTCGCAAGGACTCGCTTCTGGGGGTACCCGGCATAGTTGAGGTTTATCGCCAGGGGAACGTGAGTCTGGCTAACTCCATCGGGACCGGAGTCGCCGACGACAAGGTAACCTACCATTTCGTACCCAAAATGATAAGGTACTACCTGGATCAAGAACCGATTTTACCAAACGTTCCTACCTACCTCTCGATGTTTGACGACGATCGTAAGTACATACTCGAACATCTATCCGAATTGGTGGTTAAATCCGCGAACGAAAGCGGCGGCTACGGAATGTTGATTGGGCCGTATGCGACTCGTGACGAAATTGAGAAATTCCGGGCCCTCATCATCAAGAATCCCCGTAACTATATTGGGCAGCCGGTGGTTAAACTCTCTCGCTCGCCTTCCTATTGTAATGGTCGCTTCGAAGGACGGCACATTGATCTGCGGCCTTATATTCTTTTTGGAGAAAAAACGACGATTATCCCGGGCGCCCTCACCAGAGTCGCGCTGCGGAAAGATTCGTTAGTCGTCAACTCCTCGCAAGGAGGTGGTAGCAAAGATACTTGGGTTTTGAGTGAGTAAGCCGTTGAAAAATATCGATCGAGCCTTTTAAGTTTCCTTTTCCGCCAAAGATGCTTTCCCGAGTCGCCGACACGCTCTATTGGCTGAGCCGTTATATCGAGCGGGCAGAAAACAATGCCCGAATGCTGGATGTAAACCTTCAGTTAACCCTGGATGCAACGATTTTAAACCATCGTTACACCCAGCAACATTGGGAATCGATCATCTATTCGCTGGAGGATACGAAACTCTTTCAGGAACTTCATCCGAAAATTACCGGAGAGACGGTCGTCGAATTCGTGTCGTTCGAACGAAAGAATCCGAATTCCATTTATTCCTGTTTTTGCGCAGCCAGAGAAAATGCCAGAAGCGTCCGGGAGTTGATCTCGGCCGAGATGTTCGAGCAGCTGAACCGGATGTACTTGGATTTCCGGTCCGGCGAAGCGCAACGTTTGTTTCGTTCCAGTAGTTATCAGTTCTTCAAATGGGCGCTACAAGGGTGCCATTTGTTCCAAGGAATCGCCGACGCCACGATGGCGCATGATGAAGGGTGGGAGTTTCTGCAGTTGGGAAAATTCTTAGAGCGAGCCGACAGAACTTCCCGGATCCTCGACATCAAATATCATATCCTGCTTCCCAAAGAAGAGGAGGTTGGCGGGACCATTGATAGCGTGCAGTGGTTCGCAGTACTCAATTCGTGCAGTGGCGCCGAGGCGTACCGACGACAATTCCAGGGCCAGGTCGCTCCTTGGAAAGTCGCTGAGTTCCTAATTAAGGATGCATCATTCCCGCGTTCGATCCGTTTTTGTGTCGACTCCCTAGATCACTCCCTGCACCAGATTACGGGCGTCGATCGTGGTGATTTCCTCTTTAAAGTAGAGGCGGAACGGCTCTCGGGTAAGCTTCTGGCGGACCTATCCTACGTCACGATGGATGACGTATTCCTCGTCGGTCTCCACGAATATCTGGACAGGATTCAGTTCCGGTTGAATCAAATCAGCAAAGTGGTCTACAAAGAATTTTGCGAGTGGTTGGATGGCGAGTGACTCGAGTTCGTCGCCATCCAACCACTCGCAAAATTCTAGTAACCCAAATGGCAGAGGAAGGCGTACGCCTCTCCCTGCCATTGGGCTTATTCCACACGCAAGCGAGGAAGAAGGAAGTTTAAGAGCTGCTCAAGACAAGCTTCCACGCTTTCTTCTCCTGTCTCTAACACCAATTCCGGATTTTCTGGCTCTTCATAGGGAGCATCCAGGCCGGTAAACCCTTTTATTTCTCCCGCTCGGGCTTTCCGGCATCCGCCATCAGTTTCGCGACCTCGGCTACTCTTCGAATATTCTCAACGCGATCTTCAGGCGAGAATGACAGATTTGAATTCAAGCCATGTCGCATATTATCGCCATCGAGAACGTAGGTTTGCATCTGACGTTCAAAGAGCTCCTTTTCAAGAGCACGCGCTAACGTCGATTTACCTGACCCGGATAATCCAGTCAGCCAAACCACCGATCCCGGATGTCCATTTCGTTCCACCCGGTCCTGATACCTCACCTGGCTTTCCGACCAGGTGATATTCGAGCTCTTAACCTGCTTGTGGGTTAAGTAGACAGCGCCAAAAATGACCCCGCCACCTGCGACATCGTTTCCGTCTACCAGGACAAACCGGCCGCTGGTCTCGAGGCGGTCATAGTTATCCATCACTAGCGGGCCGCGGCTTTGAATCGTGACTTCCGCGACCTCGTTTTTCTCGACTGTCCGCCGGATAGCCGTGGAGGTTTCCAACGAGCTCGCATCAATTACCCGATCAATCGATGCCAACTGACATTCTACTTCCTGGGTAAGCAGCTTAATCTTGTATTTCTTGGCTAGGCTAAGCGGCCGGTCACCCATCCAGAAAACGCGCGCGCGAAACCGGTTGGTCTCGATCGGCATTTGGTCGATATGAATACCGACATAACCGCGTTCAACGAAGATTTGCTCTTCCAGAGTGATACCAACTGATTCGCCGGCAGAGGCAGCACTTCGCGCCGATGCATTCCAAACTTCTATCGAAGAGACGACTGATTCCTTGTTCGACGGCGCGAAGAAAATCGTGTCCCCGACTCGCAGGGTTCCCGATTCGATGCGTCCCGCTAAAATTCTCCGATGATCAAAACGATAGACATCTTGCACCGCGAACCGAAGCGGCAGGTCGGCTGGCGGCATCGGTTGTTCCAGATCGTCGAGCATTTGAACCAACGTTGGTCCGTCAAACCAGCTCGTTCGCGGATCCGGTGCGATCAGATTGATACCGTCCCGGGCCGCAATCGGCAAAAATTGCAAAGGCTGAACATTCAACTGCCGGAGGAACTCTCGATAGTCGTCTTCGATTTTCTTAAAAGCCGCCTGGTCGAAATTCACCAAGTCCATCTTGTTGACCACCACGACCACCTGGCGGATCCCCAATAGACTCAAAAGGTAGGCATGCCGGCGACTCTGTTCCTGAATGCCCTCATGCGCGTCGATCAGCAGAAGAGCAGCATCCGCGGAGGCAGCTCCGCTTACCATATTCTTCAGAAACTCTTTATGCCCGGGCGCGTCGATGATGACGTAGTTGCGTCGTCGCGTTTTGAACCAGATCTGGGAGACATCGATCGTAATGTTCTGATCCCGTTCCGCCTGGAGGGCATCCATAAGGAACGCCCATTCAAACTGCATCCCGCGACGGCGACAGACAGTTTGGATCTGCTCGAATTTCCCCTCCGGCAGCGATCCGGTTTCGTATAACAAACGTCCGACCAACGTCGACTTGCCGTGGTCGACGTGACCCACAATAACTACTCTGAGAGGTCGTTGTTCCGATGACAAAAAAGCGTCATCCAGCGAGTCACTGATAGGAAGCCTCTCAGAGGTGACTCCTCCCTCCAAGTTTGCGGTAACATTAGTTCGCAAGCTTTATTTTTCTCCCCTAGTTGGTCGGTTCAAAGGCGTGTACCATTGACCCAAAATCGCGGCATTACATGTACCCGCTGGCCCGCAGGCGTTCGAATGCATCTTCGGACTCCTGATCTTGGGCTCGCGTGCTTCGTTCCGATGTTTTGGTCGCCTTCAGTTCTTCGATGATTTCTGGCACCGTAGTCGCTTGCGAGGGGACAGGCTTTGTGCAGGGTGCACAGCCAAGGCTACGATAGCGGAATCCATCTTTGGCAAAATATAAGTCAACAATCGGGATTTTTTCGCGTTCGATATACTCCCAAACATTCATCTCCGTCCAGTGCAGAAGCGGATGTATCCGGATATGGGTGCCGGGATCAAAATCGGTCTTAAATTGATCCCATAGCTCGGGAGGCTGGTCCTTGAAGTTCCATTCAAAATTGCGATCGCGCGGGGAAAAATATCGCTCCTTGGCTCGCGTCCCCTCTTCGTCTCGCCGGATTCCAACAATGACAGCCTGATAATCCTTTTCTTCGATGACCTGTTGAAGCGCGTCTTTTTTCAAAAGACCACAACACTCGACTCTGGTGAGCGCGCCATTCGGGAAAGTTTTGCCGGCAGCTAAGGCCGCCTTGTTTTGGCCGACTATCAGTTCAACGTTCCATTCCTTAACCTTCTGGTCCCGGAATTCGATCATCTCAGGAATCTTATAAGTAGTATCAACGTGGACGCAGGGCATGGGTACGTGGCCAAAGAACGCTTTACGCGCTAACCACAATAGGACAGACGAATCTTTCCCGATGCTCCATAGCATCGCCAGCCTTTTAAATTTGCGATGTGCTTCCCGCAAAATGTATACGCTCTGGCTCTCCAGCGAATCCAAATGCCTGAACTTTGCCCCCATCATATGTTCTCTCCAAGGAACGTGTGGATTCCACACTCGGTCTTCTCAAATCCGGTCCATCGGCCTGCTCGCTCATCCTCTCCGCTAATCACTGCACGGGTGCAGGGATAGCAACCGATGCTCCGAAATCCCCTATCCTTTAGAGGATTGTACGGAATACCGTGACGACGGATATAATCCCAAACTTCTTGCGAGCTCCACGTCGCCAACGGGTTTACTTTGACTATTTGCTTACCTCTTAGTCGATCAAATTCGTAAATCTCTAGCGTTTGAGTCTTCGCCCGAGTGCCGGATTGCTGCCTGCGAACGCCGGTAATCCAAGCATCAAGGGTGGAAAGCTTCTTTTGCAACGGGAACACCTTTCTCAGTGTACAACAAAGATCCGGATTCTTGTTCCATAAGTCTGCACCGAACTCCACCCCCTGCTCGCTTACTGTCTGCTCCGGAATCAGGTTCTCTATCTCAATACCAAAAAATTGTTCCAGCCGAAGTTTGAGAGCGAGAGTTTCAGGGAAAAGAAGGCCGGTGTCAATAGTGAACACGGGAATGGAAAGCCCGAGCGAAACGGCGTGATGAATGGCAACTAAGCCCGCTCCTTGAAAACTGGTCCCGAACGCAATGCGCGTACCGAACGCCTGTGCGGCCCATTGCAACACTTGACCAGGAGACGCCGTTTCGAACTCCTGTGAAAGTGCTTTAATCTCTTCTACCGGCAAAAGGACAGCTTCGGACATCCGATAATGTCTATATCTCTATAGACATTTAGCAAGAATTAGCTGAGCCAGACAGCTTATGGCCTGGGATGGGCGCAAAAACCGGCCCCGTCCCGTAGGCCCCCAACCCGCTACGCGTGCAATTCGGACTGGCGCAGTTCTTCAATACTCCATCACTCCATCACTCCGCGCGGCCGGATTCGAGGACAGCTTGCCGCGCCGTAGGCTTGGCGAAGGCGGGAGGACGACGACGAGGACGAGAACGAAGCGCCTGGTGAGGGCGGGACAGGCCCCGCAAGGAGGCTCGGAAGCACCTACCCCAATAGGCTCTTTACCGCTTCCACCACATGTTCGGCGGTGATGCCCAGCTCTTTCATGGCGGTGGCGCCGGGAGCGCTCAGGCCGAACCGGTTGATCCCGATTGGTAGGCCATCAAGTCCGACATACTTGTACCAGTATTCGGTAACCCCTGCTTCTATCGAGACCCGTTTGCGGCAACTTGAGGGTAAAACTTCTTCTCGGTAACTGGAATCCTGGCGCTCAAACCGGTCTAAGCAAGGCGCAGAAACGACCCGTATCCCGCCGCCCAGCTGTTTAGCCGCCGCGATCGCGTGTTGGACTTCTGAGCCGGTCGCAATAATGATCGCCTGCAGCGGACCAGTCTCGCGATGGAGGATGTAAGCACCTTTTAATGTTCCGTTTCGCCGGACCTCGACCGGAGTCTCAGAAAGGTTCGGCAAATTTTGCCGGGAAAGAGCCAGAAGGGTTGGTCCGTCGGTTCTCTCCAACGCACCCACGAAAGCACCCGCGGTTTCCTCTGGATCACCCGGACGAAACACGTCCAGGTTCGGCACGAGCCGAAGCGCACTCACCGTTTCGACCGGCTCATGGGTAGGACCATCTTCGCCGACCCCGACCGAATCATGGGTGAATATGTATAGCGCCGGTAGCTTGGCCAACGCAGCTAACCGGATCGAAGGGCGGCAATAATCGGCAAACACCAGGAACGTGGCGCCAGAGGGCCGGAACAGCCCATAATAAGCGAAACCATTCAAGATGGCGCACATCCCGTGCTCGCGGATACCGAAGCGAATATTTCTTCCCGCCCGGTTTTCTGGATTAAAGTCCTTATCCGATTGGATGTAGTTCAGCGTGGAACCGTACAGGTCAGCGCTACCGCCGATCAGCAACGGCAGGGCCTTTGCTAACGGTTGCAGTACCTCGCTCCCAGCTTTACGGGTCGCGATCTTTGCCTCCTTATCAAAGACCGGAATCTGATTAAGAAGATCCTTCGGAACTCTCTTCTCGAACCCGTCCTCGAGAAGTTTAGCCGATTCCGGGTTGGCTTTCCTCCAGGCGGTAAAGGTTTCCTGCCAGGCATCGTAGACCTTCTTGAGCTCTAATCGATGCTCTGCGAAATAGGCCCGAACTTCCTTGGAAACGTAGAATTTCTCATCCGGCAAACCCAAGGCCTTTCGAGCGGCGTCCACGAACTTTACGCCTGCTTCGCCGTGGCCTTTGTTGGTTCCGGCGACTTCCGGAATTCCCTTCGCGATTACGGTATG